>Ga0190363_1000400_pt1 | contig 25231 bp, 24 predicted proteins | sample 48721867_MG_FD_161272 | JGI IMG/M metagenome (GOLD analysis project Ga0190363, IMG submission 161272) | Hydrothermal vent microbial mat bacterial communities from Southern Trench, Guaymas Basin, Mexico - 4872-18-6-7_MG | ecosystem: Environmental > Aquatic > Marine > Hydrothermal vents >... | reverse complement strand
GAGAAAACTTAATGTATTAACAACTTAAGCGGAAAGAACTTTATCTATGTAATCTAAGTAGTAGTTGTGGGTATAGTACCATGGAGTTTAATGATCTTCTGAATTACGCGAGAAACATAGCTAAACGAGTTAATGAAGTAATATTTGAGATTGTAAAGGGTGAACCTAGGGTACTCTATGATGCAGCTCTACATTTAATTAAAGCTGGAGGTAAGAGGTTAAGACCTTTACTATTAGTGTTATCTGGCAGACTTTATGGTTTAAATGAAGATATAGGTATTAGAGCTAGTGCTTCTGTCGAAATACTTCATAACTTCACATTAATACACGATGATATAATGGATCACGATACAACTCGTAGAGGCGTACCGACAGTCCATGTTCTTTGGGGTGAGGATATAGCCATATTGGCTGGTGATCTACTATTTTCTCTATCGTATAAGGCATTAACGAATCTCGTAAAGTACGGTATTGACCCTGATAGAGTGGTTAGGGCTATAGATACATTAACATGGGCAGCCAAAACGGTTGCCGAGGGACAGGCACTAGATATGGAACTATCTAAGAGAAGTAATGCATCATTAGAGGATTACATAAACATGGTATATAAGAAGACAGCAGCACTCTTCGAAGCAAGCTCTGCTATAGGTGCTATATTAGCTGGAGCACCCAATGAGGAGGTAGAGAAGGTCAGAATGTATGCCTCAAGTATCGGTATTGCCTTTCAGATACGTGACGATGAACTAGGCTTAATAGCTGATGAGAAAAAACTAGGTAAACCCAAGTACAGTGATCTAAGGGAGGGTAAGAGAACAATACTTGTTATTCACGCACTTAATAATTTAAGTGAGGATAAGAGAAGCAAACTACTATCAATACTAGGTAAGAGGGATGCTTCAAGAAGTGAATTGGAGTACGCTACTAAACTGATAATAGATTCAGGCGCCCTAGAATTTAGTAATAAATTAGCTCAAGAATACCTAGAGAGGGGCATTAGGGCTCTAAACTCTACTAGTTATAAGGATCTCAAAGCTAAGGAATTATTATTAAAGCTTGCATACTTCTTTGCAAGGAGGCAATATTAATGAAGAGAAAAGCAACAAAGAAAGTACTTGACGAATTAAGAAAGATACAACATGCATATAAACCAACGAAGTGCTATCTAATATCTAATGAACTAAAGGAAGAGATAGACTGTGTTGAATTAGCTAACAAGCTCTACCTTAAAGCACTAGATAAGGAATTTGAAATATGTAATGAACGTTTAAATAAGTGCTACCGCATTAGTAAGGGCTCCAAAATAGAATGCATTGAGGTTGTAGGGCATGATGTTTACCTACTAAAGGATGAGTTAGAGGATGTGAACGTTAATGATAGATTGAGCTATGTTGTAACAAATAAGGGTGAAGTGAGAAGTATAAGATCTCCGTATAAAGGTAAAATACTTCTCATACATGAAGTCCTTGGTGAGAAGTACACTCATTATAGAATATTCGTTGAGGTGAGGAGCCATGAGTAACGAGGAACTTAGTAAGGAGCTTAAGGATGAGATATATGGATTAGCATTAAAGAACGCCATAGAACATAACGGTAAGGCATTACCCGGACCTGTAATTAGTAAGTTCCTGGGTAGGCATCCTGAACTAAGATCTAAAGCCAAAGTAATAGTGCAAATAGTGAAAAGTTTAGTGAGTGAAGTAAATAAGTTAAGTCTAGATAAGCAGATTAAGCTATTGAAGGAGAAATTCCCTGAACTGATGGAGGAAAGACTACCTAGAGAAGAAAGAAAAGGCTTACCACCATTACCTAATGCAAGTAAATACAAGGTAATAATTACTAGATTTGCACCAAATCCAGACTTCCTAATACATTTAGGCAATGCTAGACCAGCAATTCTTAGCTACGAATATGTACGTATGTACAAAGGTAAGATGATATTAAGGTTTGAAGACACTGATCCAAAGAATAAGGCACCACTACCTGAGGCTTACGATATGATTAGAGAGGATTTACTATGGCTAGGAGTTAAGTGGGATGAGGAATACGTTCAATCACTTAGACTGGAAATTTACTATGAAATCGCTAAGGAAGCCATAAGAAGAGGTGGTGCTTACGTAGATTTATGTACTCAAAATGAATTTAGGAAGTATAAGTTAGAAAGAAGACCCTGTCCACATAGAGATCAGGACATAGAAAAGAACTTAGAGCTATTTGATAAAATGATTGAAGGATACTTTACTGAGGGTGAGGCGGTACTTAGAATTAAGACCGATTTGAATTATCCTGATCCTTCAGTAATAGATTGGGTTGCATTTAGAATAATCGATACGGATAGGTATCCTCACCCAATAGTTGGGAGCAAGTATGTAGTATGGCCCACATACAACTTTGCAGCAGCAGTTGATGATCATTTAATGGGTGTAACGCACATACTTAGAGGTAAGGAGCATGCGGTTAACACCATAAAGCAGAAGTTTCTTTACATGCACTTAGGTTGGAGTTATCCCGAAGTTGTTAATCTAGGTAGGCTTAAACTTGAGGGATTCATATTAAGTAAGTCCAAGATAAAGGAGTTATTAAGTAAATATGGTAATAAATTTAAAGGTCCCGATGATCCCCGATTTGGTACAATAGCCTCACTGAGAAGTAGGGGTATAGAACCTGAAGCTATAAGGCAATTAATTATGGAAGTGGGGGTCAAAGAGGTTGATGCAAGCATCAGCTGGGATAATTTGTCAGCAATAAATAGGAAGATAATAGATCCTAAGGTTAAGAGGGTTATGGTAATCAGGAATCCCATCAAACTTGTAGTAGAGAATTATGAAGGACCTGATAAAGTGCTTTTACCGTACCATCCCGATAATAAAGAGCTTGGTTATAGAGAAGTAAGAATTAATAGGATAGGTTCACGTGCCGAGTTCTTCATAGAGAAGGATGACGTAGAGCATCTACGTGAGAGAGGAGGTGTTAGGCTCATGGAATGCTGTAATGTGAGAGTACTTTCAGTAAGTGAAATTGAAGGTAAGGTTAAAGCTGAGTACATAGGTAAGGATTTAATGCAAGCTAAAGAGCTGAAGTTTAAGATAATTCATTGGCTACCCACATCAGAATATGTTGATGTTACCATAATAATACCTGAGGGTCTAAGACTAAAGCGTATTAAAGCACTAGGTGAGGCAAGCCTAGCAAACAGCAAGGTAGGTGAGAGGTATCAATTCATTAGGTATGGCTTCTTCAAAGTAGAACGTGTAGGTAGGAGTAAAATTGCTGTCTTATTTATTCATGAATAATTTAGACTTAAGCTTATAAAGTGTAAGCCCGATTTTTAGCGGGCGACGACGGAGGTGGATGAGAATGAGCAAGCCACCTTATGTTAGATTTGAAGTCCCACCTGAAATAGCCGAGAAGGCGTATGAGGCTTTAAGGAAGGCTAGAGAAACTGGTGGAAAGATTAAGAAGGGAACTAATGAGACAACGAAAGCTGTTGAGAGAGGCTTAGCGAAGCTAGTTCTGATAGCTGAGGACGTAGATCCACCAGAGGTTGTCATGCATCTACCGTTATTGTGTGAGGAGAAGAAGGTTCCATACCTTTACGTACCAAGTAAGAAGAGATTGGGTGAGGCAGCTGGCATAGAGGTTGCAGCAGCTAGTGCAGCAATACTGGATCCTGGCGGCGCTAAGGACTTACTCGAGGAATTAGTTAGGGCATATCAGGAACTTAAGTCTAAGGCGGGTAAGTAATTTTTAAGTAGCCTTAGAGTAACTAACCCAGGCAACCTTTTTTATCTCCTAGCAGTCAGCTTTCTAGCCTCTCTCTCAGTTTCTCTTAAGATAACTATATCACCTATCCTTACTGGCCCTTTTATATTACGTGTTATTATCCTCCCTTTATCCCTACCTTCAAGAACTCTAACTCTGACCTGCGTTATCTCGCCAGTGACTCCCGTCCTACCAACTATCTGAATAACTTCAGCTGGAAATCCAAAATCCTCAATGACGTTTACTGGTTTATCTGCTACATCAACCCTCCTTTCCCCTTCCCTACTCATCAACACACACCGATGTAGTATGTAGTATTTGGGATTTATAAGGATTGTTAAAACTTTTAAGTGTCTTCCACTCAAAATCTGTGGTGTGGATTTAATGCCAAGAATAAGGAAATGCTCATTCTGTGGTGCGGACATACCACCAGGTACTGGCATGATGTACGTTAAGAATGATGGTACGATACTCTGGTTCTGCTCTAGTAAATGTTTTAAGAGTTTTAAAATGGGTAGAGATCCCAAGAGATTACCCTGGACTACATACTATCTCGGGAAGGGTAGGAGGTCGAAGGCATAGTGGATCAGATCACATTACTAATAATAAAACCAGATGGTGTTAGGAGAGGATTAATAGGTGAGGTATTAAGGAGAATAGAGGCTAAGGGATTAAGGATTTTAAATATAAGGATGGTGAAACTCAAAAAAGTATGTGCTGAAAAATTGTACGATATACATAGGGGGAAGGAATTCTTTAAACCACTCATAGAGTTCATGACTTCAGGCCCCATAGTTGCCGTCATAGTTAAAGGTGATGAAGCTGTAAACGTCGTTAGAATCTTAGTAGGGCCTACAGACGGAAGGAAGGCACCGCCAGGAACTATTAGAGGTGACTTCTCATTATCAGTTAGGGAGAATGTAGTTCATGCAGCTGATAGTGAGGATAGAGCTAAGTATGAGATATCAATTGTATTCGATCCCGAATGTGATGAGGGTAAGTTAATGTATGAATAGGTTAGCCTTTAATTTCAGCTTCAATCTTCTTAAGTTTCATTAGTATTGATAACCCGAAACTCCTAGAGCTTCTCTGCTTTATCTTAATTATTTCCTTTAAACAGTCAATCATATCGGGGGTTAGTTGATCCTTAAATTTACTTATTACTTTCTCCATATCATCCTCTGATGGATCAGTATATAGTATATCACCCTCATCGAAATGTCTTCCTACAAGTACATTACCTTTAATGGATATAGCGACTTCGGAGCCCTTCTTAGCTTCATGTAATTGCTTACCTTTACTCTGTATTTGTAGTATATTACCTAACCTCCTACCGTCATCCCTAATTAAGGGGTAGCCAGGCCTTATTACGCCGGTTAGAACTTCTACACCTACAATAGCTGGATTGCTTCTCCTAAATATGAAGCCAGGCAGTACCCTTATCTTAGCTGGGAACACAGTTCTCAGCATTTCATAGTATGCCTCCTTCTCCTTCTCTTCTTTAACCCATTCCTCATAGTTTTCTATCAGCTTATAGATTATGTTATCATAAAATATCTTGACTCCCTCCTTTTTAGCGAGTTCTTCAGCATCAGGAAGGGGTTTAACATTAAATAACAGTATAACTCCTAAGTATTTATTTGATTTAGCGACTATTGATGCTTCAATTACTTCGCGCTTAGTTAATGGACCGACATCAGCTAATCTAACAGGGTAACCTTTCCTCTCAAGTGTTAATACTAGTGCTTCTAAAGTACCAAGAGTATCAGCTTTAACTACTAAGCCATCAATATCCTTCTTAAACCTAAGTTGGGTAAGTTCTTCAGCTACCTTTCTAGCATATTCGTCAGGACTAAAACCTTCAGGTACTACATAAAGTGGGGCACCAGCAATTGCCTCATCAAGTCCTGGTGCAGAGATCCTTACTCCAGCCGCAGCTACTACTTCATCTACACTTCTAAACCCTGCTGTAGCAACTCTCATTTCCTCTAATGGTTTAGGCATGAGTAGTGATCTAACCTTGGTAATTATTGGTCCATTAATACCTCCAACAACTACTACGTCCCCCTTCTTAATTACACCATCATATATGACCACGTCAATGCATGTACCTAAACCCTGAATCTCCTTAACTTCTAAAATAACACCTTTTGCAGGGCCTTCAGTAAACATTATTCTCTTAGTAAGGTATTTCTGAACTAAACCTGCAAGTACGGCTAATAGTTCAGGTATTCCCTCACCTGTTTTCGCTGAAATAGGCACTATTGCTATAGCTTTAGTGAAGTCCCTGATCCTATCAAATCTATCAGCAGGTATACCTAAATTACTTAGCTCACCTATTAGTGTATATAATCTACGTTCAAGTTCCTCTATGGCTCTCATATTCTGCTTCTTAATCGTGAATAGGAATGGCTCGTCGGGATTAGGTCTCCAACCATAGATTCTATCGATTTTATTGGCAGCAACTAAGAACGGTACTTTCCTATCTAGTAATATCTCTATGCTTTCAACAGTCTGCCTCTTCACACCCTCCATAATATCCACAACAAGAATCGCGAAATCAGCAACACTACCACCTCTCCTACGTAAATTACTGAATATTTCATGACCAGGAGTATCTATAAACAAGAGACCTGGTATCTTCAATTTTATTGGGAAGAGGGCTTTAAGAGGCTCAGTTATTTTCTTTATCACTGATAAGGGAACTAAGGAAGCTCCCACATGCTGGGTCATTTCACCAGGTTCCTTCTTAACTACTGCTGTACCCCTTATCTTGTCAAGTAATGTTGTTTTACCATGATCCACGTGCCCCAGCACCACGACTATGGGTGATCTCAGCCTCCCCTTACTCATACGCATCCCCTACTACATCATACTAAGCCAATTAATTAATGTAAGTGACTAGCATCACTACGTTACCATAAGATTAATCCCTACATGAAGAAGGTGTCATATCAACTATGTCGATTGATTGATAAACGTAAGATAATTAAGGGTTATACATTAAGCTTTTGTCGGGTATGTAATCTTGGTATTCAAGCAGCCATTTTACTCGTTATCTGGTGTTGTTGCTTCTGAACATCCTCTAGCTTCATTATTGGGATCACAAATACTTGAGAGGGGTAATGCTATTGATGCAGCTGTTGTAACTAGCTTAACATTGGCTATGACATTACCTCATCTTGGTGGTTTAGGCGGTGATTTCTTTGCCTTAATACTGGATCCTAACGGTGAGGTTCACTTCGTCGATGGTAGTGGTTACGCGCCATCAAGACTCACATTAGATTTAATGAATACCTTAGGTTATAGATCCATGCCAGCACATGGGCCTCTATCGATTAATGTGCCAGGCATGATTGATGGTTTAAGAGTTATGTGGGAAAAATGGGGTGTAATAGAGTGGAAGGATCTAGTTAAGAGAGTAGTTGAGGTTATTAGTAAAGGCATTATAGTGACACATAGTTTTGCACAAAGTCTTAGAGCTCTATATAACGAGCTATCCCTAGATCCAGGATCTAAAAATACATACTATAGTAATGGTTTACCAAAGGAAGGTGAAGTAATAGTATTTAAAGGATTAATCAGTGCTTTAGAGCTAGTAAGTGATGATCCTAGAAGTTTCTATGAAGGAGAAATAGCGGAGTGCATAGTTAATTACGTTAAAGATAGAGGAGGTGTAATGGAGCTTAATGATCTAAAGCAATACAAAGCATATATAGGCAAAGGACTAAGTATTGAGTACAGAAATAAAATAGTGTATGAAATGCCCCCAAGTACGCAAGGTATAACGACATTACATATGTTAAAGCTTCTAGAGGAGTATGATCTTAAATCACTAAGTCTTAATTCACCTAAGAGGATTGAGCTCTTGCTTAAGATGGCTAAGATAGCTTATAAGATCAGGGATTCGTATGTAACCGATCCTAGACATATGAACATTGACGTAAGATACTTACTAAGTGAAAAGTTTATAGAGAGAATAAAGCATGTAGTAAGAAGTAACGATTTAGATGAGCCAGAAATTAGTTTGAGCGGATGTGATACAACATTCTTTGCCATAGCTGATAGTGAAGGTTGGGTAGTAGCAGGTATTCAGAGTCTTTTCTATCCGTTTGGTTCATATATTACTGAGCCAAGATTTAACATAACGTTGAATTCACGAGCATCATCATTTAGTCTCAATAAAAACCATGTAAATAAACTTGAGCCGCTAAAGAAGACCCTACATACCTTATCTGCAGTAATAATAGATGATAATGGCAGAATACTATCTTTAGGGTTATCGGGAGGTCATTTCAGACCATTACTTCATGCACAATTAATTACCAACATAATAGATTACGGATTAAGCGTTCAGGAGGCGATAGAACATCCTAGGTTTATATGGCATTTATGGTCTAAACATGTAGATTATGAGGAAGGGCTTAATGTAGAGGGTATTGAAGGTTATGTGTTTTCGAGGAAGCCTTATCCATCAAGAATGGGTGTCGCTGCAGCAGTTGAGATCAGAGGTAAAGTAAAAGCTGGTTATACGGATATACGTGGTGATGGAATGGCTATAGGAACTCCCTAAAAGAAGTCTACTTGATACCTAAGTACAGCTACAATTCCTCCGAATGTCTTCTTTATCCACGTATATTCAGGTACTCTGTCATCTATAACGTAAACATCAGCATTACTTCTCTTAGCCTTCTCTCTAAATTCTTCAATTCTTGGATGATCATGTGTTATTATTAAATACTTAATAGCCCCTATGTTTAGTGCTTTCTCTATTACCTTTTCACCATACAATGCTAAACCATCATCCTTAGCTAGATGGTAATTGAACTCCTCAAAGGCCTTACGTAGTCTAATGTAGGCGTGATCCTTAATCATCTTTTCAGCTTTAAGTACTAACTCCCTAAGCCCAGGTTCGCCCTGATCACTCACATCGATAAGCGATGGTAGTATCAACTTTTGAAGTCTATAATCAAGTAGTTTAGAGTTAAAGAAATCAACCTTAGTGAATCCTGGACCACCAATAATTATACCTTTAAGCTTACCTTGCTCTAGTAGCGGTATGAAGTAATTGTTAGCTTTCTCAGCAACTCTCTTAAAGAACTCCTTGGTTAATTCCTCAATTATCCTCTCAAAACGCCTCTGAGACCATCCACCCTTACTATGTTTACCTGGTACATATCCCTCTATCTCATCTAATACCTGCAATGCCGTACCCTTCAATAATCCTATAGTTGCTTCATCCCTCTCTATTATTATTAAACCGTAAACATCCTTCTCCTCAATCATTTCTTCAAGGAACTCTGTATGGAACCACTTGTCAGTCCTATAGAAGTATATCTTTATTGGTTCAGGTGGTGAGAATACTAGGGCTATGAACTCTCCAGTCTCGTCATTTTCACCAGCAAATATTACTAAACCATTCTCAGGTACCTTAGGTATTTTAAGTAATCTATCAATTGCTGCTGAAAGCGCTGCTTGAACTTTAGATCTTGTTCTCTTTAACTTAATATTCTCAGTTATTGCTAGCTCCTGTCTTAACATGTTAATAACATCGGCTATAGGCCTACCTGGTGGTATGTAGAGACTAAGTAGTGTTGTTGCGTGAGCTTTCCACTTCTTTAGCTCTTTAATTATCCTTCTAAGCTCGTCCTTAGATATTAAATACGCATTATCCCTGCTAAATACTATCCACCCTCAACATTAAGATTTTACTAGGTTTTTAAGTGTAATAGCACCTAATTAGTCTTACACTTTTAAAGCACTTCAACAATTTAGGACATCAATAGGGGTCTTAAGTGAAGAAAAGGGTAGTCGTATATGTAGGTTATGACGATGAAAGCGCTAAAATTCTTAGGAAGGTCATGAACTTTAGAAACTTATTTGATGATATTACAATAGTTTATGTACCTGAGAGTAAGAAGGAAGTATTGAGCTTACTCTCAATACCCTCTGTAGTTATAGAGGAGGTTTAGAGAACAGAGCATCATTCGTGAATTTTGCAGCTCAAGTAGTACCAAGTCTTAGTCCGAGTTTTCTATAAGGGCATTCATTCCAATGTTGAGAACACAAATTAACTTCATACCTTGTTAAATATCTATTAAGTACTTTACAAGCAGCAACATATACATTTTCCTCATATTTTTCCACGATGAAGAACTCGCATAAGCACTTAGGTGGTTTATTTAGAGAATGTATTAGCAATATGGGCTTACCGTACTTACCACTAAACTCTTTAGGTTCCCTACCTGTTGGCTCAACATAGTACCTACACTTACCATAAACCTCTTTATTACTGGAGCATATGGAAGGTATGACTGGATCTCTAGATGGTTCATTAAGTAATGGTGATGTACATATACCTTCCTTATACCAAGGACAGGGCAATAATTTCCCCAATAATTACCTACGTCCTGGGTAAACTTATAAGCTATTAATACAGTAACCCCCTGGGGGATTTAAGAGTGGGTAGAGATAGTAACGATAACATGGACCCAACAAAGAGATTGGGCTTGGAAGTAGTTTATGAGGATTCTGAGGTTGTTGTTGTAAGGGCTCCAACAGAGGATCAACTAATTAATATAATAACGAGTCTCTTAAGAGATAAACCTATGACGGTAAAAGAACTACATTCAATACTCTCAGGTCTAGCGAGTGAGGATAAAATAAGGAAGGCATTAATAAGGCTAGTTAACGATGGTAGAGTCTACGTTTTAGAGGATGGTAGATTTACTGTTGTAGGTCTTTAAGAATTAAAAGACATACAATCTAAACAAATAGTATTTACCTCCCACTATTTTTAATGACCTCTTAGCATACAATCCGCATATAGCCTAAGCTAAGTACTCAAGATTAAGATTTAATAGCTTTAAAAATTTCATAGTAATAGATACAATAAATATTAATTGAGTTAGGACAAAATCATAGTTTGGGTGATAGGTATGAATTCGAGGATAAGTGAGGAGGAGTTAAAGAAGGTCTTAGCAACAGCAACTCCATCGGTAGAGAGAAAGGATCCTAAGAAAGCATGGGTTGAGAGAATGCTCCGTTCAGCCAAGATATACCATAAAATCTGTCCATACTTCGATAAGAAGACTGGAGGTTGCTTTATAAAGCAATTAAAAACTCTTAGGAAGGCTAAGTGTGATAGAGATGGAAGATTCGAAGGTTGTTCTGTCTTTGTGCAGTTTCTAGAGGAGGTATACGATAGGATTAAAGCTCAAGGCGGAGTTTTACCTATGGACTTTAGGGACATACCGATGGTATTTTAATACTCACACTTTAAGTAGTTTTTAATGTTAGATCCATTACAGTTTAGTAATTAAATAGTCATTCAAAACCTAATTATATGAGCGCACTAATGGAGGTAGCTAGAAAATGAATCCTAGTATTCAAGACCCTTTTAACCATGTGAAGGACCTAGTAGCTAATGCGATATATGAGTGTATTAAGAAAGTAAATATAAATGTTGCTAAAACATGTGGAAGGGATTTAATTAAGTCATTCCTTGAAATACCTCCAAGAGACGAGTTTGGTGATTTAGCTTTACCTACCCCTAGAGTACGTAAAGTATGTAAGCTTGTAAACATGAAATTCACTGACTGTGTCGTAGAGAGAGTATCAAGCATAAGTTTCATCAAAAGTTGTGAGAAAGTTGGCGCATACATTAATATGAGGATAGATGAAGTAGTATATGGTAAGCTAATAGCTTCATTACTTAGATCTATTGGTGATAATTATGGCTTTGTAAAAGTCGAGAAACCCTTAAGGATTGTAGTAGAGTTTGTTTCAGCTAATCCTATACATCCATTACATGTAGGTTCAGGTAGAAATGCTGCGTTAGGCAACTTCATAGCTAACATACTTGAGGCTGTCGGTCATACTGTTGAGAGAAGATATTACATAGATGATGTAGGTCTTCAAGTAGCTCATCTAGCTTACGGTTACAAGTTGCTAGGTAGGCCAAAACCACCTAAGGATATGAAGATAGATCACTTTTTAGGACTAATATACTCAGCAACCTCAATACTATTAGAAATAAGGGAGTTAAAAGAGAAAGCGGAGAGGGTAAAAGCTGAAGGTAATTATGAGGAATACTCTAAAATTATGGCGGAAATTTCTAGGTTGATTGCTGATTTACAGTCATTAAGGAGTAGAGGGGATTACGTATCTAAATTAATTGATAAACTGATAGACGAGGTTATGAAGAGGAAAGATCCAAAAGCTGAAGTGAATGAAATCATGAGGAGGTATGAATTAGGAGATGAGGAAGTATCGAAGCTCGTTAGAGAAGTTACATCGCTTGTGATGGAGGGTATAAAAGAGACGCTTAAACTAATTAGAGTAAGAATAGATGCCTGGGATTGGGAGAGTGATCTAATTAGAGAAGGACTTGTTAAGAAAATCCTAGATCAAGCAGTAAGGAGTCCTTACTTCACTACACACAAAGGTGTACCTGCACTCAATTTTGAGGAATTAGTGAGAAATGATACTATAAGGGATAAGTTAAGGATACCTAAAGGACTTGAAGTACCACCATTAATTCTGGCTAGGAGTGACGGGACAACACTGTATACCACAAGGGACATAGCCTATACTATTAAGAAGTTTAGGGAGTTCAATGCGGATAAAGTCATTAATGTAATAGCTATTGAGCAGACATTAGCGCAGGCACAATTAAGATTAGCTTTATACGCTCTAGGATTTAAGAAGGAAGCCGAAAACTTAGTCCACTATGCTTATGAAATGGTTAATCTACCTGGAGCTTCCATGAGCTCAAGAAGAGGTAGGTATGTAGCTATTGATGACCTCATTCACAACCTTAAGTTAAGGGTTATAAGTCTCATGAGAAAGAGGGGAAGTGAAGTATCTGAGGAGGTCGCCTTGAGAATAGCTAGGTCAGCATTTAAATATATGATGTTAGCAACATCACCAAGTAAGGTCATAACATTTGACGTCGAGAAAGCTCTAGACATCAATAGGAACTCAGCACCATATATACAGTACACGTACGCGAGAGCTAGATCCATACTTAATAAGTACGGGAAACCTATAGATTGGAACAACATAGACTACAATTCATTAAGTATAGGATTAAGGAGGAAGTTATTAATGCTTATCGGGAGATTCCCAAGTGTAATGGAATATATAGCTAATGAGCTTCACCCTGAAGACTTAATTACTTATCTAAATGAAGTAGCAGATACTTTCAATTCATGGTATGATAGTGAAAGCGTCCTCGGTGAGAAGGATCCTGCAGTAAGAAATGCTAAATTAATGTTGACTTATGGTGTCATGACCGTTTTAGGGAATGGAATGAGGGTCTTAGGGCTGGACGTACTGCCAAGAGTATGAATACTTGGAAAGGGACTCTTGGAGTGTCTGCAGAGCTTCTTTTGAGTGTACGTATTTAAGAGCTGGATTACATTACCTTTCTGGTGGTAAGGAATGAGCTACGACTACATAGAGCTTAGAGTTGAAACTGCGAGACAGAGAGATGTTGGTAAGAAAATCGCTAGGATCAGTAGGAGATACATGAATGAACTAGGGCTAAATTATGGCGACTTTGTTGAGGTTGAAGGTCCTAAGGGTTCAGTCATACTTCAGGTATGGCCTGCTTATAGGGAGGACGAAAATAAGGACATAATCAGGATTGACGGATATACTAGGGAAGCTATTGGTGCTGCTGTAGGTGAATATGTGCGTGTCAGAAAAGCTTATGTTGAGAGGGGCACTAAGGTTGTATTAGCACCTACAGTACCCCTACGTATGGATGAGACTTTAGCTGAATACGTTAAGGAGCAATTACTCTATAAACCTGTTAAAAGAGGTGAGGTTATACTTATTTATTTCCCACTCTCACTCTTTGGTGAACCATTAAGGTTTGTGGTCGTTAGTACGCAACCATCTCAAGCAGTCTACATAGATGAGTCTACGGAATTAATTATAAGGAGTGAGCCTGTTAAGGCTGAAGCTATAGCTAGGGGTGTACCAAGAGTTACATGGGAGGATATAGGAGACTTAGAGGATGTTAAAGCAAGAATTAGGGAGATTGTGGAATTACCAATGAGGCATCCAGAATTGTTTAAGCATTTAGGTATTGAACCGCCAAAGGGCATACTCTTGTATGGTCCTCCAGGTGTTGGTAAGACCTTACTAGCGAAAGCATTGGCTAATGAGATAGGTGCATACTTTATAGCAATCAATGGTCCTGAGATAATGAGTAAATTCTATGGTGAATCTGAGGCAAGGCTTAGGGAGGTATTCGCTGAGGCTGAGAAGAATGCACCATCTATTATATTCATTGATGAGATAGACGCGATAGCGCCAAAGAGGGAGGAGGTTGTTGGTGAGGTTGAGAAGAGGGTTGTCGCTCAATTGTTAGCATTAATGGATGGGTTAAAGGAGAGAGGTAGGGTTATAGTTATTGGAGCTACCAATAGGATTGAAGCTATAGACCCAGCGCTGAGGAGGCCTGGTAGATTTGATAGAGAAATAGAGATACCACCACCAGATAAGAGAGCCAGAAAAGCAATACTTGAAGTACATACAAGAAACGTGCCATTAGATAATGATGTTAACTTAGAGGAAATAGCTGACTTAACCCATGGCTATACCGGTGCTGACCTAGCTGCACTAGTTAAGGAAGCAGCAATGAATGCATTAAGGAGATTCTTGAAGGAGGAAAGAGTCGATCTCAATAAACCCATACCTCCAGAGATGTTAAAGAAACTTAAGGTTAAGAAGCAGGACTTCCTAGAGGCCATGAAATTAGTCCATCCAACATTACTTAGAGAGGTTCTTGTTGAGGTTCCTGAGGTTCATTGGGATGATATTGGTGGTTTAGATGATGTTAAGCAACAATTAAGAGAAGCAGTAGAATGGCCTCTCAAACATCCTGAAGTATTTGAGAAAATGGGTATTAGACCGCCTAGAGGTATCTTATTGTATGGTCCTCCTGGTTGTGGTAAGACTTTACTTGCTAAGGCTGTTGCTACTGAGTCTGGTGCTAACTTCATAGCGATTAAGGGACCGGAAATACTAAGTAAATGGGTAGGAGAATCAGAAAAAGCAATAAGAGAAATATTCAGAAGGGCAAGGCAGGTAGCACCAGCAGTAGTATTCTTCGACGAAATAGACGCAATAGCGCCAGCAAGAGGGTTTAGATACGACTCTAGCGGCGTTACCGATAGGATAGTTAATCAATTGTTAGCAGAAATGGATGGCATACAGACATTAAAGAATGTAGTCGTTATTGGAGCTACCAATAGAGCTGATATAATAGATCCGGCACTTTTAAGACCTGGTAGGTTTGACAGGATAATTTACGTGCCACCACCTGATAGGAGAGCTAGACTTGAGATACTCAAGGTGCATACTAGGAGGGTACCGTTAGATAAGGATGTTGATTTAGAGAGGATAGCTGAATTAACTGAAGGATATTCAGGAGCTGATATTGAAGCACTTGTAAGAGAAGCAGTAATACTTGCATTAAGGGAGGAGTTTAGACCGAGACCTATATCGATGAAATACTTCCTTCAGGCGTTAAAGATAGTTAAGCCATCGTTAAGTAGGGATATAATGGAAAGATACCGCAAAACTTATGAAGAGTTAAAGAAGATGATAATATAGTCAACGTTAATATTCATAAGTATTTATAATATTAAGCATTCTCTCATGCCTCTTTAGGTGACTGTTATGCAAAGCAATAGGTTTAAGATAGTAATTGTAGTTGCTGATGGTTTAGGTGATAGAGCTGTACCTGAATTAAATGGTAAAACTCCTCTTGAGGTTGCATCAAAGGACGATATTGATTGGTTAGCTTCGAAGGGAATTAATGGTTTATGGGATCCAATAGCACCTGGCATTAGACCTGGAAGTGACACAGCACATCTTGCATTATTCGGTATCGATCCGACAAATAACTATCCTGGAAGAGGGCCTTTTGAAGCGATTGGTACAGGGGCCGAACTGGAGCCAGGGGATGTTGCATTAAGGGGAAATTTCGCTACGGTCGATGAGGAACTTAAAGTAATCGATAGAAGAGCTGGCAGGTACCTACCCGAAAATAAAGAGCTAGTTAAATACCTTAATGAAAATGTGAATGAAATTGATGGGGTTAAAGTGAGGTTTTATGCAGCTACTGAACATAGGGTTGCGGTAGTGCTTAAGGGTGGTTCCTTATCCCCGAAGGTCTCAGATACTGATCCCCATATGACAGGGGTTAAGGTATTAACGTCAAGACCTCTTGATAACTCCTATGAAGCGCGTAGAACAGCTAAAGTGATTAATAAACTAACTAAAATAGTTCATGAACTTTTAAAGAAGCATGAATTAAATGAGAAAAGAATTATGAGAGGTCTACCACCAGCTAACATAATACTCTTGAGGGGGGCTGGTCAAATGATTAAGTACCCAACATTTAAGGAAAGGGAGTCTGTAATTATTGATAAGGCACTAGCTATCTCAGCTACAGCAATGATTAAGGGCGTGTGCAAACTTCTTGGTATGGAGGTAGTGACACCTAAAGGAGCTACCGGAGGTGTAGATACGGATGTAATGGCCAAAGCTAAAACACTCATTGATTACTGCAAGAAGGGCTATGACCTCATATACATGCATGTTAAAGGTACAGATTCAGCATCTCATGATGGAAGAGCGGACCTTAAGATTAAGCTCATAGAACGCGTAAATTCAGCTGTGAGGTACATATTAGATCATGTAGACTTAGGTAATACGGTAATAGTATTTACGGGAGATCATACAACACCCATAGTTGTTAGAGATCATACAGGTGACCCTGTACCTGTAGCTATTTATGCACCCAACATATTACCCGATGACGTTAAGATTTTTAGTGAGAGAAGTGCTAGAAAGGGAGGATTAGGTAGGATCCGTAGGGAAGACTTATTCAATACATTATTAGACTTAGCAAATAGAAGAGAGAAGTTTGGAGCGTGAGGTCAATACTATGAGTAAATTACCTAAACTAAGTGTAGTCAGGGAGAAGTTACGTGAAGTCGTTAATGAGGACTATAAGAGGTTCGTGAGGGAATTAATTAATGATATTAGGTTCATACTTAAAACTAGGCAAAGAAGATTAGTAGTACTTACAGGTAAGGACGATATAAAATTAGCTGGTATTGCTTCAGAAATAATTATAAAGTATTCAAAATATGTTAAGAGGGTATCTAAGGACAGACGTGAGATAAAGGTTCTTCACGTATTTCACGACGAATTTCCTGATGCCAATCTTAGAACGACCCTCATCAGGAAAGTCTTGAAGAAACATGATATGATAAAATTGACGACAGCTGTTTACGAGATTAGTAGTAGGTTTCTAGGTACTACATTCCAAGTATTAATAATGGACTTAGTCAATGATCTTAAACCTAATGATGTAGGCAGGTTATTAGGCATAGTTGAAGGTGGGGGGTTAATACTATTCTTAGTCCCTAAGCTTAAGGATTGGGAACGAGCTAAAACTATATTTAGAATGAACTTAGTTGTTCCTAACCATCCGGAACCTCGTTACATATTTATAAGGTGGTTCATAAGGAAGCTATTCGAACATAAAGGTATATACATATTTGATGTGGACGACGCTAAACTCCTTAAACTAGGTTTCATTAATGAAGATAGTGACAGCATTACTGAAGGTATAGGGAGGGAGAAGTTAGAAATACCTGAGAAGAGGTTATTTGATGAGAGGATTTATCAATTAGCATTAACCAATGATCAGGTAAAGGTAATTAAGCTAATAGAGGATCATCTCGTACCTAAAGTTAAGAGAGGTAGGCATGTCGCCGTAGTCATTATAGCTGATAGAGGTAGAGGTAAATCATCAGCAATAGGTATAGGTATTGTAGGCTTCATAACTCAAATGCTCAGATTTAAGAATAAAGTAAGGATTGCAGTAACTGCAAGAGAACCTTTATCTGTTCAAGCACTGATGGAACTAGCCATAAAGACCTTATCAAAACTTAATATAAAGCATAAAGTGATTAGAGGAGGTGATGATTTAATTATAGAGGTTAAAGGTGATAGATTTAGTATCGAATATTGGCCTCCCTACACAGTATTGAGATTAAATGTTGACGCTGTTGTTGTAGATGAAGCAGCCGGGATACCTGTTCCACTCCTCCATAAGATATGGCAGAAGCATAGGAGAACTATCTATGCAACAACAATTCACGGATATGAAGGTGCAGGTAGGGGCTTCTCAGTAAGGTTCTTAAAGAGGCTTAAGGAGGACCATAAAACAAAATTAATCATTTATGAGATGGAGGAGCCAATAAGGTACTCTAAGGACGACCCTATAGAGAGATTTCAATTTGATACACTACTTCTTGATGCGGAACCTGACGAACTTAACGAGGATGATTTCAAAGAAATTGAGGAGGGTAACTTCGAATATTTAAAGCTTGACCCTGAATACTTATTCTCACCTAAAGGTGAGAAATTACTTAGATCAATATTCAGCATATTCGTTCTAGCTCATTACAGAAATGAGCCAGATGACCTTGGGAGAATCGCAGACGCTCCACATCATAGCATTAGAGCGTTAAGGTTAAGAAAGTCAGGCAAGATTGTTGCTGCAGTACAGCTTGCTGAGGAGGGTAGAATACCTGATGACATGATTAAGGAGTTATTGAGAGGGGGCAGTATAGCGGGAAACATAATACCTGATAGATTACTTAAACATCTTAGGCTTAAGGAGTTTGGTAAAGGCATAGGCTGGAGGATCGTAAGAATAGCTGTACATATCGACGCTCAAGGTAGGGGTATAGGTTCATACCTATTAAGAGAAATAATTAAGGAAGCTAAGGAAAAAGGTTATGATTGGGTAGGCGCTGGTTTCGGTATTACTAAGGAGTTACTTAACTTCTGGGTTAAGAATGGTTTCTATGTTCTTCATCTATCACCTGACAGAAATCCTGTTAGTGGTGAGTATACTACCTTAGTGTTATACCCACTAAGTGAGAAGTGGAGGAAACTCGTTGATGTAAGTTTAAAGGAGTTTACAGTAAAATTCGTTGAGAGTCTCCACGCAGTGTATAGAGACTTTGAAGCTGATGCAGCATACTTAATGTTTTCTAGATTACTAAGAAATATGGATTATAGCGATAGTATAGAGTTATCGGAAATACAGCTGGAAAGACTTAAGATGTATGTGTCTGGCATAATGACCTTTGAGTCAGTATGTGATGCTGTAACACTATTAAGTAAAAAGTACTTCCTTAAGGGCTTAGCAAGTAGACTTAAGGAGATTGAGGGCTTAATTACGATTATGAGAGTCTTTCAAGGACGCTCATGGGATGATATATATGAAGAGCTTAAGGTAGGTAAGGTTAAGGCTACAAATCTATTGAGGGTAGCTGTATCTAAGATGCTTAAGGACATGTATAACGTGGAGGTTGAGCCACCTAAAATCTGATGTTAATTTAGGGGTCTTAATCGCTAACTAATTCTAATAACTCTACCTTAACGCTTTCAGAATACAATATTATTTTAAAAGCATTTAATTTATTTATCCAGCTAAATATAGTTTCGTGGGCGGGATATTGAAGGCCCTAGACGCTCTATTTAATCCTAGGTCCGTAGCTATAGTTGGTGCATCAAGAAAACCAGGTAAGATAGGACATGAGATTTTAAGGAACTTAATCGAGTACGGTTTTAGTAAAAAAGTCTATCCAGTAAACCCGAATGCTCAAGAAATTCTAGGAATCAAGTCATATCCAAGTGTAAAGAACATTCCTGATGAAGTTGATATGGCAGTAATATCTGTTCCCGCGGAGAAAGTGTTAGATGCGGTCAAGGATTGCGGTGAGAAAGGTGTTAAGGTATTAGTAGTAATAACTAGCGGATTTAGTGAGGTAGGTAATGAGGAACTAGAGAGAAAAATGGTTGAACTTGCACATAAATATGGTATGAGGATACTAGGCCCGAACATCTTCGGGATAGTCTACACTCCACAAAGGATGAATGCTACCTTTGGCCCTAGAGACATACTTCCCGGGAGCATAGCATTCATTACTCAGAGTGGTGCATTAGGTATAGCCTTAATGGGTTGGACAATACTTGAGGAGATAGGGTTATCAGCAATAGTTAGTATGGGTAATATGGCAGACATAGATGTAGCTGAGGTCTCTGAATACTTAGCTAATGATCCCAATACTAAAGTCATAACTATATATCTAGAAGGCTTAAAACCTGGTACAGGATCAAGGTTTCTAAACGTCATGAGGAATGTCACCATGAAGAAGCCCGTAATAGTTGTTAAAGCTGGTAGGTCAGAAAGAGGTGCGGCAGCTGCGGCTAGTCATACCGGAAGCTTAGCTGGCTCTGACAAGGTTTATGATGCAGCTATGAGGCAAGCAGGTATATTGAGAGCATTAAATATTGAGGAAATGTTTGACTGGGCTAGAGCATTTGCACTGCTACCCCTACCTAAAGGTGAGAATACAGTCATTATAACGAATGGTGGTGGAGCAGGCGTCATGGCTACTGATGCAGCCGAGGATTACGGTGTCAAGCTCTATGATCCACCTGAAGACGTTAAGAATAAGTTCCGCAAATACATGCCATGGTTTGGGAGCCCTAAGAATCCTGTAGATCTTACAGGTATGGCTACACCTAAGGAGTATTATGGAGCTGTTAAGGAAGCACTATATGAGGATAGAATACATAATATAGTAGTGCTTTATTGCAGAACTGCCGTGTGCGATCCCATGGAGCTAGCTAAAGCACTTGCTAATGCAGTAAGGGAGGCTAAGAAGGACGGTATAGAGAAGCCTATAACTATGGCCATGATAGGTGGTGAGGACGTAGCTAAGGCTATGAAGTACCTAAATAGAAATAGTATTCCTGCATATCCGATACCTGAAAGAGCTGTATCAGCTATGGGCGTTTTAATAAAATATGCACGTTATCTAGAACATGTTAAGAGAGGTGAGAAACAAGCTTAACCGATATATTTATGAGTCATGAGCAAGCCCTAAAATAATGCTTACATAAACACTTAAATATAGCTTAATACCCCAGTATTTAGGGTGTATGGTATGGAGTACGTTTATGCATCACTACTCCTACACTCCGCTGGGAAGGAGATAAATGAAGAGAATGTTAAGAAGGTCCTAGAAGCAGCAGGTATCCAAGTTGATGAAGTTAAAATTAAGATGCTGGTAGCAGCACTAAAGGAAGTTAAGATCGATGAGGTCATAAAGCAGGCAACAGCTGCACCAATAGTGCCTACTGCAGCACCTACAGCTCCAGCACAAGCTGCAGCACCTGCTGAGGAGAAGAAAGAGGAGGAAAAGAAGGAGGAAGAAAAGAAGGAAGAGGTTAGTGAAGAGGAAATAGCTGAAGGAATAGCATCACTATTTGGATAAAAACCATTATTTTACTTAAGACTTAAACGAGCATCTTAGGACTTACACTTATTAGTTTTAATCCTAGCTAAAAAGAGGAGTTAAAATGTTAGATAATAGGGATTTAAGGATACTAATAGAGCTCGCTAAGGATGCGAGAGCCCCGCTTACACGTATAGCTAAGATTTTAAGTATTTCTGATGTAGCTGTTAAGAAAAGGTTAGAAAGACTTGAGAGGGAGGGTGTAATTAAAAGTTATATTGTCAATGTTGATCCTAAAGCCCTAAACTTTTCTAGGATAGCTCTTGTTGGAATAAATGTGGAACCTGGTAAGATCCTTGATGTAGCTAAGAAGGTTGCAACATTGAGGGAGTCAGTATTTGTCGCATTAACATCGGGCGATCATGACGTAGTGACTGAGGTATGGTGTAAGGACAGTGATGAATTAGCTAAAGTCATAGATGAAATTAGGAAAATACCTGGCGTTAAGGACGTATACCCAGCAATAATACTTGAATCAATAAAGGAACGTGAGCCACTTCCTATAAAGAAAATTGAGGATATGCTTAAGGAGGAGTAGGCATAGTTTTAATCTGGGCGGCCTACCACTTGTTTAAGATAATTCCGATAGGTTTTGAGAGTTTAGGAGTTAGATCCATGGCTACTTACATTCAGACAGATGACTCACTAATAGTCATAGATCCTAGCGCCTCATTAGCACCGTATAGATATTCCTTACCACCTCATGAAATTGAGTGGAAAAGGCTTCATAACATAATTGATAGGATAAGTGACATACTTAAGGATGCTGATGCATTCATAGTAACGCATTATCATTATGATCATCATGATCCAGCCAAGTTAATTGATCCAAACACGTATAAGGGTAAGATAGCACTAGTCAAGGATCCTCGTAACTTCATAAATATATCACAAAGAATTAGGGCTAGTAGGTTCATTAATAAGGTACTAAAGGATAGGGTGAGAACCATTGAGATAATTGATGATAGGAACTTTAAGATCGGGGACGTAGTACTGAAGTTCTCAAAACCTGTTCCTCACGGTCCCAACGATAAGTTAGGTTACGTAGTTATGGTGGCAGTACTTCATGAGGATGGAAGATTGGTCTTTACATCTGATGTTGAAGGACCCTTAAATGATTATGAAGTCGACTTTATAGTTAGTAATGATCCCAATATCGTTATAATTGATGGACCACCTACATATTTACTACCTAATAATTACCCTGAGGAATGTCTGGATATCGCGATAAACCTGAACGCTAAAATACTTTGTAGTGTGGGTAACCTTAACTACTTAATACTTGATCATCATTTATTAAGAGATTTAAATTACTCTAAATTCTATGATGAAGTATTAAGAGTTTGTACTAAGAGTAAGGCTAGACTTATGACGGCAGCTGAGTTCGTGGGGGATGAGCCTCAACTCTTAGAGGCTAGGAGGAGGGAGTTGTATGAGCGTTTTTAATACGGCATGTCATGACGGCTTCAACCCGATAGATCTATCACTTAAGGTTAAGAAAAAGATCAGTAAGGAGGTTGGTAGTATTGAGTATAGGAAGTACTTTAGATTCAGGGGTGGTAGATGGTATGGTGGTATAGCAACAGCTGATGTTATTGGGTGCAATCTTCAATGTAAGTTTTGTTGGGCATGGTACTTTAGAAATAGATATGATTTAGGGCAACTACTCTCACCTACTGAAGCATTTAGGAGGTTAGAGAGCATAGCTAGAAGAAGTGGTTATAAGCTATTAAGACTTAGTGGTGGTGAACCGACTCTAACACCGAATCACCTTCTAAGCCTGATTAAGCTTAGTGATGAACTTGGTTATACATTCATATTAGAGACTAATGGTATATTGATAGGCTATGATAAGAGCTTTGCTAAGGAGCTAGCAAAGTTTAATAATATAGTGGTGAGGATCTCATTTAAAGGTACGAACTCAGAGGAGTTCAGATTATTAACAGGGGCTTGTTCCCAAGCTTATGAGTATCAATTTTTAGCACTAAGGAACCTATTGGAAGCAGGCCTAGAACCCCTGAAAGATATCATTGTAGCAGTAATGGTAGGCTTTAGTGAAGACAAGGATATAGCTGAGTTTGTTATAAGGCTTAGTTCAATAAGTCAAGAATTTATTAACTCAATAGATTGGGAGGTTGTAATTATGTACCCTCATGTCAGGAAGTTACTAAGTAAGTACGGGTTAAAACCTAAAAGATACATAAACCCTTAAGAGTAAGTAGGTGCTAGACTTGGTGGCGCTTAAAGATCTTGAGGCTTATATTCTAAGTAATATCGATGAACTAACTAAGGAATGTGCTCATATGTGCAAAATCGGAGATCTTCATATCACACTGACTTTAGATGTCGAGGAGGTTTATGAAGGTTGCGAATACTGCTTAATTTACGTGGCCTTAGACCATTTAAACCTACCTACATTAAGCCTAAGTAGCGATATTGAGTATGTAATTCTTGATGATGCTGTAATAGAGGTTTTAGAGAATGGAATAGCTACGTATTCCGTAAGCGATTTTAAGGAGAGACTTAATGACTTATTAGAATTTGGTATAATTACGGATGATGAGGTAAGAAGCATAGAGGAATGGATTAAGTCAAAAATAGATAAACATTAGTACCTACTTACAACTCCTTGGGCTATCATTTTTAATCCTCACTCGATGTAGTAGTAGGTTAGGTAGTTATGGGGTCTAAAGAATTAAGGTTATACATAGCTTCAGAGAAGGATATTTTAGAAGGTAAGATTACCGATATATACTTCGTAAGAACTAAGAAAATAATTAAAGCCAAGGGGCTAGATAATGTCCTTGTTAGAATGGAGGTACATCTCGGCGGCCTACCTAAAGGTTATGAATGGGCCGTTTATGCCGGGTTAGAGGAAGCGCTAAGGCTATTATCGCAGAGACCATTAACCGTGTATTCCTTACCTGAAGGTACCTTGGTTAAAGAGTACTTCCCGGTAATGATTATTGAGGGTAGATATTACGATATATGTGAACTTGAGACATCTATCCTAGGTATATTAAGGCATTATACTTCAGTGGCTACGAGAGCTGCAAGAATTAAGAGATTAGCTATGAATAAGACAATACTGTATTTCGGTTTAAGAGGGGCTCATCCAGCTATTGCTCCAATGCTTGATAGAGCTGCATATATTGGTGGTGTAGACGCTGTATCTGGTGCATTTAATGAAGAGACCATAGGCATAAAACCATCGGGAACGATGCCTCACGCATTAATAATAGTCTTTGGTGATCCTGTTAAAGCTTGGAAGGCGTTTGACGAGGTTGTTGAGCCTGGTGTTCCTAGAATAGCTCTTATTGATACATTTAATGATGAAAGAAATGAAGCATTACTTGCAGCTAGAGCATTAGGCAGGAGGCTATACGGTATACGTTTTGATACCCCTAAGAGTAGGAGAGGTGATATGAAGTTACTTATCGAGGAGGTTAAGTGGACGTTACATCTCTATGGTTATGATAACATAAAGATAGTGGTTAGTGGCGGCATTAATGAAGAAACAATAGTTAAGCTTAGAGACGTAGCAGATGCTTTTGGAGTCGGTACATCAATTACTTATCCTAAGCCTATAGATATGAGTATGGATATTGTTGAGGTGTATAAGGATAATGGATGGGTACCCATAACCAAGAGAGGTAAGATGCCTGGTGCCAAGAGAGTATTAAGATGTGATGTCCTTAATTACGAAGTGATATCGTGGAATGAGAGGCCTAGGAAATGTGATGAGGAACTTATGGTGAAATGGCTTGATAAGGGGGTATTAGTGAGGAAGTTACCAAGCATTAAGGAAATTAGGGACTATGTCCTAAAACAGTTAAGTAAAGTCCCAGAACCTACACCTATAGATTGAACATTTAGTATATGGCTTAAACGAGGCAGATACGATAAGATGCTGATGTCATGGCAAATTCATTAAGTGGTGCGGGGGGTGGGATTTGAACCCACGCAGGCCTACGCCATCGGGGCCTAAGCCCGACCCCTTTGACCTGGCTCGGGCACCCCCGCACCAAAACACAAATAAATAACAAACTTATAAAGGTTAGAAA
>Ga0190363_1000399_pt1 | contig 25282 bp, 44 predicted proteins | sample 48721867_MG_FD_161272 | JGI IMG/M metagenome (GOLD analysis project Ga0190363, IMG submission 161272) | Hydrothermal vent microbial mat bacterial communities from Southern Trench, Guaymas Basin, Mexico - 4872-18-6-7_MG | ecosystem: Environmental > Aquatic > Marine > Hydrothermal vents >... | reverse complement strand
ACCAGTCCTGCTATACGTCACGTAGACGCTACCAGAGTAGTAGATAGCACCAGTTATCGCACCATCTACCGAGCTGCTGCCCACAACGCTCAAATCAGACTTGTTGATAGCAACCAACACATTATTAGCAAAGGCGTAGATGTAGGGAGCATTAGGAGATACGTAGCCACCCGTGAACTGAGACCAAGAGCTATACTCAACGTAATCAATGATGCTCTGCGTTGATGGGTCGAATACCGCTAGAGCTGCAACCCCAGCAGAGTTGTTGTATCCAAACAGGTAGATGTAAGACCCATCAGTTTCTGAGTACATAGGCACAAAGTACTTGAGACCCAAGTCAATGCTAGTAACCGCAACCTGAGCATAGATACCAATATCAGAAGCAGCGATACCCAGCAGCACAACAGCGATTATTGCAGCAACCTCAACCCAATACTTCTCTAAGAGCTTCTCCAAACCACCCACCTCAGAGCAGGTATACAGTAACAAATGATAAATAGGTTGCACAGGCTACAAGGACCTAACAAATCAGCACCTCTCCCACAAAAAGTAAGAAGAGGTCCTAACCGCACAACTCCCTGTATATCTCCCTAAGCTTCTCAGCGTCTACCCGATAACCAAGAGCCTCCAAATCCTTAATACCCCTCTCGATAATCCTACAGGTAGCCTTTCTAGGTACCATAACAGGGTTTAGCCTATACTTATTACTGCCCAACTGAAATCCCAAGAAAGAATATTGTAAAAAACCGATTTAACCTTACTTACGGTAGCTAACGAGGAACTCAGCGGTTATAGTACCACTATCATCAGTCGTGGGCTCAAGAACTAGCTGAACCTTCACAGTAGCGTTCTCAGTCTTTGGATACACAATCCACTTGATTAGCTGAGAAGACCCAGCAGCCACGCTTATGCTCTTAGAACCATCAACAATAGCATCAGTAGCCGTGACAGTTATATCAACGCTGGTGTTGCTAAGCCCGTTACTGATGTCAAGAATCAGGGTAGCCTCCTTATCAGTCTTCAGCTCAGCCGTGACAATAGTGTACTTAGACCCAGCAGACAGGTTACCCGTTATCGTCACCTTGTTGTCCTCCTTGGTGATGGTGAGCCCACTATACTCACCTGTAGTTATGCTCAGCTCGCTAACGCTGGGTATAAACCAATTCTTAAGAGCATCAACACCCTCCTTGATAGCCTCCAGTATCTGCGTGTGCCCAGTCATCTCGGTGTACGTGAGCACACCCATAGCGATTACTCCAAGCAGCAACAGAACACCAACAACCTGTAGCGTCCTCTCACCAGCCATACTCAAATCTAACACCTCTTTCAAAGATAGAATCCATTACACAAACTTATATGTTTTAAGAATGATGTAAAAAACACAATCGTTTTAGAGCATAGCCCAAGCATAGTTGATTATATCAATGAACGCTAGGAATATCGTCACCACAGCCGCGAGGTCCGTAATGGTCTTGTTCTTAATCACCCTGAACGGGTCTAATGCGAAGAACAGCAGCACAGGCAGCAGGAACAGGTAGCTGGTGTTGATGTACTCAACGTTAATCTGAATGGTCCTAGGCTCAACACTGAGTATAGGCACAACAGCTAGCAGACCAGCCCTTGTAGGTGGAGCCGACACCAGCGGATAGGCAGCAATCAGAGCGAATACCACAGTATACAGCACACGCACAGGACCCTCAGCAACAAGCCACAGGGGTAGCAGCACAATAGACAGGACCCACAGCCCAAGAGCCTTGGGGTCCGCACCAGCGAATATACCAACCACGTAGAACGCTAGCAACCCCAGCCCGAGCCAAGGCACCACGCTCATAGGAATGGTAACCTCCATACCGCTGGGCAGCACAATAGTAGCGGTGCTAGGAGCAAAGTACCTAGACATGACAGCCATCACCAGTATAAGCGCAGCGAAAGCACCGAGCTCACCAATAGCCTGTTCCTTCTCAGTAGCAGCACCGATAGCAGCAGCCACCGTACCAATCGTAAACGCTAGATAGAAAGCCTCACCAGAGCTGAAGCCCAGATACCACAGCGATACAAACGCTACAATCGCTACGAGGGCACCGAGAGCCACACTTTTCCACATACTAGACTCACCCTTTCAAAGATAGAATCCATTACACAAACTTATATGCTATACCGAGAAGCAAAGGTAAATAAAAAACAGGTTTAGACCTTAACCCCAGCTCTAGCTACCCTTAACCCTCGCTACAATACCCGAGAAGTAGTTAGGCAGCCACTTCTCAATCCATACCTCAGCATCATCCTTAACTTCTCTTACACAGTTCTCAATGCTTCCAAAGACCCGCTTAGCCTCCTCAGGATACAGCGTGAAGAGGAAGCTGCATATCCTGTAGGCGTAGGTGTTCACGTAGTCCTGCTTTATCGCCTCCCAAATCTCCCTGTTAGCAACAATGCTCATATTCACACACCTGTTCATTATTTCTTTCCATTACACAAACTTATATGCTTTAGCACAGGTATATTCAACAGGACAAAACGTGATATGTGCAAAAACCATGTAAAATACAAAACAGTTATGTAAACCTAGAGCAGCCCAGCAGCCACACCAAAGTAGCAGAGCACCAAGAAGGCTATAACGAGGATAGCACCCTCAACAGGCGTTACCCTCCCATAGCTCATTACGAATATCCAAGTCATAGCGATAGCTGCTAGGACAACAGCAAGGTGATAGGGGTTGGGAACAGGTATTGTAGAGCCCAAGAGCCCAGCTACCAAGGCTGCTAGACCTATAGACTCCACGAAGTCGTGTAGACAGGCACCATAGATACTTGCTATCGCTTCCTCAGATTCAAGACCATATACAAGAGCAACAATAACATCAGGCATAGATGTCAAAACCGCTGATACGACCCCAGCGAGAGACTCAGGAACATAAGCGCATAGCATCTCAACAACCCTCGATAACAGCCAAGCCGCAGGTAGCATAGCTAGAAGACCAACAACAGCAGGACCAACACCGTGTTTGAACCTACCGTAGGATACACCGTAGCCAAGGGCTGCGAAGAGCATAGCTATACCAAGGACCGTTAGCAGCAGAACCCCATCATTGAAATCTAGCACCCCATCATAGCTAACCCCTATGAGAGCAGAAGCCGATAAAGCGCTGATAACACCAAGAGGAACAACCCGCCTAACATCAACCATACCGAAGCGAATAGCTGCTAGCCCAATAACCGCTAGGTCGAAAGCCGCTGAGAATATCGAGTTGAAGAGCCCAGCAACAGGGTAGCCCCTAAGCACCAAGAGAATTGTCGTAATGGTCTCAGGACCCGTAGTTATCCAAGGATAGACCACGTACATGTAGCCAACATTACCCTCAGACTCGCTGAGCTCAGCCAATACATACAGTAGAAGGGCTAAGACAATCAGAGCACTAACCGCGAAGAGCATCCTCCACCACCTTCTCCAACTGAATATAGAGATTCGCTAGGTAATTACCAACCCTCTTACCCAGAACAAAGAAGAGCCACACCAAGCCAAGCCTAACCAACTTCAGACCCAGCTCAGCGGATAATAGACACCTGTTACCACCAGCCTCAACCCTTATAGCACCAACATCGATAAGCCTCCTCAGAATGTAGTTGCTAGGACAAGCGTGGCTGCTCGAAATTTCGAGCAGAACCTCAAGCATCTTTCTATGCGCCCGAGGGAAAAGAAGCCTCAGAACATCTTCTAAGGTCTCCTCATACTCCAAGCTTACCACCCAAGAGGGTTATAGCCGTAGTTACGTAGGTCTCCAACTCGTTAAGGACAGCCACCAAGGTCCTGTAGTCAATAACAACCCCATCACTAGCGAGAGACCTAGCTAGGAAAGCCGTTAGCCTAACGATACCAACACCAACCCTAGGATACACCCTGTAGAAAGGCGAGGCTATGAACCTAGCAGCAACAACGTTACAGAAGCTGATAAGCTCCTTCAAATCGGTTAGACACCTATCCGAAAGCCTAGTGAAGGGCTTCACAAAGGTCACCTGCTGCGCAAGCTGGGGAATCACAAGGTTCCTAACAACCTCAGGAGTAGCCCTAGCAACACTACCCGCTAACGTAGCCCTGTGAAACATCAGAGCGGTAGATAAAACGCTAGCAGCGTAACCGTACCAAGGAACATACCTATCTAGGCTCCTAGCCTCAGCCTTCACACACCCCTTCACCAGAGAGAAGAGCTTAACCACCTCAGACACGCAGGACCACCTCTTACATCAAATTTCTAAGTTGGTCCTCTCCCAAACAACCTCCTAAAGAACCCAGCAATCCTAGAAAGTATACCACGCCTAGGAGCAGGGCTGGGAGCAGGAGAAGGAGCACCACCAGCAGGGCTGGGAGCAGTAGCAGCCATGATGATGTTCTCCATAGCAGCAACAGCCTCAGGAGCCCTAGCTATGTAGCCAAGCGACTTATCAAGGAACTTCGAGTATGCTTCAAGCAGCTCAGAGTACCTGTTGTGAGTCCTGCTAAGAACCTCAATCATCTTCATAGCGTCCTCCTGATAACGCTTCTCAATCTCCTCCAGCCTCGCTAGAGCAGCCCTATACATCTTTCTATAGAATATCTCCTGCTTCTCACCAGACATCCTAGCTATGAATACTGGGTATGGTAACCCCTGTATAAAGTACAGGTACCCCCTCCTAGGCTCAAGAGTGCCGCTCACAACATACACCTCGGTGTTCAGACCCCACCTAGCAGCAGCAAAGATGAACTTGTGGAGGTCCACAGCAATAACCTTGGTAATCCCGTAAAGGACCCTCCTAGGCAGCTTGTTCCTAGGAGCCATAGACGTAATCTTAACCCTGTATTCATCATGGGTAGGGTACCGCTTAATCGAGAGAACCCTAGCAGCGATAACAGACCCATCCAAATCAACGAATATCAGGTAGCGCAACACAGCCACCTCAATTCAAAGCCCTTCTTGCAACAGCTCAAAAAGCGCGAAAAGAAGACCCCAGAGCCGACCCCTACTAGGAACAGGTCTATCAAAATCACCAAACTCCACAGAGACCCTAGGAGCCCTCAACGCTTTATCGAGCTCAGACCCTATGAACCTGTAGCGCACACGTCTTCTTACCGCAAAATCGTAGTAGAGCCTAAGAATGTCTGGGTCCTCAGGAACAACCTCTTTACCCAAATCAGCCCGCATCACCAAGTAGCCAAGAGCCTTCTGAACCTTGTGCTCCTGCCCAAACCGCAGCCTAAACCTGCTACCACCAGACACCGTATCACCCCACATATATCCAGTATAGAGTAAGCAAAAGGGATAATATAAACGATAGCATACACGTACCCTACAACACCCATATACCCAAGAGATAGAGCGCGGGGGGAGCCCGCAGCACTAGGGCACCTACACCTGTTGCACCACGTGAGTGCATACATACATATAGTGCATAACATATACGATACTCAACGATAACTGGATACCACGTAAATTTAGCAAACCCCAAGCAGTATAGCGTAGAGAAAGCCGAAGAGAAGCGTTGAAAAAGGGTTAAAAACCGAGTTGAAGAGTTGAAACGCTAGCCGTCTACAGTCACAACCTCACCAATAACAATCTCGAAGCCCCTAGACTTGAGATACTGCTCTATCTCCTTAGCAAGCTTCTCCCCCCTGAACCGAATCACGTAGTAGTGAGAATGCCTCGTTGAATACATAGGTACGAGAGTGAAATGCGTAGCGTAATCAGTTATAACTATGTAGCGCTTAGGCGTTATCCTGCGCTTACCCGCATCAGTCTCCATAACCCTCTTGAAATCGTCGAAACCCAGTATTATCTTAGCCATGTATACCCACCTCACTAGCTAAGTGAGAGGAGCAAGCTTATATCCCAAGAGAGCTAAGCGAAACTATACACCAGCACCATAACCACCTAGCCACCTCTCAAGACTACAGCTTTTACCGAGAGGCTTTGTATAAAACTTTACAAATATTTTCGGTAGTTCCGCAGGAACAAGAATATCGAAACCAACCTCAGAGTAGTGAACCCCCAGCTTCGAAATAGCCTCTATAGGTGCTACAGGCTCTACACCCCTACCCCAAACACCGTGAACACCAGCAACCTTAGGAGACCTGCATACCTCGGCAGCGATAGCCCTAGCCCTCTGCTTAACCCGCCTAAGCCTCGATTTAGATACACCTATGCTCAGCAGATACTCCTCCAAAGCCGCTAGCAAACAACCGCTAACATAATGAAGAACAGCGAGCTTGAAGTACATATCAATATACCCATCCCCAGACCTAGCAGCAATATGAAGCCTAACCAAAGTCCTACGCCCACGCCTAGGGCTGCGCCGCGCCGCTGGGGTCCCCACCCTTTCCTTGGGCTCTGCTACATCAGAAAGACCGAGGTCCTTAACCAACTCGTAAATTCCTCTACCAACCTTCTTAACGAAGCCTCTTCTCTCTAGCCTCTTGATTGCGTCGTGGTACCTCTTCAACAACCTAATTCTCTCTTCATTCCTAGCGCTAGGGTGGTAGTAAGTAACAACAAGAGCAGCAGAGAAGCGTCTACCCTGCGTAACCGCGTATTCAATTATATTCCTCTCTAGCTCACCTAGTAGCAGTTTCCTTGTCTCCTGATTAGAGCCATGTTTATTTTGCTTACTACAGCTAGTATAACATGGGCTGGGCACCGCTGGGCTCCCCAAAGACTGAGTGGTGATGAATGTAAATATTCTCTACTTTTCATAACCTTAGCAAAACATTAAATAGAAGCGCTACGTTATTCTCTACAGGGCTGAAAATGGTTGAGATACAGGGTTTTCTAACCAAGAAGAGGTTCAAGAACTACGCATACAACGCTAGGGCTAACATAGCCTACGACAGGTACCACATAAGGCTACCCGTAAAGGACCGCAGCAAATTGGAGGAGCTACCCAAGAGCAGGTTTGAGTGCGTAGTAGAGATACCCAAGGTAACCACCATAAAGACGAAGTGCTTTAAGAGCCCTAGAAGCGTCTACGCCTACATACCAAGCAAGTTTGCACCCCTGATAGAGTACCTCCTGAAGAAAGTTACCAAGTTAAAAATCGTTATTAGAACCGCCTAGCTTCTCCTAGACAGCACAACATAGATACCTGTTATCATCAGAATCACGACAATCAGCAGAGCGATAACTAGGTTTGGATAAGCCTCAGGTATCGTTGTCTCGGTCCTTGTCTCAGTAAGGGTTTCGGTCCTTGTCTCTGTAGCCGTTTCTGTCACAGTACCCGTAACAGTCTCAGTACCTACCTCAGTAGTGGTATAGGTCTCGGTAACAGTCTCGGTAGTCACCTTCATAAGGTACGAGCCATAGCTAGACAGAGCACCTACGATACCTAGACCAAGTATAAAGACAATAGCCACAAGCTCAACTAGCCTCAAGTCAAACCCCGATAATGAGAATACCGAGTAAAAAAGAATATGTTTATCTCCTCCTCATAATCAACACAGCAGCTATCAGCACTATGAAGAGTATTGCTATCAGAGCCTCGGTTCCTACCACAGGCTTCTCAACAGTCGTTGTAACGGTGGTGGTCTTCGTAACCTCAACAGGAACAGGCACAGGCTCACTCACAGTCTTGGTAACAGTCTTGGGATAGTACGTTATAGGCTCAAGAGAGACGCTGAACGCAGCAGCAGAGGGCAGAGTTACTTCAGCCAAGCCGTGCTCAGCCGAAATGCTAGCAGCGCTGATAGCCGTAGAGTAGTCACCAACAGTAACATCAGCATCATCAACCCCATCAGTAGCGTTGTACACGATAACATCCTTGTAGACCCCTCTTACATAGTCTCTAACGCTAGTTGGTCTCACAAGGTAGACGCTGCCATTGATGTAGAAGCCCACACCACCAACAGACTCAGGTATAGCCATAACACCCCAGAATCCAACAGGAGGTGCAACAACGTACACCTTCTTACCGCTAGTATCTAGCAGCAGAGCAGCGAGGTAGCCACGCTCAGAAGCCCCAAACAGGTGACTATACACTACAGGAATAACCATGTACCCGCTAAACCACCTCGCACTAGCCTCAACAGGCTCAGTACCTCCATACACCTTGATTATCTTAGAGTCGAGAACCGTCATATCACTAGCATTGACAACAACATACCACAGAGTTCCATAGCTCCCATCAATCGCAGCTATATGTAGCAAATCACCATCCTTAACCATGTAGGTGTAAGCATCATAGAACACCAGCGTACCGTACCTAGCAACATAGGAGCTGTTAGCAACATAGAGCTTTCCGCTCAGAGACGAAACGTTGTAGTAACCGTAGAATACAGCAGGAACATCCATAAAGGGAGCAGCAAACGCGAAGTATACAACATCTTTCTCAACTAGCACAGCAGGCACAGTAGAGAACTCGTAAGATGCGCTGAAAGCAAAACCGAGGTCTATAGTAACGTTGAGTACCGCGCTCACACCCTCAAGCGATTTAACTATGTACATCAGTTGAATAGCATTAGTATTAGCATAGCCACCTCCAACAACACCTAGAGCAGCGATATACTCGGCAGCCTCAGCATCAACAACCTCCAAGTCGAAAACTGGGGGTTTAGAAGCCGTTACGTTTGTGTAGAACCTGTAGAACTTATCACTAGTTACGTTGTAGTATAGAGCATCAACAGTATAGCCCGTCTCGTTGTAAAACCACACATAGCCATAATCAACACCTATCCACGACCACACAGTATCTGAGCTTTCAACTATACCGATTATCGTTAGGTTGTAGGCACCAACAGGGTTGAGACTGCTATCGAGGACCCCCAGCAGCACATGATTACTGCTATCTAGGCTCAGCACAACATACCTGTCACCCACGCTGTAGATGCTGAAGATATTAGCAATACCCTTATCATCAATGCTCACCTGCGCGAAGGCAGGCACTAACGTGAGGAGCAAGACGAAGACTAGGGCTAGCCGTAGAATACCCATTTAACACACCAGTAAAGAGAACGGTGTAAAAAATAATCTGTTTATCTCCTCCTCAAGAGCACGAAGGCAGCAACCATCAAGAGTATGAAGAGTATCGTTATCAGGGTCTCAGGAGTCACAAACTCCTTAGCCACAGTAGTTGTCACAGTCTCGGTAACCGTAGTCTCGTAAGGAACAGGCACAGCCTCAGTAACAGTCTTAGTAACAGTCTCAGCCACAACAGCAGGGTAGTACGTTATAGGCTCAAGAGAAATGCTGAACGTATCGGCAGAAGGCAGGCTCACCTCAACCAAGCCGTGCTCAGCAGAGACCCCAACAGCATTCAGAGCTTCGCTGTAGTCACCAACAGTAACATTGACATCATCAATACCATCAGTAACGTTGTATATCACAACGTTCTTGTAGACACCCCTCAGATAATCCCTAATGCTAGTAGGTCTCACCAAGTAGATACTGCCATTATCATAGAAGCCCACACCACCAACAGACTCAGACACAACAACGACATTCCAATACCCAGCAGGCAGCGAAGCAAAATACACCTTATCGCTAGCAGTATCAATCAGCAGCGCACCGAAACCGCAAGGTATTACCATGTAATTATTGAACAGACTAGCGCAACCTTCAACAGGGATTATAGCACCATAGACTCTGATTATCTTAGAGTTGAGAAGCGTCATATCGCTAGCATTAACCTTAGTGTACCACAAAGTGCCATAGTTCCTATCAATAGATGCTATATGTAGCAAATCACCATCCTTAACCATATAAGTGATAGAATCGTAGAACACAAAGCCATAATTACCAACTTCAGCACTTTCAGCAATATAAAGCACACCGCTTAGCGAAGTCACGTTGTAGTATCCATAGAACATAGCTGGAGTCTCGTTGTAGGTGGCAGCAAACGCAAAGTAGACAACATCACCATCAATCAGGACAGCAGGAATAGTATAGACATCAGTAGTGCTACTAAAAGCAGTACCAATATCTATAGAAACCTCAAGAGCCTGAGATACTCCCTCAAGAGATTTGATTATGTATAGTAGCGTCATAGAAGTAGCTCCAGCAGTAGCACCTGTTTCAAGCCCTACAGCAGCGATATACTCAGCAGCCTCAGCATCAACAACATTCAAGTCGAATACCACTCCAAGCTTATCAGTATAGAACCTGTAGAAGCTATCAGCAGTAGCGTTGTAGTATAGAGCGTCTAATGTACCACCTGTTGTATTTGTAAACCACACGTAGCCATAATCAGAGCCTACATTCCAAAATATCACTCCTCCAACAAATCTTATACCGCTAACTGTGAGGTTGTAGGCTTTTAGTGGTGTTAGGTTGCTATCGAGGACCTCCAGCAGTACGTAGTTGTTGCTGTCTAGCCCAAGAGCTATGTACTTGTCACCAGCGCTGTATATCGAGAACACGTTAGCAATACCCTTATCATCTAGGCTCACCTGTGCGAAGGCTGCGTTTGCTAGCAGCAGAGACACTAGTAACAGGGATAGTACAACTGCGTACCTCATACAATTCACCCACTTTCAAAGAAGAGGTGCGTCTATTACCCTAAAAACCTCAGCCCTCAATCAGGCGTTCATCAACGAGCACAGCAATAACATCCTCTGGGCACAGCTCCTTTGCACATTTAGAATCACAAGAAACCCTCTTAGCCTCAACATCATACCAGCAGCAGACCCATAGACAGGACCTAGAGGAGGTTTTCATCTTCATCATCCTCAAGCACCTCTACAACCAAGCAGAACTCCTCACATTCATCTTCATCAAGACCAAAGAGTTCCTCGCACTCTTCAACGCATTTACTTGACGCGCAGATAGCGCACAACGTTCCAACACCCCGCTTCTGAAGTGCACGGTGCATCTATATCAGCTAGAATCCCCATGACAGCCCTACACAGCTCCTTTTCATCTTCTCTACACACCAAGCCACCAAAGTGAAGAATCTCAACAGCCCTAACCATACCGCACTTAACATATCCCTCGATAGCAACCTTACCAAACCTAGCACTAACAGAGTTGAGATACATAACACACCTATCCGATACCATAACCTTTACCCAACACGTAGAGCCCCTAACCCCAGAGGTAGCCCTGTAGCCCTTGGTGATTAGCCTATCAGCCAACACATCACAGACATTTCGTAGAGAGAGACGCATACCACCACCGCTTAGCTTAAATTCTGCAAAATGAAATATAGTTTTCGGTGGAAATATGAGTGCCAAGAAAAAGTTCTACAAGGTAACGTTCAAGAGAGGGAACATCAAGGTCTCAGAAGCTGTGCTAGATGAAATGGAGCTGAAGATTGCTCAAAAGCTAGTAGAGCTGCTGAAAGACCCCAAGATAAAAATCGAGTACGAAGAGGTTACTTCTTACCCCTAAACCTAGACCTGTAGCGCCTACGCCTCTCCAAATACCATTTTTCCAACAGCTTCTGCCTCTGAGGCTTAACCAAGTTGATAACAGAATCAGTTATGAAGTAAATCCCTCTCTTTCTATCTATATAATACAGGAAATACCCAAACTCTGCGAGTTCTCTAATCCTGCGGAAAAACGTTTCACTCCTAGGCAGCTTGAAGCCAAGCTTAAGCAAGTAATCATAGAAGCCCTCTAACCGCTTCTTTTCCACAACATCACCATTCTCTTTCAGGATAAACCTGTAAAAAAGATAAAGAATGTCCTCAGTTTTCAGCATAGCGCTCAAGTCTTCTCCCCCTCAAAACAGGTCTATAGCAATCCACAGAATCATTACTAATTATCTGAGGACAGACAATTTTCCACATCATAGCAGCAAATAGCAAAACCACAGCCATGTATCCTGCTAACACTATTGTGTAACCAAGAACAGGGCTAAGAGCAAAGATAGGTAAGGATGCTATAACAAGCACTATAGAAGGTACAAGAAGTAATACAACGAGTTTCCAACATTTCAATGCTCAGCAAGCCTCCTAGCAGCTCTTTCAAGTGCCTCCTTTGTATCGAGTTTCTTAGTGCGCTTAAGCATCTTCTTGTACATCAAGAACCTGCCGTAGTAGATAGCTGCTCCCTCCAAGCTACCACCACACATCTTTCTGGTGAGATTCGTAGAGGTATATCGCTCTGGTGCACTCATAAACATTCTTGAAATCTTTGCATACCCTATAGTAAATGCAATACTTATACGACTCACCCCTTGAACACACAAGCTCCCTCCTGCGAGAGCTTACCCTGTAGAAGTAGCACTTTTTATGAAGAGGACACACCACGCCTAGCAACACCCACCACAACTTTCTTGGGCTTATGCTGGAGGGGGTTACCGCAGAAAGGGCACCTCGTAGGGAATTTGCTAACCAAGAACGTGTCGAATCTCATAACCTTACCGTTCCACAGCCTCACGTAGATATGCGCAGCCCACCTCTTCTTCACGACGTAGACCACAGCCAAATCAGAGCCGCAGTTGGAACACCTGTAGACTATAACCATACTAGCCACCCCAGCAGTACCTTCTACCATACTCTTTCAATTCATCAAGGAGGAACCTCAGCTCGCGCAGAACACCCCTGAGCTTATCAATACAGCTCACAGCCTCAACAACCTCCTCAACCCGCTCAGCATCAACAGAATCAGCCCTAACCCTCAGAACAGGTCTAGGCTTCGTATACCTCGTACCCTGCCTATCATAGACCTCTACATACTCGTAGCAGTACTCCTTACCCCTATGCTTCTTACAGTACCTAGCACGTTTGATTTTGTAGTACCTCACCAACCTCCTAACATCTTCATCATCAAGAAGACTCAGGAAATCCTCAACATCCTCAATCATATTGTAGAACTGAGGCGAATCAATTACGAAACACAGCCTATCAGGCTCCCTGATAAGCTTGAGCAGCTCACTCATACCTCAACACCCAAGTTCCTCAGCTCAACCCTTATGGTGTGCCTCCTGATAGTATAGATAACAACCTTGGTAGGACCGAAAGCCGTGTTGATGATTCTGTAATGCCTATCGAGAAGCCCCATCCTAGCAAACTCGCGAAGGTACCGCATAATGGTCTCAAACCTGATGTAGACACCACGCCTAACCCTATACTTGTACCACATATAGATTAGGAACTCCTCAGGCTCGAAGACAACCCCCTTCTTCTCTGCGTACTCCAGCAAGCTCTTGAGAATCTCGATACGCTTAATGTCTAGGCTACCTTTGCTGCTCAAAGTACCTCACCCTGTGCCCCTCTCTTGATAGGAGAAGCGCGTAGAGCTTGGTTATGGTGGCTATGAAGTCTGGGGTTACCTCAACGTAAATCTTGTTTCTATAGCGTCGGTAGCGAAGAATGTTAGCCTTCTTCAGCCTATACACAATCTTGTACGCTGCCGAGAGAGAAAGGTTGTAGCGCTTCATAATCCAGTTCTCAAGCTCTACCAAGCTAATAGGAGAGTTCTCGATAACATAGGTTACAACTTCTAGTTCTCTCCCCTCAAGCAAAATACCACCTCAACACTAAAATCAGAGCCACCAGTAAAAAGTTTACTTCACAGGTGTGAGGTGCACAGGCTATATCCCCCTCCCCTGTGCTAGCCCGCTAAAACTCCCCCAGCCCGCACACCTCAGACATTGCAAGAAAAAGAGTGCGCAGCTCAGACCGTGTGAACGTGAGTAAATAGAAAGGGAGAGGTGCTGTGTTAGCACTTACATTTCTCTGATACCTTTAGCGTTATTGTGATAATTTCTGTTTGAAATGGGTTTATAGGTAGAGGCTTCTTCAAAGCTTTGAGCTGAACTCTGAATACACTATGATTCTCGGTGTATATGAGTAGCGTGTAGGTCTTGTTCTCAACCATCTTGTGGACTACGTTACTTAGGTCTAGGATTACGTATCCCTCACCACCTACGTTCAACCCTACCTCTCCAGTTCTCCTATCTAGCCATATACCATTACCGTGCAAACCTATGGAACTCCCTAGTTCAACAGCTTTGACAGACCCAAGACCCTCTATTTCGAAACGTTTTATCACAACACCTTTCTGTTCAACATTCTTGAGGTGAAGAATAGCCTTACCATCAACTAGACTAATAAAGCTATCTTCCTCAATCATAAAAACCTCTTCGCTATGCACATAGTTTGACAACGATAAACCTATGAAAAGAGCAAAAAGTGCTATACTCACAAGCACAATACACATCCTAGCAAACCTCATACTTTACACCCAGAAACAGTATAGAGGTTTGAGACTTTACAAAGATTAGGGTCACAGAGATTAGGTAAACCAAAAATCAGCATCCTATACAGCCCTCTATCCTTCTCAAAGCCTCGTTTATCAGAGCTGTAGCAGCATTAAAATACTCCCTAAGAGCATTCATCAAATCAATAAGACTTATCGTGTAGGTTCCTTCACCAATCCTCTTAGCACTAGCTAGGACCCGCTTAAGGTCCTCAGTAGACAGCTCTTCTAGAAGACCCTTTAGCTCAGCCTCAACCCCAGCAGGAACACCTGTTACCCTAAGGATAATATCATCAGTCGTGAGATAGCACCTATCAGGATACCTGTTATAGGCTTCCTCTATGGGCGTGGTCTCAACATCTTCTACCCTAAAAATCGTGATGCACTTAGCCTTGTATACATTGAATACGTGAGTTACAGAGCCCATACCAACCCCTAAGTATTGTAAGGCTTATAAAAAGTGGATTAGTGCTCAGGCACATCATCACAGCAGCCAAACAGCTCACAGCAGATACTATCACAGTCACACCCCTCGCAAAGCAGCCTACCCATACCCTCAAGACCGCAGCAGTACCTAGAGCAGCACTCAACACAGAGCTTCTCCTCCTCCATACCCAGCCCTCGGTAAGATTCGCAGAAGCGATATAAATATTGTAAGAGCCAAGCAAAAAGAAATGTATGCAAAATAAAACTTGGTTGCGAAGAGCTGTATAAGAAGCTCAAAAAAGAGCGAGGAGAAATACATCAACTTCTAGAGTTCCTTTAGAAGCCTAAGAAGCCTATCAAGCTGCTTATCAATCTGTCGAAAAGCCAAAATGGTAAAGATGCTCCAAAGAGCGCTAGTAACAATAGAGCCCAGCATAAAACCGAGCACGAAATCCTCACTCATAATCCTCAACCTTTACGAAATACCTTGTTCTCCTAAACCTAGCCACGTAATCATCTACGCTCCTACCGAAGTCCTTAGGTACGTACCGCAGCACCCTATCGCCTACACGCAGCTCCTTAGTGCCAAAGAGGTTGTCTATGATACCCGCCCTATCGCTAACCTCGTTGATACCGAAGTATAGACGCCTATCCTCATACTCATAGAGCCTTGGAATCCTAAACCTAGTGGTAACGGTCCTAGGACCAACCTCATATTCCATGAATAGGTACGGCAGCCTAGCAATAGCGAAGATTGGTATGAGCACGAGCTCCAAGGCGTAGACTAGGGCTATACCTGTAATAATATATAGACCTGTAAGAGCAGCTAGGCTAGCAATAACCAAAAACACGAAATCAGCTAGGACCCTAGACCTTGGGGGTCTAGCCTTCATACCTCTCCCCTCAGAAATGAGAGGGGTATAAAAAGCGTCTAGTACCTTCTAGCAAAGAAATCTAGCTGAAGCCTCTTATCAACGAAGCCCAGAGCCCATTGCACCAACTTCACGAATACCTCCTTAGGAACACCTATAGAGTGAACCGAGGGCACAACACTATTCCTATCATCAACGATAACCACGTTATCAACCCCATTAACAATCTCCATGAATTCGTCGTATAGCTTAGAAGCCATCTCCATAACCTCCTTAGACCACACAAGGACTACGGTAGAGCCCTTGAGACACAGCAGCCCATGCAGCTCCTCGTAGAATATCTCCTGAGCCTCGTACTCAGCAATCTTATACTCGTTATCCCTCCTGAACAGGTTATACCTCTCGAAGAGGTCCTCGGTAACGAAATCCCAAGCCCTATCATCCTCAGCTAGCATATCACCCCTAGCCACAAAGAACCTCCAAGGGTCTTCATACCTCCACCTAAGGTATAGCGTAAAGAGCTTATCACCACACTTGATACGCCTATATAGTTGCGAAGGAGCCCATATCAGGCTCTCTACCCAGTTTTCATCAACCCATTTACACTCAATAACCTTCATCACTTATCCACCTTCTCAACAGCACACTCACCAGCATCAAGAGCAGTTGCTATAGACCTAACCAAGAGCCGCAGCGCTTCTCTAGCCTTATCAACATCCTCAAACTCTATAACCAAGAGACCGCTTACCTCAACACCATACCTCTCAGACTTGCAAGAGAGCCAAACGTGGTACTGCTTCATCTAACCACCTTCAGAGAAGAAAAGGGTTTGAGGAATAAAAAACATTTTGTAAAATGCTTGGAAAGCAGGATTAGAGAGTATAGGGCTTACCCCCAATCTCTATCTCAAGCTTTGCTGAAATCACCTTCTCGTTTTTATACAGTATATACCCCTCAAGCACCATACCGTTCATTGCTATTATCGTGAACATCTGAGTTTTAGCATCATTATTAGAGTGCTCCACTACCCTAGCAGCAGCAACATCTCTCACAAGCTTGGGATACCCCACGTATACCCCCTTGAACTTGCATACCTTAGATAGTATGTTGAGAGCCTTTTCCGCAACATCGAGAGACATAGGCATCCCCAGAGTAGAACAGGGTATTTAAAAGGTAAAAAGCCTATATGATACCCCTACCCTTTCGCAGAACCCAAGCAATATTAACGAGGTCTGCTCCAGAAGCCACTATATAGATAACTAGGTATACCCAGCCCCACCAAGCAGCTAGGGGTAGCAGCGCAAGAGGAGCTGCTAGGCTGAGCAGCGTAACCTTAAGCGGATACTTGGTTTCATCAAAGAAGAAGCCTATACCCTTAAGACCGATAACCACCTTGAAATCAACCCTGTAGAACCTGAGCACAACAAAGTGCAAAAATTCGTGTAGGATAACAAGCAGGAATATCCTACCGAAGTAAAGAGCCCAATCCAACCTAGCCCCAGAGAAAGCAGCCTATAAAAAAGGTGTTTAATCACCCCTAGTTACCAACACCGTTATTCACAGATAGCATCAACAACCTTAACCCACCTGTTCCTACGTTCATCCCACAGCTCCCATTCCGTGAACTCAGAGCACTTAATACCATACTCCTTCTCTACCCTTTTAACAACCTCCTCTCTCTTACCGTGTAGGAGAAGGTCCTTTACAATCCTAGAGCCCTCGCAGACAAAGACTGTGTATGAATGGTCCTTAACCAACTCAACTATTCTAACCCAGACCAAGCTCTCACCTCTTCAAGGCTAGCACAGCCTCAAGAATGATACAGATAGCGGCAGCAACCATGACAAGCAGGACACCCCAGACCACAATCTCGATACCCTTAGCAAGAATAGGTATGGAACACACCCCAGCAGAGCACACGGTTAGCAGCAGCAAGCAGGTTAGGAGACCCAGAACCTCAATGAGAACGAGGAGGACCAAAACCAAAAAAGCTAGCTCCACACCCACCTAGCATCACCTAGCGGTAACATTAGAGGTGTACTCGCTAAGCTCAGCAGCCAAACGCCTGTAGAGACCCTCAATAATAGCCTGAACTAGAAGGTCTATCTTCTCATACTTCTGCATATACTTGTTGGTCTTCTGAAGCTCCTCACGAAGGTCCTTAACCTGTATCCTAAGCATCTCAATCTCGCTCTCCAACCTGCTAGTAACAGAAGTGTAGTAGTTCACCATCAGGAGCAAGGTCACGAATTGCATAACAACAACAGCTAGCAGCAGCACAGCAGACAGGCTAAGTCTAGGCTTCTCAACCTCTACATACTCCTGAGGAGGGCTGGGCTGTTCCTCACCCATTTTACACACCCTATACAGAATATGATAGCCTAACTAAAAACCCTAACTAAAAAATCATTGCTCCCTACAGACATTACCCTCGCAGCTACCCAGAGCAGCCCTAGCAAACCTACGCTTCATTTCCTGCTTCTCAACGAAGGAGGACCTCCTCTTACTTTTCTTAGAAGAGGAGGAACTCTCACCAGACTCCCCAGACTTCGACCTCCTAAGCACGTTGAGAACAGCGGATACCCTACCCTTAGTACGCTTCTCTGTATACATCAGGTCTAGCAGCTTGGTGTAGGGTATAACATCATCACCAAGAACGACGGCAGGGGTATCATAGCCAAGGGTCCTCTCAAGAATGTTCCTAAACGTGAAATCGGCACCCACAAGGTAAGCCTCTTCATCAATAGCAACATCATTAACGAGCTTCAGAAGCTCCCTAAAATCCCTCTTCTCAATAAGCTTCTCGCAGTTAGAGCAGTTCCTAGATATAACTAGGAAAGCCTTAGGCGAAACATCCTCAGCCTCAAGCTCTTCACCAGCCTCCTCCTCAGAGCTTCTATCCCGCTGCCCAACAAGACTGAGCAAATCGCTAAACGAAGGAATCTTCTTTTTCACAATACCACCAAGAAACAGTTTGCAAAACCGATAAAAAACTATTGAGGAATCGTGAACTCCACAACAGCAGTACCGCTGATAGCGTAGAGACCGTTGTATGGTCTAACCTTGAACCTCAGCCTAGAGGAATCAGCACCTGTAGCCGTAACAATCCTGAGACTGTGAACACCTGTTGTCGTGGTCCTAAACATCTCGTACTCACCAGAGTAGCACTCCCCAGCCTCAACAGACATCACAACATTACTATCGAGCACGACCGTAGCGTTGCAAAGCTCGGTTATCAGGAACATCAGGTAGGTGTTGCTCTGATTATAGGTGAACTCAACGATATTGATAGTCACGTTACCCTCAGAGCCAACAACATCAACCCCAACCTCCACGTAGTCGTGGTAATACAGAACGTCGTAGTTTATGGTAACCCTGTAGCCATTCTCTATCTCCTCAATGGTGACAGTACCATAATCAGGGTTGTGAATATCGGTAACAGTCAATGTAACAGGCTCAACAGCCCTGTAGATAACCTCTATCGTAGCACCCCAGTAGTCGAAGGCGTAGACCGCTACAAGGACCAGAAGAGGTATCAACAGCAAGGACCACCTCATAGTATCACCCAGCAGGCTCATACCTAATCTCTATACTCAGGTAGTAGGTCTTACCAACCTCACCCCAGATATTGAACTCAATGTTGAACCTAGCCCAAGGCGGGTAGTCTGGTGGAACACCCCTCGATAACCCATAGACGTTCTCGATATAGAAGACACCTGTAGAGCCAACAGGTATCGTAGCAACCTCAGTATCGTAGAAATCAGAGCAGCCAAGGCTATCACCAGCAATATGGTTACCCTCAGCATCATCAACAGCTATGTAACACCCATAGTCTAGCAGAACCCTAATGTTACCGCTAGCGTTTCCATCAACCCTGATAACAACCCTCCAATACATAGTGTCGTTCTCCCAAGGTGGCAGGTAGTCATAGCGATAGTAGAGTTCCAAGAGCTTCAAACCCTTAACATCACTCCTCGTTATCTCCATCACAACCTTCTTGTTGGGCACCACGTGGGTAATCTCAACACCTGTAGCAGGGTAATCAGGTCCTGCTTGTACCCAGAACCCCTTGTATATCCTAGACTCAACACGTATCTCAACATACTTGTAGAGAATCGGTAAGGCATAGGTATACACCGTGAACAGCAGCGCACCGAGGATAAGAGCAGCACCTAGAACCCGCCTATCCATAGCCACCACCTCATATCAACCCAAGCAGAGCAGCAACAGCTAGCAGCACCGTGAAAACCGCTAGACCCTGTAGGAGCACCCTAACCACCTGAACCGCGTAGGACAGCGCAAAGAGCACTATGCTAACGAAAGCAGCCTTGATAAGCACATCAAGCCTAGACCCGCTCACCACGAAGGTTACATACCCCTTAAACCAATCGAGAGCCTTACCGAAGTAGCTAGCAACCTTACCAACCGTAGAGTTGCTCACAAGCTCCCTAAGATAGTCGTTGTTGTCCTCGGTGCTCCCAACAGGGGTATCAGTACTCCTAGCTGGGGTAGCAGCACCCCGCGCTGGGGTAGCTGTGGTACTACCTATACTATATATACTATAGGTAGAGCCCGCGCCCCTGTTCACCAACAGAGCAGCAGCCACCAGCAGCACCAGCATAACCGCAGCAGCCACCAGAAACGTCTTGTACCTCATTAGCCCTCACCCATTCACTAAATACTTTTGATACACCAAGTTAAATAGAATTGTAGGTGAGTAAATGAGCTTGACAAACGCTCTGCTGATAATCTTCGCACTTATGGTAGCAGTATCCGTGATAAGCAGCCTAACAGGTGTTGGTAGACCCCTGCTTGTAACAGTCGTAGGAACATCTATGTACCCCACGCTCATACCCCTTGACATAGTTTTTGTGAACCCAGTACCCACGATAATCAACGAGGGAGACATAATCATCTACAAACACGGTGGGATACCGATAATCCACAGGGTAGTTAAGGTTACAGAAGAGGGCTACGTAACCAAGGGAGACGCAAACCCAGCACCAGACCCTTGGATAGTCAAAAAAGAAGAGGTTCTTGGAAAGGCGATTGCTGTAAAAGGATTCGTGTTTAAAGTCAATGCCCTGCCGCTAGCCGTCACGGTAGTGGGTCTAGACCTAATGCGAAAGAGAGCGCGTAAAGCTCAGGGTGCCTAGAGAAATCGCGGCACTTCTCCTTAACCTCCTCCTCCACAAGCTCAGCAACACCATCACCAACAAGACCAGACTTAGACCTCACCCTCCTCATAACCTTAGCACAGCCCTCAAGAGCATGCCTGTGGAACAGGTACGCCTGTAGCAGCAAGAAGCTACCCAGCTCAACACCAATCTTCTTTCTAGGAACCACGTTACCCCCAGAAGAAAGAGGAGGATATATAAAAAGTTACGAGCTACTCCTCATCAAACTCCTCATCATCTTCATCCCACCAATCATCCTCCTCCTCAATCTCATCCCACTCAGCCTCAGCTATAGCATCATCCCATTCCGCAGCGGTGTTCCTGTAAGCCTTCTCTGGGTCCTCACCATACTCTATTATAGCCCTAGCAACATCCCTCTTGAACGTCTCGATACTGATATTCTCCTCGGGCATAACATCCTTAGCCTCCTTAACTAGCTCCTCAATCTCCTCCATCTTACTGCTGAAGAACCCGATTTCGTCGAGGCACTTAGCAACCCCATCAACAAGCTCCTCAAACGTTAGGTACGTGTTCAAGCTAATCTTATCCATGAACCTGTTCTGAAGGCACCTGCCAAGCCCAGAGTGGATATACTCGATACCCTTAACGACTATGAGAGGGTGAACAAGGATACGACCGTTCTCGGACATAAGCACCCCCAGAAACAGGGCTGTTTATAAAAGGTTCCACAACCTACTCCTCCTCTTCCATCAAATCGTAAAACGGACAGTCATAGCCATAGAGTTCTGCTGGGCACCCATTACCAAAAACTATAGATTCGTCTACAATCTCAGGGTGATACTTGAGAATCCAGCAATCCCTACATCTAGCCAAGGCTAGCACCTCGTACTTTGCATAGAGCAACCGAGATAATAAGGTTTGAATCTATACATAGCCCATGTAGAAAAATCCCCCTCGAGGACGCATGTAAAAGAATAGAAGTGTTAAGACAGCTATGTAAAAATTAGCCGAAGAGCTTTGTTACATCAAAGCCCACTATGTGGCTAGCAGCGTCCTTGAGTGCTGCCTGTACAATTGTGGTAGAGGCACCAGAGAGTATTACGAGTACTAAGGCTAGTGTCGAAAGACCCACGTGTAGCATACCCATAACCATCCTCATTCTTCTTACGACAGGTGCCACACCAGCAACCGTTGATATAGAGCCGTAGGCTACCACCAGACCAAGACCAACAGCCATAGCTAGATACCTCTCGATACCCGCAAATGGAAACAGGGCACTAGCGAGAATCGTAACCATGAACAGCGGTGCACCAGCCTCAACATCCTCAGTCGTTACCACAGGCTCACCAACAGCAGCACCAATAGTGTTGTTTACGAGCGTCACAAGTGGGCTGAAGAGGTACTTAACGAGACCGTAGGCTCCCAAGGTACTGAGAACCCCTATAGCAACACCCGCAAGAACACCTGTTACAATACCGAAGGGCAGCAGCGCGAGTATGACGTAGGCAGCGTAGACGTAGCTAACCGTTGATAGGTACATAGTGACAGCAGTACTGAATATGAACACGGGTAGGGATAGCGTAAACATCACGCAGGGAGTGCTGCGATAGCTAACCACGAAGCCTATCATAAGACCTTCTGCTAGAGACCTCCAAGCATAGAGAGCGTAGTTAAGCACAACAACGTTGAGGAAACCGTAGAGCACGTTGATAATCATGGGGGTCGGTAAAGCAGCTAGAACAGCCTCACCAACACCGATACTCGCTAGCGCTAGGCTACCCAGAGCCTGTATAATACTAGTATAGGTAAGTACCCCAGCAGCAAACCCAGCGATATAGCCAATAACAACATCCCTAGCCCAAGAAGGCTCAGCCCTCCTAGATTGTAGGTAAGCCTGAGCCTCAGCAACAATCGTGAGTATTATACCAACAATCGAGAAGTACTGGGCTATCACATTACCTGTTTCAACACCCAAATCCCAAGCAGCCCTAGCAGCAGCACCGAGGACCAGACCAAACAGAGCGCTGAATACGAGGACCCTGCTAATCACAGCATCCTCACCCTGTTCCTATACGCATAGATGAAGCCCAGAACTATCAAGGCTAGCGCTGTAGCAGCAGCGCTGAACTGCGGAAATATGCCCTGAGCCTCGTAATCCCACACGTATATCAGCGTGTTGTAGGTAGCGTGAGCAAAGATAGCAGCAAAGTACCCATAGAGCATATACGCAACCCCAAGGACAACACCGCCCAGCGTAATAATGAACAGGGCTACATCACCACCCCAGAGACCCCACCTAGTAACAGCGTGGAGACCATACCAAGTTGCTAGCATCACCATTCCAGCGGTGTAGGGGTCCAGCACCTGTGAACCTAGCTTGAGGTAGAACACCCTAGACAAGAACTCCTCAGGTATCGCTACAAAGAACAGCATCAGAAAGAATATCGTTATCACCTCATACACCTGCTCCCATTGAAGCAACCTGTTGCTGAGATACCCCACGATAACCTGCCTAGGAGCCTCCACAAGACCACCGTACCCGCTGATTACATAAGCAACAAAGAACATGATAGAGCCAACAACGAGACCCCTAACAATACTGCCAAGGCTATAGCCACCAATCTCGAAGGTAGCCAAGGCGTTTATCGCAGTATCAGCGTTCAGCAGCCCCACCAACACAGCAGCACTAATTATACTGAACAGGTATACAGCGTCACCCCATTGAGGAGCAATAATCCTGTAGCTTAACGCAAACACGCTAAACTCGAAGAAGATAAAGGAAATCGCTAGCCAAGCCGAGTTAAAGTAGATGTTCTTAATATCAACCATGAACTGGGGTCTTAGCTGGGCAGCGAGCAAGAAAGCTAGAGGAGCACCGAAGATAATAGCAATCACAGCGTATAGCCAATTGCTATACGCAGGAAACAGGTAGAGCACCGTAGCAGCCACGCTGAAAGCCCAAGCATACCCAAGAATCTTCACAACATCAATGCTCCTCACCTTATTACACCTAGTATATCTACATCAAAGAAGCTAAAGAACTAAACTATTTCCGCTCAGCCCACAGGGTAAACCCCTGTGGGCTTCATCGCTATTCTTCAAGCAGTGGTGGGCTTCACAGCCCAAGAATAAATAGAAGAGCCATCTAAAAAACCTATCTTCTCCTAAGAACTATGTACATAGCTGCTAGCAGCACAGCGAATAGCAGAGCGTAGATGTACACCATGTACCCTGTTCCTCTTACCTCAGGTACATAGACCGTCGTTGTAACAGTCTTCTCAACAGGAACAGGCACAGGTTCATAGACCGTCGTTACACCCATCACGGCAGGTATCTCAACAGGCACTATGATGCCCTCTGGGTAAATCGTCGTGGTCTCGGTAACCGTCGTGACGTAGGTTGTCACACCTGTTACCGTAGTTGGGTAAACCCTAGTCACAACCCACCAAGGCTCAGTAACGACGGTGGTGTAGTACGTTGTGGTGGTGTAGGTCTCGGTAACCGTAGTGACGTACTCGGTAGTTGTCACAACAGGCTCCTCGGTGGTGTAAGTCGTTGTATACGTCGTTGTAACAGGTGATGTCTCTGTGACAGTCTCGGTAACAGTCTTCGTGGTAGTATATGTAGTGGTCTCGGTAACAGTCGTAGGCACATACTTCGTGAGGGTGTAGACAGTTGGAACAAGAGCCGTGTAGGTCCTCCAAGCAGTCACAGTATCCCTGATAGTCGTGGTGTAGCCCTTGGTGATTGTCGTAGCGTAGGTTGATGTCACAGTCTTGTAGACAGTCTCAGTAGTCGTAACAGGCTGCGTAACAGTCTCAGTCTCATAGACAGTCTCAGTTTCAGTAACAGTTTCCGTCACCCTCTCTGTCACAGTCGTTGTAACAGGCTGCGTAACAGTCGTGGTAACGGTAACAGTTGAGACAGCCTCCTTAACAACAACGCCCGTCTCGTAAGTTGTTGGGCTATACACGAAGTAGTACAATGTACCGCCCAGAACCTCGGCAGCGTGGTAAGGTCTAGTATCAGGAACAGTCTCAGTCTTGAACCTGTCACAGGCAGTCAAATCAATGTCGAAGTAATCAACGTAGGTTGTCGAAGAGTTGAGGTAGCCTATAGCGAGAGTGCCGTTACCGAGGTACTTAACGAATCCGAAGCTCTCTATACCCACACTAGGCACACAGACAACGCTCGTAAGCTCAGTCAAGCTACCCGCTGAATACGAGTAGAACCTAACGATAACGTAAGTACCATCAAAGAAGTAGCCCAAGAACCTGCCATTAACACTATCGTAATCCGCACCCAGCCACTTACCCGTAACCGTAGAGCCAACATCAGCTATGGTCTCTGTAGCAGCCTCGTAGGCGTAGACCAACACGTTATCCGAATCATCAGACAGCGCAGTAAGCACAATAGTGCCAACCTCGTAAACCGCAAACTCGTTGATGAAGTTCTCAACAACAGTATCAGATACAGAGTTCGTTGTCTGCGCATACCCTGATGTACAAGACGAAGCGTCTTCAGCACACTTAGCCACGTAACCGTAGTCAATGTATATACCAGTCCTGCTATACGTCACGTAGACGCTACCAGAGTAGTAGATAGCACCAGTTATCGCACCATCTACCGAGCTGCTGCCCACAACGCTCAAATCAGACTTGTTGATAGCAACCAACACATTATTA
>Ga0190363_1000397_pt1 | contig 25459 bp, 31 predicted proteins | sample 48721867_MG_FD_161272 | JGI IMG/M metagenome (GOLD analysis project Ga0190363, IMG submission 161272) | Hydrothermal vent microbial mat bacterial communities from Southern Trench, Guaymas Basin, Mexico - 4872-18-6-7_MG | ecosystem: Environmental > Aquatic > Marine > Hydrothermal vents >... | reverse complement strand
ACCCCTGAGGCCCCGTGGGCCACGGGTTTTCGAGACCCGCCCAATAACCACTCTGGCACCGCGGCCCCTTCTTTTGAGGGTTTCGCCCTCGTATTTAGGTTTCCTTCAGCCTCCTTACCCCCTCCCACCCCTCCCTGGCTTTAGCCATTATGATCTCCAGGGCCTCCTGGGATGAGTTTATCCTGATCTCCTGTCCCGTCGCCGCCTTGACGAGGTATTCGGCTGCCCTCAGTATTCGTTTGCTCATCTCGGAGTCCGCTAGGTCTGCTATGTAGACGAGGAGGGCTTCGAGGGTTTTCGGCTCTATGGGGCCTCTATCTCCATGGTGGGCTGCTATGATGTGGAGAAGCTCAAGGGGTAGCCCCCGTCTATAGGCCTCGGCGACGAGGAGGGTTAGATGGTCTAGGCGCTCCCCTATCGGCGCGGAGAGATATCCCCCCTCGGGTTTCGGCGTATAGACGTATCGCTTCATCACGTCGTGGAGCAGCGCCCCTGCCAGGGCGAGGTCTCGATTCACCTCTCCGCCGTAGAGCTCCTCTATGAGGTCGCAGAGGGTGAGCGTCAGCCTCGCCACGGCGACGGTATGCTGCAGTAGGCCTCCAGGGTAGGCGTGGTGGACTCTCGCCCCCGCGGGGGCCTCCTCCAGTGGTAGAGGCTCCCCCTCGAGGGTGATCTCGGATTTGAGTAGGAGCTCCCTAACTCTCTCCCTCAGCTCCTCGTCTCCTATGAGTTTCAGCAGTCTCTCCAGCTCGGCTTTCAGCCTCTGGGTGTTGAGGCTCATTTCACTCTTAATGGCTCTATTTCCCCTATATCTCTTCCCGATGTTGGCGTTGCCATTGGCATCTGTGGATTTTATTTCGGCGTTATGGGGAAGGTTTATTCCCTCCTCGTCGGAGGATTCTATGCCTTGGCTGGGGGCTGGTCTCTCAGGGTTTATGTCGCCGCCTCCTCGGTGATGCTCCTCGTCCTCTCCTGGTCTATCGTCGCCCCGATTTTTCCGCTTTATGTCCGCTCCCTCGGGGCCTCAACCCTCTTCCTCGGCCTCCTCATGGCCCTCAGCAGCTTGGTGAGCCTCATCCTTCGGATTCCCCTCTCCGCCCTCAGCGATAGGGTTGGCCGCGTCCGTATGCTTCTAATAGGCCTCCTGATCGCCTCCTCATCGTCTATATTCTACGCCTATGCCTCAGGCTTCCTCCAGCTCCTCCCCATCATAGTCTATCAGAGCATCCCCTTCGCCTACTTCAACCCCGTCGCGGCCTCCCTAGTCTCGGACCTGGCGCCGATGGAGAGGCGTGGAGATGTGATGGGGCGTTACCTAACCTCTCCCTCCCTAGGATTGGTTCTGGGGCCTATGCTCTGCAGCCTCCTCGTCGACCGCCTCGGCTATAGAGGACTCTTCCTCTCCTCAGCCCTCTTCCCCTTTATTGGTCTGATACTCCTTCTGCTAGTTCCCCCACGGGTTTCCCAGGGCGGGGTGGAGAGGCCTGGAGTTGGGGCGTCGCTGAGGGAGGTGGTGATGGATAGGGATATCCTCATCCTCTCCTATTGTCGAGCCTCCTTCTCAACGTCGCACTCCATCTTCGCAACCCTCTTCCCCCTCTACGCCGTTGAATCCCTCGGTCTGAAGCCCTCACAGGTGGCGGCCCTCTTCACCCTGAGAGGCGTCACCAACGTCCTCGTAAGGCCCCCAGCTGGGAGGATCTCAGACAGCCTAGGCCGTAGGCCTCCCCTCGTCGCCGCCTATGGGGTTATCGCCACCTCATATCTCCTCATAGCGCGGGTGGGGGTCATCCCCATCATAGCCTTAAGCCTCCTAATCTATGGTTTCGCCTGGGGGATGAGAGCCGTCTCCGAGTGGGCCTATATAGCCGACGTCGCCAGGCCGGAGGTGAGAACCATAGCATTCTCCTATCTCTCAACGGTCTTCGGCCTCGGCTCAACGCTTGGAGGAGTCCTAGCCGGAGCATTGTCGACGGTGATGCCCTATGGAGACATATTTCTCCTATCCGCCCTCCTAAACATGCCGCCTATACCCCTCATCCTGAAGATGAGGGCCTCACCGAGCCGCCTCCATCAATCTGGAGAGTAGCCCCTTAATCCTCCTATAGGCCTCCTCTGGATCCTCGACGCCCTCGACGCTTCTCTCAAAGGGGCAGACTCCCCCCTCCCTCCCCCTGATGTAGCTCGTCTCGACTAGGAAGGAGTAGGGGATGCTAGATCGATGTAGAATTCTCTCGGCACCCCAGCTCATAACGACGGCGTGAACCTCCGAGGCCTTCACGTAGACCGCTATGAGGGCCGCCGCCCTCCCCACAATCTTATCCACAATTATACATCCCTCAAGATTGCTGCGGCCCACTGTCTCGACGGCGTCGATGAGGGGTCTGATCCCCCTCTCCACGCTGCTATAGAGGACTCGCCGCCCTCCCCGATCATATATTAGGAGGCTTAACCCCCTCCTCCTCAGCTCTCTGAGGTAGCGGCTCAATCCACCTCTAATAGGGCGGCCAACTCATTTAGGGGTGACTCCCCTCGCCTCAGCTCCAGCGACTATGGCTGCGCCTAGCAACCCCCCGATCACGCCGCCGGCGGCGTGTAGTAGGGCGAAGAAGAGGACTCCGCCATATCGCTTGGAGAGGAAGATGGGGTTCATGAATAGCGACCCTATGATGAGGCCTGCGATGAAGGTGGAGATAATGGAGGCGGCGACGAGCAGCGCTGAACCCAAGCCCCTACGGCTTAGATTGTCGTAGCCGGCGATGTAGGTTGCCACGTCGAAGACGACGCTGGCCGCTGTGAAGCCTAGGAAGTGGAGGGCGCCCGGCCTCAGGATGAAGTTGAGGAGGGTTGCGACCAATCCCATTAACGTGGCGGCTCCTAATCGCCTAGTCCACCAGACTGTGAGGATCAGCAGCGATGAGGCGAGCATGTCGCAGAGTATTGGGAGATGAGTCAGCCTCCAGAAGATGGGGGCCACCATCCAATTCAGGACTCCCCAGAGAGCCGCGAAGAGGGCGATGGCGGATATCTCCCTACTACCTAGATATGGCATGGCAGACCCCTGGATTATTACTAATCAATCCCCTAGTAATACTATTTAGGTGTTTCCCTCCACCCAGAGGGAGGGATCAATAGCTTAATTTAGCCTCCTTGGGAGAAGTTAGGGAATAGCCTCGGTGAGGCATATGCATGAGTGGGCTTTGGCTGAGGGCGTAGTCGCCGCCGTCTCCAGGATCGCGGAGGAGCAGGGATTGAAGAGGGTCACGGAGGTTACGGTGCGGATCGGGGAGCTCCAACAGGTGGATAGGGAGATACTAATCTTCGCCATAGATCAGCTGAGGCCTCCAATTATGAGGGATGCCAAGATAATCGTCGAGGAGGCCCCCGCCAAGCTGAGGTGTAGGGTCTGCGGCCACAGCTGGCGCTTCGATCCAAAGGGCCTCGAGGAGGAGGTCTCCGAGGCTATCCACTTCGTACCAGAGGTGGCTCACGCCTATCTAAGATGCCCCAGCTGTGGAAGCCCAGACTTCGAGGTTGTAGAGGGCAGGGGAATATGGCTTGCATCCGTGAAGGGGCTGAGGGGAGATGGCTGACCCAAGATTGGAGGTCATAGATCGAAGACTATCAACCATAGATCACATCATCGCCGTATGCAGCGGCAAGGGAGGCGTAGGTAAAAGCGTCGTCGCCTCCACGCTCTCGCTACTACTGGCGAGGCGAGGCCTGGAGGTGGGCCTCCTAGACCTAGATTTCACCTGCCCCGCCACGCATCTCATACTAGGCGTAGGCGATGCGACGCCTGAGGAGGAGAGGGGGATTGTTCCACCCAGTTTTCACGGCGTGGAGTACATGTCCCTAATATACTACACGGGGGAGAGGCCCACCCCACTGAGAGGAGAAGACGTTACGAACGCCATCATAGAGATCCTCTCCGTCACCAGGTGGGGGAGGCTGAGCCACCTCGTCGTGGACATGCCTCCAGGCTTGGGTGATGCCACCCTAGACCTCATGAGGCTCATCCCCAGGATGGAATTCCTAATCGTCACCACTCCCTCTAGAATAGCCTTCCAGACAGTTAGACGCCTAATAGAGCTGTTAAGGGAGGCGGATAGGGTGATCCTCGGAGTCCTAGAGAATATGGTTCTAGAACCCTCAGGGCGGATTAGAGGAGAGGTGGAGGCGATGGACCTCAAATATCTAGGCTCCATACCCTTCGACCCGAAGTTGGAGGAGGCCCTCGGCGACGCTGAGGCCCTACTACAGACCGATTTCGCCGCTTCTCTCAACGCAGCTGTCTCATCGCTCCTCCCTGATTAATAGGCTGAGGAGGAAGGCGGCGAGGGAGAGGAGGGCGAAGAGGTAGAAGGCGTAATCCATCGAGTATCTCGCCGTCAGGTATCCCGCTAGAGCTGGGGTGAAGCTTCCAATGCCATACTTCACCGCGAAGTTGAAGCCATAGGTGGCTCCAACGGTTCTCCGAGGCGAGATGTCGCCCAGCAGGGCGTTAATCGGCGACTGTGTGACGTAGAAGGAGAAGCCTAGGAGTATTAGGAGTAGGAGTATGATGAGCAGCGATCTCGGAGCCTTTGTCAAGGCGAATAGGAGGAGCGAGTAGGCTGCGAAGCCTGTGAGGATGATGATGCGTCTCCCCTTCTTGTCGGAGAGCTCGCCTCCGATGATCTGGGCGATGGAGCCGACGGTATAGCTGATGGTGGAGAGGCCGCCGGCGAGGAGGAGTTGAACACCCTTCACCTCGTTCACATAGGCTAATAGGAAGGAGGAGACGCCGCTCCAGAGGGCTCCGCTTAGGATGATGATGGCGAAGACGATGATGAGTCTCCTAAGCCCGATGCTCAGGGAGATCCATTCTCGATGCCCCTCTCCTTGGGTTTTGCTCTCAGGCTCGACGATGATTAGGAGGTCGAGGAGGCCTGTAACTACCCCTATCAGGCCCCATAGGAGGAAGGTGGCCCTCCACCCTATTATGGCGCCGAGGGAGGTGGCGGTGATGTATGACAGCGCCATCCCGACGAGGCCTCCTAGGCCCTGAATCCCCATGTATCTACCCCTCATCTCCGAGGTGTAGAGGGCCATGGCAGCATAGCCTGGGGGATGATAGAGGCTGGCCCCCAAACCTAGGAGGATGAGGGATGCCCCCAGCAGCGGCAATGAGTGGGCTAGACCTATAAGGATGGAGGAGACGCCGCAGAGGAGCATGGAGAGGGCTATCATCAACTTCTTCCGAGATCTATCCGCCATCAATCCAACGGGGAGACTTCCCCAGCCGTAGAAGAGGAAGACGAGGGAGATGAGCGCCCCCAGGAGGGCGTAGCCGCCGACCTCCGCCTTAATAAGCGGAGCCAGAGCGGGCAACAGAACCAGATAGGCGTGCATCGCCCCATGGGACCAGGCTATAGCGTATATTCCCGCCTCAGCCCTCCTCATAGGTCTCTAGAAGACTCCCTTCACCGTTATAAATCCTTACCTTCGTAAACCTTCTATCCCAAACTCTCCTCATCTAGATGTATGTCGGCCAAGCTGAGGAGGAAGGCGCTGGAGCTCCTATCGGAGAGTCCTCTAACCCTGAAGGAGGTGGCTGAGGCCCTGGACATCAGCGAGAAGAGGGCCTTCAAGGTTCTTAGATACCTCTTCGAGAAGGGTCTAATAGACTCCTTCAAGGATGAGGAGGGACGTCGACGCTATAGGGCCTCGAAGAGTGGATCGACCACTTTATAAGGGGGAATGCTCCCCTTCAAGGCAACGAGCTGATCCCATGGCCGAGTTCATAGATGAGGAGGGGAGGTGGAACGCCTCCCTATCTGCCGGTGAGGCCACCAGAAGCCTCACCCTATACAGAATCCGGGAGCCCCTCAACCTCCGAGGGGAGTTCCTACAGCTATTGAGACGCCTATTGGAGGAGAATGACCACTACATCGCCGGTGACATACTCAAGGCCTTGACGTCGCCTGAGGGGGAGGACATGATGGATTTAGCCTTCTTCCTTCTAGTCATCGTCTTCGAGGACGCCGCGGCGAAGGCCTTTGGAAGCCCCCATACCTTCCTCTTCGGCGAGATGGAGGATGGAACCGTCTCCCTCATGGCCTCAAGCGACAGGGAAATGACTGAAGACCGCTTCTTCAAGATCCTAGGCGTCGTCATCGAGAGGCCAGACCTGGTGAAGACCCTGCTAATCGCCTACGCCTCCTAAACAGCGTTCGTCTCCACCCTTCGAGGTTGAGACTCCGTTGATGGATCACAGTAGATAAACCTATCCTATCTACCACGGCTGGCCTCCAGCTTTCTCAAACCCGTTTTCGTCCCTATGTAAGCCAAATCGGCGTAGCCGAGGAAGAGACCCGTCTCCAGGATGCCTGGCATCGCCTTAAGCCTTCGATCCAGCTTCTCCGGATCCTCAAGGGGGCCGAAGTCTGCGTCTATGATGAGGTTTCCATTATCCGTCACCACGGGGCCAACCTTACCCCGAGCCATCCTAATCGACGCCCTGGCCCCGAGCTCCTCCAGCCGCCTTAGTACCGGCTTCACAGCCATGGGGTGAACCTCTAGGGGTATGGGGCATCCCTCTCCGAGTCTCCTCGCCAGCTTTCTCTCATCGGCCACGATGATGTATAGCCTTGAGCAGGAGGCGACGATCTTCTCCCTCAGCAGCGCCGCCCCTCCACCCTTGATGAGGTTTAGCCTCGCATCCAGCTGATCGGCGCCGTCGATGGCGACGTCGACGGTGGGATGCTCCTCCAGCGTTGTAAGCGGTATACTAGCCTCTATGGCCTCATAGGCGGCTTGGAGGCTTGTCGGTATGCCATAAATATTCCTCAGCTCCCCCCTCCGCAGCCTTTCGCCTAGAAGCCTTATGGCGTAGGCGGCGGTGCTCCCGCTGCCGAGGCCGATGATCTGGCCGTCCTCAACGTGTTTAACAGCCTCCTCGGCCGCCCGCCTCTTGGCTTCCTCAACCCAGCTCAAGGGGGTCACTACTCCAGCTCCAGCCTCTCCAGCTCCTCCAGCTCCCTTAGAACCTGCCTCCTCAGCTCCTCCAGCCTCTCCTCCACGCCGACCTCAGCTGGCTTCTCCTCCTCCGCCTCCTCCGAGGGTTTCTCCTCCCTCGGTTTACGCCTCACCTTCCTGGTCGGAGGCTTAGGCTTCTCTTCAACCCTCTCCAGCTTCAGCTCCCTTAGTATTGCGTCGATCCTAGCCTGAGTCTGACCCAATAACTCGTCGAACCTCCTCTTGATATCCTCCCTCAAGGCCTCCAATTGATGAAGGGTGACGATGAGCTCCGCCCTCCTGATCTCCTCATTCACCCTCTTCAGCTCCTCCTCATAGTCCTTTGAGAGTCTAATCCGCTCCTCCCTGGTGATCTCACCCTCATCCTCCGCCTCGAAGAGGCGTTTTATGGCCATGCTGAGGATCTCCCGTTTGAGGTTGAGGATCCTCAGCTCCCTCCTCGCCTTACTCACATCCCCTCTACTCAACCTCCCGATGTGGGGTTTCACCACCGTCTCCGCTTCAGATGTCTGAGATGTTGGAGGCTTCCCCTCCGTTTTTTTACCACCTCCGAAGCCGCCGGTGGCCTTTATGAAGAGGAGGATGGAGACGATGGCGACGATGATGGCGCCGAAGCTAAGCATCAGCTCTAGGGGGAGAGGCATCACCCTTCGCCTTCAAATAAAACCCCTCGCTATATAAGCCTGCGCCCATCCTCCATCCTCATCGATTGTCGATGCCACATGGATAATAAGGTAGTTATATAACCCGCAAATTTATATTCGATAGGCTGAGAGGGGAATCTAGCATGACGACTCAGATGGAGTTGGCGAGGAGAGGCGTCATCTCCGAGGAGATGCGATACATCGCGGAGAGGGAGGATGTCTCAGCGGAGTTTATAAGACGTAGGGTGGCGGAGGGGCGGATAGTCATCCCGAAGAACGTCAACAGGGAGTTTCCACCCATAGGAATCGGTGAAGGTCTACGAGTGAAGGTCAACGCCAATATAGGAACCTCCAGGGATCTATGCGATGTCAACCTAGAGTTGAGGAAGGCGGAGGCGGCTATCGAGGCTGGCGCCGACACAATCATGGATCTGAGCACCGGCGGAGATTTGGATGAGATCCGTCGAAGAATATTGAGGGAAGTGAAGGTTCCCCTCGGAACAGTTCCGATCTATCAGGCTGCGATAGAGGCTCAGAGCAGACATGGAGCCATCGTGGAGATGACTGAGGATGACATCTTCAACGTCATAGAGCGGCATGCGAAGGATGGCGTGGACTTCATGACCGTCCACTGCGGAGTCACGAGGGAGAGCGTTGAGAGGATTATCCGTCAGAGGAGGCTGCTAGGGATCGTCAGCCGCGGCGGCACCTTCCTAACGGCCTGGATAATCCACAACCAGGAGGAGAACCCCCTCTACGCCAACTACGACTACCTACTTGAAATAGCGAGGGAGTACGATGTAACCCTCAGCCTCGGAGATGGATTAAGGCCTGGATGCATACACGACGCGACGGATAAACCCCAGATCCAGGAGCTCCTAATCATAGGGGAACTCGTAAAACGCGCCAGGGAGGCGGGTGTCCAGGCGATGGTGGAGGGGCCTGGGCACATCCCCCTAGACCAGATCGAGATGAATGTAAAGCTGGAGAAGAGCCTTTGCGACGGCGCCCCCTTCTACGTCCTAGGCCCCCTGGTGACGGATGTGGCTCCAGGATATGATCATATAGTCGGAGCCATAGGGGGCGCCTTAGCCGCCATGGCTGGCGCCGACTTCCTCTGCTACGTCACCCCCAGCGAGCATCTAGCACTCCCCAGCGTCGAGGATGTACATGAAGGAGTTATCGCAGCTAAGATAGCCGCACACGCCGCCGATCTAGTGCGGAGAAGGGAGGTGGAGGCTCGTTGGGACTATGAGATCTCCAAGGCGAGGGCAGACCTAGATTGGGAGAGGCAGTTCAAATATGCCATAGACCCCCTGAAGGCGAGGATGATACGGGAGAGCCGCTCCCCGAGGCAGCAGGAGGTCTGCACCATGTGCGGCGAGTTCTGCGCCATAAAGCTGCTGAAGAGATACCTCATCCACGCCGAGCATTAATCACAGCAATCTAGGTGATGAAGTTGGTTAAGCCGCCCTCCGCCCTGACTATAGCTGGGTCAGACTCCTGTGGGGGAGCTGGCATCCAGGCGGATCTAAAGACCTTCGCCGCCCTAGGCGTCCATGGGGTGACGGCCATAACCGCCGTAACGGCTCAGAATACGATGGGCGTGAGACTTATCCAACCCGTCGACGCCGAACTGGTGAGGGCGCAGATAGAGGCTGTAGTCGAGGATATAGGGGTCGACGCAGCGAAGACGGGTATGCTCTACTCCTCCGAGATCATAGAGGCCGTCGCAGATGAAGTTGAGAGATATGATTTCCCCCTCGTCGTCGACCCCGTTATGATCGCGAAGGATGGAACTCGGCTCCTAAAGTCCGAGGCGGTAGAGGCCCTCATAAGGCGTCTAATGCCTCTTGCAACCGTTGTCACGCCCAACGCCCTGGAGGCTGAGGCGATCTCAGGCATTAAGGTTGAGACCTTGGAGGATGGAAAGAGGGCTGCGGAGAGGATCTCAGCCCTCGGCCCCGAAGCCGTGGTAGTGAAGGGTGGACATATCAAGACCGATGAGAGGGCTCCCGACATCCTCCTATGGAGGGGGGAGTTCACCATCCTGGAGGCCGAGAGAATCGAGAAGAGGTCGACCCATGGGACTGGATGCTGCTTCTCAGCGGCGATAACGGCGGAGCTGGCGAAGGGTGAGAGCATCCTAGAGGCTGTGAGGAGGGCTAAGGAGCTGGTTCACCTAGCGATCCTCCACGGCCTTGAGATGGGGCGTGGACATTCTCTCATCAACCCCCTAGCAGCTCTATACAATGAGGCTGAGAGGTATAGGGTGCTGAGAAATGTGGGTGAGGCCGTCCGCCTCCTCGAGGGCCACCCCGAGGTGGCGAGGCTATCCCCCGAGGTTCAGATAAACCTTGGGATGGCGCTCCCCTACGCCAGGGATCACCGAGATGTAGCGGCGATAAGGGGGCGCATAGTGAAGATGGATGGAGGGGTCAAGGCATCGGGATGCCCCGAGTTCGGCGCATCGAGACATGTGGCTAGAACCATCGTAACCGCCATGAGGTTTGATCCGGAGAGACGCGCAGCGATGAACATCAGATACTCTGAGGAGATTCTAAGGGTTGCGAGGGATCTAGGCCTCTCCATCTCCTTCTATGATCGGAGGAAGGAGCCTCCGGAGATAAAGAGGCAGGAGGGTAAGACAACGATCTGGGGGGTTGAAGAGGCGGTTAGGAGGCTTGGGAGACTTCCCGATGTCATCTACCACCTCGGAGACGTCGGGAAGGAGCCTATGATAATCCTCCTTGGAAGAACAGCCATAGAGGTGGCTGAGAGGGCCATAGAGATCGCGAGGAGACTAGCCTAAAAGGCGGAGGAGATGAACCCCTCCTTCAAAGACCTCCTCGGGAAGAAAACCCTAATCATGGGCGACGTAGGCGCGGGGAAGACGGAGCTGACCAGGAGGCTTCTCGCAGAGGCTATAAGCCTCGGCTACTCGAGGGAGATAACAGTCATAGATATGGCCCCCGAGACCGAGATCATAGATGGGAGACCCATCGGTGGACGCCTACTAGAACCCGCGGAGAGGCCTAATGGGATCAGATACCTTGCCCCCCTCAGGGTTGAGATGCCGAGGGTTAAAGCCGCCTCCGCGGAGGAGTTGAGGCATCTGGTTGACCTAAATGCCAGGAGGATCAGACCCCTCCTAGAGATGTATCTCGACGCTCCAACTCCCATCCTTTTCATCAACGATGTCTCGATCTATCTCCAATCCGGCTGTCTCCACCCCCTGACCGATGTGGTAGGGAGGGCTGAGACCGCTGTCATCAACGGATATTATGGCGAGTATCTCGCCGAGGATATGGGAACCGGCGTATCGGCTGTGGAGAGAAAGCTTATGGAGCGTTTGTCCCTCCTCATGGACATCGTGATAAGGCTGTAGGCTGGGAAGATTTATAACCCGATTATATTAGATTCTTATAAAATGACCCACATGAACATCAGGCAGATCGCCCTAGCCGCCCTCCTAATAGCCCTCGGAGTCGTCATCTCCCCCTTCCTATGGTTTCCGGTGCTCGCCTCTAAGGCCTTCCCAGGTCAGCATATGATAAATGCAGTAGCGGGCGTCCTACTCGGCCCATTATGGGCCGCGGTCATAGCCCTCTGTATAGGCATGATACGGATGACCCTGGGAGTTGGCACCATATTCTCCATACCTGGAGGGATACCTGGAGGCGTCGTCGTCGGAGTCGTCTACTGGATGCTGAAGAGGATCGGCGTTGAGCATGGAGAATTGGCGGCCCTAACGGAGCCTATAGGAACCGTTCTAATAGGGGGAACCCTCGCCGTCTATATCTTCGCACCCCTCGTGGGGAGGGAGATGCTCCTAATCCCCGTCTGGACGCTGTGGTCCCTCAGCTGTATCCCAGGGGCGGCTCTCGGCCTGTTGATCCTCGAGGCCTTAAGGATGGCAGGCCTCACGAGGGAGTCCTTCCAGTGACCTCTGCCCTGGAGACTTCCTCCGCGACTTGGATCGCCTTCTCAGCCACCTCTATGGCTGTCGCCCCGAAGAGATATGAGACAGGCTCTATCCCATATCCACCCTTATCAACCACCACATCCGGTAGATGTCGAAGCCTTTCAGCCACCAATTTGACGCCTACAGCCGCTGGAGGCTCCCCCCTCCACGGCAGCTCCCCCCTCTCGAAGCATCCTATGGTTAAGCCCATCTGCTCAAGGGCTTGATGTATCGCCTCATCATACTTGATGTTTATCGCCGCCCTCACGGAGCTATCCATCTCCATCGCGGCGAGGAGGACTCCCGCCATATGCCTAGACGAGCCGAATTCAGGCTCCATGAAGGCTTTAGCCCTCCCCCTCACCTCCACTATCCTTCCAGGTATTCCCGCCACGTCATAGATCGACCTGGCTCCTGGAAGCGCCCTCACGAGGTTCACCCTCACCTCCGGCATTATCCTGGTGAACTCCGGGCAGCGCTCAATCATCTCTATGGCTCTACGCATCTCCTTCAACACCCTATCCCGCTCCTCTATACGCTCCCGCTCAGCCGTGAAAAGCCTGAGACAGATGTCACATCCCTCCTCCCTTAAGAGGGGTATCTCCCTCTTATGCATCGAGCAGAGGGGGCCACCTGATTTGAGGTTGATACAGAGGCTGCAGACCTCCATAACGGAGTCTGAAAGCGTTAGGCTTCCGGATGCGAGGCCCTCAGCGATCCTCGCGGCCATCTCCCCCAAACCCTCAAGCTCCACCTCCCCCTTCTCCAATAGTGAGAGATAGGTGCTGACAGCCGGCTGGGTGACGCCGAGGGCCTCAGCTATCCTCCTCTGCTTCCAGCCATGCCGCTCCATGAGCTCCCTGGCCACTAAGGCCCTGAGAATCGGTAGAATTCTCCTAACCACGACTTCGCAGGGAGGCCTCATCGAGATCGACTATCATCCATATCCTAAAGAGAGTTGCCCCGCTCAACAGCAACGATTAAATCTTACCGTTTCGAAATCAATCTCCCTAATTGAAGGAGGGGATGAGGGTGGGTGTTCAAGATGGGCATCCATCTGATCGTCGATCTACTGGGCGTAGACCCGGAGAGGATATCCCGTGTTAAGGCAGTTAAGAGTATCCTCGACCGGGCCATAGAGGAGTCTGGACTTAACACCATAACGGCTAGCTTCCACCAGTTTGAGCCTTACGGCGTCTCCGCTGTGTATCTCCTGCGGGAGTCTCATCTCAGTGTTCATACCTGGCCGGAGTATGGCTATGTCGCCCTCGACATCTTTGCCTGCGGCGACGAGGAGAGCGCCCTGAAGGCCTATGAGATACTCATCGAGGAGTTCAAGCCGGAAGTGGTTGAGAGGAAGGTTTTGAAGAGGGATCTATATGAGAGGGTTAAGGAACCTATTGCTCCACGAGCTTGCCCACTCTAAGCGGAGCCTCTGGGAGCTCCTAGAGAGGCATCAATACCTCCTACGGGATATCCTCGACGAACTCAACTCCATGTATGAAGAGGGACTGATCAAAGCCGATGAGGAGGGCATAACTCTCACGGAGAAGGGGCGCACCCTAGTCGACGAGAACTATCTACGCTATAGGCCTAGGCTCTGCGACGCCTGTGGGGGGAGGCACATCATCCTCGACGATGCCTTCAAGGAGCTCCTAGAGGAGTTTAAGGAGGTAACCAGGAAGCGTCCCCACCCCCAGCCTGGATATTTCCAGGGCTACATGCGTGAATATGACGTCGTCGCCAGGGTTGCATTGATGCACTACTACGGCGACCTATGGAGGAGCGAGGTGGTTCTCATAGGTGATGACGATCTCCTCAGTGTTGCCCTATCGATGAGTGGTCTCCCAAAGCGGGTTTTGGTCTTGGACATCGATGAACGTCTTGGAGACCTGATCTCCGAGATCGCCGATGAGCGGGGGCTGGACATAGAGTTCATGAGATACGACGTAGCCGAGCCGCTCCCCGAGGATCTCATCGGAGCCTTCGACCTCTTCTCATCGGAGCCTCTGGAGACATGGCTGGGTCTAAGGGCCTTCATCCTTAGGGGGGCTGCCTGCCTTAGGGAGGGGGGCGTCGGATACTTCGGCTTAACCAGGGCTGAGGCGTCACTTGAGAAGTGGAGGCGTATTGAGGCTTTGGTAACTAGGATGAACTTCGCCATAACCGATGTAGTAGCGGGCTTCTCCTATTACTCCACTAGGTTCGAGGATGTCAGCTATGAGGTCTTCGTTAAGAGGCTTCGCTTCCCCGTTAGGGAGAACCCTGGAATCGACTGGTATAAGTCGGCGCTCTTCAGGATCGAGGCTTTGGGGAGGCCGAAGCTCGTCGTTGATCCACGTCGTAGGCTGAGATTGACCTACATCGATGAGGAGGAGGACATCACTCATCCGGCGCTGTATGGAGGCGAGGGCTAATAGGTTTTTATATAAATTCCTTATCCCTCAATTTAGATGGAGACTAGGAGGGTTAGACTTCTGGCTGAGACCTCCATGTTCGTCGCCTTATCCCTCGTCCTCAGCTACCTTAAGATATATCAGCTCCCCTATGGAGGCTCCATAACCCTGGGAAGCATGGTTCCAATACTGCTCCTGGCCTTTAGATGGGGCTTGAGGGTTGGAGTCTTCGGAGGCGCCGTCTTCGGCTTGGCGAAGATGGTGCTGGACGGCTGGGTCTATAACCCCCTAGGGATGTTCCTCGACTATCCCCTCGCCTTCGGCCTCCTCGGGATAGCCGCCCTCTTCAGGGAGCGTCCCCTCCTAGGTGTCGTCGCAGCCCTAACAGCAAGATTCATCTCCCACTTCATCAGCGGAGTCCTCTTCTTCTGGATGTACGCCCCCGAGGGTATGAGTCCCATAGTCTATTCGGCTATCTATAACGGCAGCTATATCCTACCGGAGATGGCGATAAGCTGCATCATTCTCTATCTCCTCGATAGACGCGGCTTCCTCACATTAAGCTGATCCTCATCGAAACTAATCTTAGATAGATGGTGGAGGGAGTGGTATAGTCGGCATCTTCTATAGGCTCCACCTATTGTCTCAGCGCATATAGCAAAACCCTCATCTTCGTTGATTTTCAACGATCCATGGCCCGAAACCCCTCAGCCTATGAGCGGCAGTCGGCTGAGAACCATGACCGAGTTTTCGAGAGGCGAGGCTGAGGGGCGGGAAAAGGAAGCTTCAAGCCCCGGGCGGGATTCGAACCCGCGGCCAACAGCTTACAAGGCTGCCGCTCTGACCGCTGAGCTACCGGGGCCTCTATAGTGTTAGACTGGCCTCTTCATATATCTTTAAGCCTCTCTCTAAGTTGGTGTGCTGTTTGGAGCGGGGTGAGATGGAGGCTCTCCTGGAGAGGGTTCTCGTCGGTCATTTGGGTCTGTGTGTCGACGGTGAGCCCTATGTGGTTCCCATCGGCTTCGTCTATCATGACGGCCGTATCTATTTTCATTCTTATCCTAGGGGGCGGAAGATCGAGGCTATGAGGCGTAATCCCCGGGTCTGCTTCCAGGTTGAGGAGGTGGGGAGGCTTCTACCTGGTTCTACGCCCTGTAAATTCAGCGTCGAGTATCGGAGCGTCATCATCTATGGCCGTGTCCGCTTCTTGGAGGAGGCTGAGGAGCGATTGAAGGCTTTGAGGCTGCTGCTGAGGAAGTATGGGGCTTCAGAGGCGGCTGAGGACCTAAGCGAAGGAATGCTGGGCGATGTCCTCGTAGGCGAGATCACGGTGGAGGAGATGACGGGTAGGTGTTCTCCCTAAAGGCTTTAAAATAACTTCAAGAGCCATTTCTTTCTTTGGGATCACAGATGGAGAAGGAGGAGCTCCTCAAGCGTATGGAGGAGGCCGTTAAGGCTTATGATGAGGAGGAGGCCAGGAGATTGGCCGAGGAGGCCATCCGAATGGGCCTAGACCCCGTTGAGGCCCTGGAACATGGCTTGGCGAAGGGTCTAAGGGAGGTGGGAGACCGCTTTGGAAGGGGTGAGGCCTTCATCACGGAGCTCATCGCAGCGGCCCAGGCCATGGAGGCTGGAGCTGAGATACTCAACAGGGAGATAGAGCGGCGAGGCGCAGCCCGTGAAGCCGTAGGCCGATTCCTCATCGGAACCGTGGAGGGAGACATCCACAGCATAGGGAAGAACATCGTCGCGACGATGCTGAAGGCAGCCGGCTTCGAGGTCATAGACATAGGCGTCGATGTTCCAACGCAGACCTTCGTCGAGAAGGTTCGAGAACTCAAGCCAGACATCCTCGGCCTAAGCGCCCTCATGACGACGACCATGATGAAGCAGAAGGAGGTCATAGAGGCCCTGAGGGAGGCTGGGCTACGAGACCAGGTGAAGGTCATCATAGGTGGCGCCCCAGTCACGGAGGAGTGGGCCAGGGAGATCGGAGCCGACGCCGTAGGCCTAGACGCAGCCAGCGCCGTAGAAGCCTCACTGAAACTTATAGGCGCCAAATGAGGCTGTTGATCACCGTCTTGCTGATTGCCAGGATTTAGTCCCTTCGCCTCCTTATCCCAGAGCTGATAGTAGGGTGTAGGCTATGGTTATCCTAGACTCCAGCTTAGAGATTCTCATCCATATCTTCTCAATACCGCGAAGAGAATTGGTTTCCCATCCTTTAGGAGTTGGAAGTCGACCCAGGATCGAACATGCACAAATCTCCCCCCTATCATACACCGATATCTTACAGAGCCGCTACTCGTCCTCTGGATCGGCCCTGTCATGCTTAGGGTATACCAGCCTCTTGTGGGTAGGGTGACCTCGTAGGCCCTGTTCTCGGTGGCGTTCACAGACCATATAACAGGAGACTGCCAGACGGTATAGTTGAGCCTCTTCTCAACCATGATGCCTGACTCGCCTCTTAGGGCGTTCCCCATCTGAAGGGTCAGGGGAACCTGCATCACACCTGCTGGATATACGAAGAGATACATCTTGAGGGTTAGATTGTCTAGTGGGGCATAGAAGACTGTGTAGAAGCCATGGATACTACGGTCAATCCCTGAATCACTTAACAAATGCCAATAATTCAGACCATAGCCTGAGACGATGTAGAGTCCAGAACCATATAGATGCGTAACGGGATTCCTAATTGATAGATTTACGAGTTCGGGGAGACCCGCTAATCTATCATATCCCGCCTTCAGGCTCTCAAGTTCTTCCCTCAATCTTTCGAGTTCTACCTGCCGCTCCTGAAGTCGATTTAAGACGCCGACGTAAAGACCTGAGATGACTAGTATCCCTATTGATAGGATCACCACGAAGCCCTTCCACCAGCTAACTCTCCTCATCCTCTCCGGGTTATCATCGGTAAGCCATCGAGATGAAGATAACGCCGAGTCTTGAGAACGACCCGGCTCTTATCCTTAAGCCCCGGGCGGGAGTTGAACCCGCGATCTCCTGCTTACCAAGCAGGCGCTTTAACCAGACTAAGCCACCGGGGCCTGCGATCACATTTGGTGTGTCGGCGATTTTAATCTTCCCCTAGAAGCCCCGCCAGCTTCTTCACCACTAGGAGGTTCTCCCGGTCTGTTCTCCGCTCGTCGATGGGTGTCTCCATGATTATGGGCAGTCCCCTCAGCCTCTTGTCGTTGAGGATCAGCCTGAAGCCTTCCTCGCCGATCTCTCCTAGGCCTATGTGTTCGTGGTGATCTATGCCCGAGCCTCGATCTCCAACGGAGTCGTTTAGGTGTAGGAGTATGAGGTTCTCAAGGCCTATGGCCTCATCGAATTCTGTTAGGGTCTCCTCCAGCCCCTCTGGGTTTCTCAGCTCATATCCTGCGGCGAAGGCGTGGCAGGTGTCTAGGCAGACCGCAACTCGATCATCGTCGATGAGCCTTAGCATCTCACCGATCTCCCAGAACCTCGAACCCACCTGGCTTCCCGCCCCCGAGCCGTTCTCCAGGAGGATCATCACATCCCCCTCCGTCTCCCTCAGCGCCCTCTCCACGGCCTGGGCTACCCGTCTAATCCCCCCCTCGACTCCAGCCCCCTTATGGCTGCCGAGATGTGTAACTATGTATCCAATTCCGAGAGCCTCACAACGCCTAATCTCCTCCTTCAACGACTCTATCGACCTCCTATAGACCTCCCGCTCTGGGGAGGCGAGGTTCAATATGTAGGGCATATGCGAAAAAACCGGCTCTAGGCGGCTATGTCTAAGCTTCTCCCTAAAGGCCTCTATCTCTCCATCGTCTAAGGGTGTGAAGCCCCAGCTCCTAGGATTCCTGGTGAAGAGTTGGAAGGTGTCACATCCAATCTCCAACGCCCTATCGACAGCTCTATCGATGGAGCCTCTAATGGAGATGTGGAAGCCGAATTTCACATATTGAGGATGGGAGAGGCTGGATTTAACCGGAGCGTATGGGAAACCCCTTAAGGATTTTGGTCTATGATCCCTGGGTTGCCATCCATCGTCGAAGCCATAAGGCTGACGGCCTCCATACTGATGCTCCTCTACGCCTCGGTGAGGGATATTAAAACGAGGGAGGTCTCAGACCTGGTCTGGCTCCTAGGCGGCTCCATCGGCTTCGCATTGGATCTCTACGCCGTCTTCCTCGGCGTCTATAGGCCCCTCGGCCTCCTCGCCTCCATCGGCATCTCAACGCTTCTGGCTTATGTCATCGCCTATCTCGGCCTCTTCGGGGGCGCCGACTTCAAGGCTCTCACAGCCCTCTCACTCCTCCTGCCTCACCCCCCAGGGTTTAGTCCTCTTCTCGGCGTTGTCTCGCCTCTCTATCCGTTGACGATCTTCTCAAACTCCGTTTTGGCTGGGGCATCGCTGTCGATCCTCATACTCCTCCGAAACCTGTTGAAGGCCTTGAGGGGTGTCAGCCTCTTCGAGGGTCTCAGCGATCCCTGGTGGAGGAAGCTACTAGTCCTCCTCAGCGGTTTTAGGAAGCCCCTAAGCTCCGTTAGAGGCCCCCCCTTCGAGTATTCCCTCGAGATCCTGGAGGATGGCTGTCGGAGACTTGTATTGATGCCGAGTCTTGAAAGCGATGAGGAGGCGATTAGGGTTTTGAGGGAGCTGAGGGATGTCGGCGTAAGCGAGATCTGGGTCTCCTCAACGCTTCCCTTCCTCCTCCTTATAGCCATCGGCCTATTCTTCTCGCTAATTTTAGGTGATATCCCCCTCTGGCTGATCTTTAAGCTGCTTGGAGCTGGAAAAATGGGTTAGAGGGTTTTCAGGGCCTCGTCGAGGATTGACATCCCCCTATCTAGGAGCTCCTCCTCTATGGTCAGCGGTGGATGTAGCCTGATACAGTTGCCATATAGCCCAGCCTTTAGGAGGAGCAGCCCCTTGGATAGGGCTTCCCTGATGACCTTTGAGGCGGCCTCGCTATATGGCTCCTTAGTCTTTCGATCCTTAACTAATTCTATGGCAAGCATCGGTCCTAGGCCTCTCACGTCGCCGATGATCTCATGTCTCTCCCTCAGCTCTTCCAGGCGTCTCCTCAGCTCCACGCCTAGCTCCGCAGCCCTCTCCGGTATATGTTCACGCTCCATGATCTCTATGACCTTCAGGGCGACGGAGCATGCGATGGGGTTGCCGCCGTAGGTTCCGCCTAGTGAACCTGGGTAGATGTCGCCCATCAGCTCCTCGCTTCCGACGACGGCGCTTAAGGGCAGCCCTGAAGCCAGGGCCTTAGCCATCGTCATCAGATCGGGTTCCACGCCGAAGTGCTCTATGGCCCAGAGCTTACCGGTTCTGCCGAAGCCGGTCTGGATCTCGTCGATGATGAGTTTGAAGCCATGCTCATCGCAGAGTCTCCTCAGCTCCTTGAAGTAGTCCAAAGGCGGAGCCACGAAGCCGCCCTCACCCTGAACCGGCTCCGCGATGATGGCTCCTACCTCCTTCGGATTCACCCTTGTCTTGAGCATCTTCTTCTCTATGTATTCCACGCAGGCTAATCCGCAGTCGGGGTATTCTAGGTGGAAGGGGCATCGATAGCAGTAGGCGTAGGGCGCCATGTAGACGCCTGGGACGAAGGGGGCGAATCCCACCTTATAGGGATCCCACTTACCCGTCAGCGTCATCGCCATGTAGGTGCGTCCATGGAAGCTGTTCTCGAAGCTTATGATGCCAGGTCGACCGGTGCGCTGTCGGACGATCTTCACGGCGTTCTCAACGGCCTCGGCCCCGCTGTTCAATAGCAGCGTCCTCTTCTCAAAGTCTCCAGGCGTTATCTCCGTCAGCCTCCTCGCCAGCTCTATGTAGGGTTCATAGTTGGCGACGTGGATACAGCTGTGGATCAGCCTCCTCGCCTGCTGGCAGATGACGTCGACGATCTCAGCTCTACAGTGGCCTAGGTTCATGACGCCGATGCCGGAGGTGAAGTCTATGTAGGTATTCCCATCGAGATCTCTGATGATGGCTCCCTCAGCCCTCTCTATGGCGATGGGCAGCACCAGATAGACGCCTGGAGGCACATAGCGGTTTCGAAGCTCTAGGAGCTTCCTGGACTTTGGGCCTGGGGGAGGTGTGATAATCCTAGGCGCCTCCATCTCTCCTCCCCTCATCTATCCCGTTTAGGGAAGATAATCTTTGGGTAGAAAAATCAGCTACTCCAGTCTTATTCTTCTCCTTACGGCTAGGGAGACGGGTATGCCGACAACTCCTCCGACGATCATCTGGAAGGTGTTCCCAGGAACCTCTACGAGGGCTGGCCCCACGCCGTAGAGGATTGATTCAACGGTGAAGTAGCCTAGAACCATCTCCCCGCATCCGATGATCCATGCTATGAGCAGTGTATGAATCCTTGAGCCCCATCTACGGGCTATGAAGCCTGCTATTACCCCCTCAACGCCCTTTATTATAAGGGTGAAGGGGGCCCAGTGAACCCATCCTCCTAAGATGTCGGCTAGCGCTGAGCCAACTCCTCCGGCGAATCCCCCTATGAGGGGGCCGAAGGATAGGGCTGCAACCATTATCATGGCGTCTCCGACGTTTATGTAACCCCTAGTCGGCGGCGTTGGAACCTGTATCAGCAGCGTGGTGACGCAGACTAGGGCTGCCATAATGCCGCAGAGGGCGACCTCGACGATCCGCCTCATCTCTCAATATAGAAGTTTTGTCTAATATATAACCTTAATCTATCATTTCTTAAGCCATCCTCCGCCTAGGAGACCTGGAATCCTCCTGAGGGCCGCCTCCGCGATGAGATATGCCGGCAGCACCGCCAGGAGGGTGTGGAGGAGATTGTAGACGCCGGTTAGCACCAGCACCCATAGCAGGGCCCCAAGCCTTGTCTCCACCGATAAGCCTAGGGATGCTAGGAGGGGTCTCGCAAACTCCAGGTAATAGGGTGCGATTATGGTGAGGATTATGAAGTTCGATAGGGACATCGTCAACACCCTGACGAGGGTTCCCAGGAGGAGGCCGAGGGCCATGGAGAGCTTCAATCCTCCACCCGCCCTTCGGGATAGGAGGGCGCCGATGGTGAAGCCTATCATCATCGATGCGACGGCAGCGAACTTCATCGCAGGCCCAAGGATGTCTCCCGCCCTGAGGGTGAGGACTAGCCAATAGATGACGGTGGCTGAGAGCCCGGAGATGGGGCCTAATAGGAAGAGGGCGAGGGTCACTGGGATCTCCGAGATGTCAAACTTGAGGTAAGGTAGCGGTGGAAAGGGGACTGTCAGCTTTGCGAGGGTTATCGCGACGGCCATGGCGCTGAAGATCGCCGTCGCAGCCAGCTCGGTTGTCCGCCTCATCTCATAGGAGTCTGATTTTACTCTTAAAAATGTAGCTACAAATATTTGAGTTATTTCTCGGCCTCTCTGATGAAGAGCAGTATTATCGGAATGGTGAGCGCCTCTATTAGGGAGCCTAGCATCAGCAGTAGATGTGGATTGAGATCGTAGAGGTAGCCGCCTATATATGGTGCCGGTAGGGCTGCTAGGCCTGTTATCGTCGCCATCGCCCCCATAACCTTCCCCCTATTCCTAGGAGGGACGAGATCTGCGATGAGGGCCTGCCATGCAGGCCCTCCCATGAATCCTCCCCCTCGAAGTCTTCCCCCGCCGAGGCCTCCGGCTACTCCTATGATGGCGTAGGCAGCTATTAGATGCCTATAATCTCTGAGCAGTAGTAGGCTAAGGGAGTCCATTGGGCCTAGGCCCCGAGCGATGAGGATGCAGGGAACCCTTCCAAAGCGATCTGCTATGACGCCGCTGAGGAGGTAGAGGGGGGTTGAGAGGCCCATGGCGATGGTCTGAAGCAATCCATACTGGGTGGTGGAGAGGCCGATGATATAGTAGGCGTAGACCGATAGGAAGGCCCAGGTCATCCTCATAGCGAAACCTGAGACGACGGAGACCGCCAGCATCGCCAGGAGGGTCCTACCTCGCTTCAGCACCTCCAGGGACTCCCTAAATCCGCTTCCATCTCTTCTCTCCCCCTCGTGGAGGGTCTCCATTAGGAGTAGCCCCCTCAGGAGGGCGGCGGTGAAGACGGCCAGTGAGAACATCAATAGACCCAGCCTGACTCCTCTGCCTATACCTAGGATATCGAGGTAGTAGCCGCTGATGAGGGGCATGAAGACCCTTGGGATGGAGGTCATCATCCTATAGGCCCCAAAGGCCGCCCCCCGTCGATCCTCTGGAAGGGACTCGGCTATTAGAGCGTTAAAGGCTGGAGAGTAGAGGGATGCGACGGCGTTTAGTATCATTCCTGGAGCCACCTGAATCCAGCTTCTAGCCGTGAAGAGTATTAGGGCCGCCACCACCCTGAGGGAGGTGCCATAGACGATGACCCTCTTCCTACCAATCCTGTCGGCGAGTATGCCCCCAGGGAGTTGGAAGAGGATTCGACTGGTGTTCTGTATCGTCGCCAGGAGGCCGACGATGAGGATCGGTGTTCTCAGCTCCTCTATTAGGTAGAGAGTCCACCAGAGCTCCCAGAGGCTGTTGAAGATGTGATAGAGCATGTTGGTCGAGGAGATGGTGAGGATGTTCCTATTGGAGAAGACCTCTCGAAGAACCGCTAACATAGACTTCACATTAAAAAGGGGTTTAGGGGACGACGAGGGCTAGGACGGCCTTCTCTGTATGCATCCTATTCTCAGCCTGGTCGAAGACGACGCTTTGGGGGCCCTCGATGATGTCATCGGTCACCTCCTCGCCCCTGTAAGCTGGGAGGCAGTGCATGAAGATGGCGTCGGGCTTCGCCATCTTAATGGTCTCAGCGTTGATCTGGTATGGCGCGAAGTCGCGTTTACGCTTCTCTATGTCCGGCTGCCCCATGCTGTGGGAGGTGTTTGCGTAGACGACGTCCGCGTCTCTCAGCGCCTCCTCCAGGTCATGGGTGACGACGACCTGAGCACCGCTCTCTGGGGCGTGTTCCTCGCAGAAGTCGAGGATGACCTTCGCAGGCTGATAGCCCTCCGGTATGGCGACGTAGACATCCATCCCCAGTAGGCTTCCGCAGACCATCAGCGTCTGGCAGACGTTCCATGGATCGCCGACATATGCCAGTTTCAGCCCCTTGATCCTCCCCTTATGCTCCCTTATGGTCAACATGTCGGCGAGGCCCTGACATGGATGTGTGAGGTCTGTGAGGGCGTTAATCACTGGATGAACCATATACTCGGCATACTCCTCAACAATCTCCTGGCCGTAGGTTCTTATGACCAGGGCATCACAGTATCTGTCTATAACCCTCGCCGTATCCTTGATGGGTTCTCCCCTCGCAAGCTGCATCTGAGCTGGGGTGGCGTAGAAGCTCTGCGCTCCCAGATGGGCGATGGCGGCTTGAAAGCTGAAGCGGGTTCTGGTGCTATGCTTCTCGAAGATCATAGCGATGGTTCGGCCTTTGAGGTATTCGTGGGGTTCTCTGCGCATCCACATCCGCTTAAGCTCCGCCGAGACGTCGAGGATGTATTCGATCTCCCTTGGTGTGTAATCCATCAGCGTTAGGAAGTCTCTCCCCCTAAATCGCTCCCTCATACCCATCTCATTCTTCACCTCTTAGGAGGGGGGCTCCGGCGAGTTTTTCGTAGACCTTGATCACCGCCTGAGTCCCCTTCTCCCCTAAACCCTCAGCCATCAAGCTTCTATATAACTGGTAGGCTAGAGCCGTCCCTGGGAGGGGCATGTTGATCTCCCTGGCCACCTCCATGATGATCCTGAGATCCTTCAACAGGTGTTCAACCTTGAAGCCTGGCTCCAGGTCGCCTCTCAGCAGCCTAGCCCCATTATTGGTGAGCTGCCAGCTTCCCGCTGCCCCGCCTGAGACGGCCTTCAGCGTCGTCTCTAGGTCTAGGCCGGCCTTTGAGGCGAACATGAGGGCCTCAGCCACCGCGAGCATAGTCATCGACACCAGTATCTGGTTGACGGCCTTCACCATCTGACCCATCCCATGGCCTCCGCAGTAGGTGATGGTCTTCCCCATCGCCTCAAAGATCGGCAGACACTCCTTGAAGGTTTCATAGTCGCCGCCGACCATGATGCTGAGCGTCCCCTTCTCAGCTCCTATGATGCCTCCGCTGACGGGGGCATCCAGCATCCTAACCCCCTTCTCAGCCAACTTCTCAGCTATCCTCCTGGTGACGATGGGGGAGATGGTGCTCATGTCGATGACGATGAGTCCAGGCCTGGCGCCGTGGATGACGCCCTGCGGCCCTAGGAGAACCTCCTCCACATCTGGGGAGTCGGTGACGATATCTATGACGACGTCGCTCCGCTCAGCCACCTCCCTTGGGGAGTCAGCCCCCTCCGCTCCGGCCTCTAGTAGGGGCTTCATCTTCTCCCTCGTCCTATTCCATACGGTGAGGGGGAAGCCCGCCTTGAGGATGTTCCTCGCCATCCTGCTCCCCATGAGGCCAAGCCCTATGAAGCCAACCCTCTTCTTCTCCGTCACCCTCTTCACCCCTAAACCCTCTCGACTCAGCTCTCTAAACGTTTTCCCTTTTAGAGCTCCAATTCGATTAAAGCGGTCTTAGAGGAGGCTGCGCTTGAGGAAGTAGAGGTAGTAGAAGCCTGAGATGGATAGGAGGACTAGTCCTATGCCTAGGAAGAGGTAGGTGGCTGCCCTACGGCGGTCATAGGATACCCTACTGGCCTGATAGCCGAGGTAGAGGCCTAGGAAGGAGAGGAAGTAGAAGAGCATCGCTAAAAGACTCTCATTTAGGGTCTGCTCACTCATGTAGGGATGTATGGCGATCCATCCCCTCGGCCCAGGGATGATGGATGGGGGATTATCGACGACGTCGTAGATCCCCCCGCCGAGAATGAAGGATGTGAAGAGGGCGATGACTATAGCCACAGCTAGAGGCGGGACTCTAAGGCCCTTATATCTAAGTCTTGGAGCTCTCCTCCTAAGCCTCCTCATCCCATTACACTCCCCCCTTAGATGAGATAAGCTTTAATCTCCCGCTGAGATATCCCTGGGGGATCTCCATGCCACAGGAGATAGTCTGCTCCCGATGCGGCTACGTCCTCTATAAGGGTGATGTTCTAAAGCCCCCGCAGGATATAGTCCGCAAATATAATGGGAGATGCCCTAAATGTGGTAAGGAGCTCTCCTTCTCCCCGGATAGGGTGAAGATCACCCCCTACAGGGGGTGAGAACCGTTTTAACCTCCTAGAAGATCGATTAAATGGTGAGGTCATGAGCCTGAAGAAAACTCAACTCTACCAATATCACAAGGAGCATGGGAGGCTCATAGAGTTCGCTGGCTTCGAGATGCCAGTCTGGTTTGAGGGCATCATCCCAGAGCACAACGCCGTCAGGAACGCCGTCGGCATCTTCGACACCAGCCACATGGGTCGAATGCGAGCTGAGGGGCCGGACGCCGAGAGATTTCTAAACTACATAGTCACCAACGACGTCT
>Ga0190363_1000396_pt1 | contig 25551 bp, 30 predicted proteins | sample 48721867_MG_FD_161272 | JGI IMG/M metagenome (GOLD analysis project Ga0190363, IMG submission 161272) | Hydrothermal vent microbial mat bacterial communities from Southern Trench, Guaymas Basin, Mexico - 4872-18-6-7_MG | ecosystem: Environmental > Aquatic > Marine > Hydrothermal vents >... | reverse complement strand
TACTCATGGAGTTGGACTTTTAACAGAAGAAGACCCAATAACAACCATTATTGCACCCCACCGCCAATACAAAATCTTAGAAAACATGGTTTTAGCCTCCATCCATGCACCCCTACCAATCCCAAGTAATTGGAACAATAAAAATTGAAGATACATACCTAATTAAAATCAATAAACCAGAAAAATTAACAAGTTTTAGCTACGAACCAATATAAAATTTTACCGTAAACATATTTTTAAATTAAACTTAAAATGTCTAAGTTAGATTTACCATTTTTTAAGGTTAAGATTTTCTATAAGTTGAAAATGTCTATCTCTAGAAATTAAAGTTTCATTGTTATTTTTTACTATGGCAGCAATTAAAATATCAAATTCTCCCATAATTTTTCCCCTATTTTTTAGATTTTTATAGATTTTTGATGCTTCCTCACAAGAACCGTAACTTAATGTTAATATGGATAGATTAGAAAGCATATCCCTAACTATTGCTAAGTTTTCTTGAGGTTTAGAGGATACCATTGCACCTTTTAACAACTCATATACCGTAATTATTGTTGTTTTTAAAATTTCACCACTTCTTTGAAGTTTACTTATCGTGGTAATAGCTTCTTTATCACCCTTAAGTAATCCTATAAGTATATCTGTATCAAGGCAAGTCATCTTAAATTTTAAGCTCCCTAGTTTTAATGGTTTCTCTTTCATGCAAAATTTTTTTAAAAATCTTATCTAGGTCGTTGCCAACCCATCTACCAGCAAAATCAGTTAAAGGTTTAGTTTCCATACCCTTTACAATCCTCATAATTACATCAGAAAAAGACTCATTTTTCCTTTTTAATTTTTTAAGAGTTTTATATGCTTCTTCTGATAACGAAATTACTTTTGTCATATATGTAAATGTATATGCACATATACTTAAAAATTTTATATTACCCCTAAACTTGAAAATATAAACCATAAACCAAAAAATGTTAGGATTGAAGCCCCCACTTTTAAAACTATTTTTCCAACCTTTTCACCCCAAACCATCCTAGATTTAAAAATGCTTATTGAAACAAGAGAATACCAACCAACATCACAAACCCAATGGACAACCATAAAAATAAGGAAACCTATCAAACCAAAAATTGTTGAATTAACTATCAGGGTTAAACCTATGGTTGCCCACCAAACAAAAAAATACGGGTTTAAACCTGTTGTTAAAACACCAGCTAAAACAGAACCATACTTAAGATTTTCATCAACACTAAAAATTTTTGTTTTAAGCTTAAACATACTAAAACCCATGTAAATTAACATACATCCCCCAACTAAACCAACAACTTGTTTCCAAAAACCAGAGGTAAAAAAACTTGCAAAACCAAGATAAATTAAAACCATTAAAGGAAATTCAACAATTCCATGACCAACAGCAACTAAAAAACCAGCTTTTTTATCGTTATAGCCTTTAGCAACAGCAGCAGCAAAAACAGGACCAGGCATTAAAACACCAGTTAAGGAAATAACGATAACCAAAACTATAAAAAAACCAAAACTTGTTATGATGACAAACTTCCCCCAAACTTTACATTCTATAAGTTTAAAAAATTCTTAAGTTTAAAAGTTTCCTTATACTTTTTTCTTTTAGATTTAACCTATAAAATTTGGTGGTTAACATGTCAGATGTGGTCGAACTTTTAAAGTTAGCTGGATATTCTGATAAGGCTATAGAACTTTTTATGAAAAAGGTTAATGTTGGGGAAATAAGTAACCCTGATGTTTCAACAACCTATACTGGGATTTGTGGAGATACCATGAAAATTTTTTTAAAAGTTGAAAATGGAAAAATTAAGGACGCAAAATTTCAAGCTATAGGTTGTGCGGGTTCTTTTGCTGCAGGTTCAGCCTTAACAGAAATGATTAAAGATAAAAGTTTAGAAGAAGCTGAAAAAATAACTGAAAAGGATATTATAGGGTTTTTGGGAAAAATTCCTGAACAAAAACTTCATTGTGCAAGTCTTGCTAAAAAAACATTAGAAAAAGCAATTAATGATTATAGAGAAAAAGCTAAAATTAAACATTAAACTTTCTTAATTAGAATTTTTACTTTAGGATTATTTTTGGTAGGATAGTTTTAATGGGTTGAATTCTAAGTATATTTTTGTTGATTAAGAGGTGAAATTTCAATTGGAATATGAAAATTTAATTTATGAAGAAGATGGTAAAGTTGGGGTTATAACTTTAAACAGACCTGAAAAAAGAAATGCACTTTCATTGGAAATGTTGGATGAACTTAATAGACTTTTCCAAAAAATTAGTGAAGAACGTAAGGTTCATTGTGTGGTTATTAAAGGTGCTGGAAAAGTTTTTTCAGCTGGACATGATTTTAACCAAATCTACAACCATACACCAACAGAAGTTGAAAAACTTTTTTTAGCATGTTATAGGATGATGAGAAGTCTTCGAAACCTACCTCAACCTGTAATTGCTCAAGTTCATGGAGTAGCAACAGCAGCAGGATGCCAACTTGTTGCTGCATGTGATTTAGCTATTGCTGAAGAAAATACACTTTTTGCTGTCCCCGGAATTAAAATGGCTTGTTTTTGTAGTACACCAATTGTTTTTGTTAGCAGAGCTATTGGACGGAAAAGAGCTTTTGAAATGGGTTTTACAGGAGACTATATTACTGCTAAACAAGCTTTGGAATGGGGTTTAATTAATAGGGTTGTACCTTTAGAAAAATTGGAGGAAACTGTAAAAGAACTTGCAAACAAAATTGCTGGATACAGTCTATCCGCACTTGAAACAGCTAAAAGAATGTTTTATCAACAATTAAACATGGAAGATTTTCAAGCTTTATTGTATGCAACTGAGGTTATAACTTTAAACATTACAAATGAGGAGGCCCAAAAAGAAATTAAAGCTTTCTTAGAAGGTAGAAAAACTCCGTGAAAGGGTTAAACATGGAAGAATACTGTTATTTTAAAGACTTAAAAAATTTTAATCTTCCACCAGGTTCCTTCCAAGAAATTCATCAAAAAACTTTTTTTAAAGGTAAAGTTTTAGTTAAAATTTCAGCTTCAAACCCGGTTTTAGTTGAAATTGCTGGACCAAGAATTAAGAAAGTAGAGGTTAAAGGTGTAAAAGAGTTTGGGTTTCAGGTTGAAGCTGACCAAGATTTTTATGTTGGAATTCAAAATAGGAAAGGTTTTTTTGTTAAAACTTCAAATGTTACGGTTGAATTTTTAATGTTTAGCCTAAAACAGGCATATGACTTGTTTGTTAAAGCAAAAAATTTGTTGGCCATGTTAAAAGATGCCCCAGAATATTATGATTTACAAAAGGAATCCATTAAAGATTTGTTAAAAAGTTTAGCTGACCTATGGGATTATTATGGGTACGAAAGTAAAAACATGTTTAAACAGCTATTAAACCTAATCAAAAAACTTGAAAGAAAAATTTAGGTTTAAAAGTTTACCTTATCCTTTCCTTTTAAACCTAAAATTTTTCTTGCTTCATCCGGTGTTGCTGGTTCCCTTCCTGTAATCTCATAAACTAGGTTAGCTATTTTTTCCACAAGTTCCGCATTACTTTTTGCTAGTTGACCCTTTCTTAGATATAAGTTATCCTCCAATCCAACTCTAACCCCATGACTTCCTAAAGCCGCTGCTGTTGTACAAACTGCAAACTCCATTCTTCCAGCACCAATAACAGACCACATATAATTTTTTTCACCAAACAATCTATCAGCTGTTCTTTTCATATGAACCAGTTGTTCAATATCTGCACCTATACCTCCAAGAATCCCCATAACAAACTGGATGTAAATAGGTGTTTTAAGAAAACCATCCCTAATTAGTTGAGCAGCATTATACAAATGTCCAATATCATAACATTCAAGTTCAGGTCTTGTTCCATTTTCATACATTGTTTTACAGAAATATTCTAGGTCTTCAAAAGTATTTTTAAAAACAAAATCTTTACTCATAAGCAAATACTGTTTTTCCCATGGATATTTGAACGGTTCAAATTGTTTAACATATGGATGAAGTGAAAAGTTCATGGAACCCATGTTAAAAGACGCCATTTCAGGTTTAAAGGTTGGAACAACCTTTAATCTTTCCTCTTTAGTCATCCCTAAGCCTCCACCAGTTGTTAAACAGATAACAACATCACTACGTTCCTTAATTTTTGTGATTGCTTCACGAAACAGATTTAGGTCTGGGGATGGGCATCCGGTTTCAGGGTCTCTCATATGGATATGAACAACAGCTGCACCAGCTTCACAAGCTTTAACAGCTTCATCAGCAATTTGTTGGGGTGTTATAGGAAGATATGGGGACATTGTTGGTGTATGGATCGAACCTGTTATTGCAGCTGTAATAATTATTTTGTTCAAAACAAACACCTCAATTGTTTGAATAAACATTAACCAAACAAAACTTAAAAATTTTTAGAAAAAATTAAAAGGTTTGTTGCTAAATTTAAGGTAAGCATAAACCTAAAATTAACCTACCAACATAAGGAGTGAAATTTAAAATGGATTTTGAACCTACAGTTGAACAAAAAATGATAATTAAAACAGCAACAGAAATTGCTCAAGATTTTGGTCCAGAATACTGGAGAGAAAAAGACAAAAACCATCAATTTCCAGCAGAATTTTGGAAAGCATTAGCTGAAGCAGGATTTCATGGAATGGTTATCCCAGAAAAATATGGTGGTAGTGGTTTAGGAATGTTGGAGATGGCATTAGCCATGGATACTTTAGCTGCTGAAGGTTGTGGTTTAGCTGGTCCAGGTATGCTGGTTTTAACAGCTGTTATGGCTAGTTTAGCTATAACTAAATATGGAAGTGAATATTTAAAGGAAAAATATTTACCTAAAATTGCAAAAGGTGAATTTGAATTTTGTATTGGTATAACCGAGCCTGATGCTGGAACCAACACTTTAAACACAAAAACTTTTGCTAGGAAGGAGGAGGATGGAAGTTATACGATTAATGGACAAAAAATTTTTATTTCTGGAGCAGACCATGCTAATGGCATTATTCTTGTAACCAGAACAACACCTTTAGAAAAAGCTCCCAAAAAAACTTTTGGTATAAGTCTTTTTGTTATTGATTTACCCAATCCATCTATAGAGGCGATTCCTATTGAAAAACATGGGTTAAACTACATCAATTCATGTGAAGTTTACCTTAGCGATGTTAGGGTTCCTAAAGAAAATCTTTTAGGTGAGGAGGGAAAAGGCTGGTATTATTTGTTGGATATGTTAAACCCTGAAAGAATATCTTTTGCAGCAGCATGCACAGGAACAGGAATGATAGCTATCAAAAAGGCTGTTGAGTATGCTAGGGAGAGGAATGTTTTTGGTGTTCCGATTGGGAGGTATCAGGCTATTCAGTTTCCGTTGGCTGAGGCAAAAGCAAAAATTGAGGCTGCCAGACTTATGACCTGTAAAGCTGCGAAACTTTATGATGAAGGTAAACCTTGTGGTGCAGAAACAAACATGGCTAAGGTTGCCGCTGTTGAGGCTGGAACTCAGGCGGTTTATCATGCTATGCAAACTTTTGGTGGGTATGGTTACGCCGTAGAATATGATGTAGAACGTTGGTGGAGGGAAATAAACTTGGTTAGGCTTGCACCAGTAACCCAACAAATGGCTTTGGCATTCATTGGTGAACGTGTGTTAGGTTTACCAAGGTCTTATTAAGGGTTAATAAGGTAAACTATTCTAACTTAAATTCCCATTCACACCAGTATTCTTTTGGGTGGGGGTCTGGTGGGGCTGTTAAACATTTAACCTTAATTTTTGGATTGATAGCTTGAGCAAAACTTTTAAAGTAAGCTAGGTCCACATGTTTACATGGAAATTCTCCTCTACCAGCTTTAACTCTGGCTATTTGAGGGGGGCATTCAACAACTCTAAAAACAACCTTATTATCTGATGTTTCTTTAAACTCAGATTTTCCATAGAAGTAGAATGGTGTTAATTTTAAGGTTTCAATTAAGGTTTGAAGATTTTCACCTTTTAGGTTTAAAGCCTCCTTTAATCTTTTAGCTTCCCTAAACCCTAAACCATCCCAAACCTTCTCATCCAATTTTGTAGCAACATCCAAACCAAACTTATCCTCAACAGCTAAAAACCATAAACCATCCAAAGCAAAAAACTGTCTAATATAAACCTTAAGTAAAGCTTTCAATTTTTCAGATGGAAGTTCAGGAAACATAACTATCCCACCAAAAATGTTAAACGTTTAGTTTTTACAGTTTTAACTTAAAATATTTTTTCCAAAAATTTATTAAGATGAATGTAAATTTAAGAAAAAATTTTAGGTTTTGGTTGGATTATCTTCAATTTTAGCTATTTTTTTTGCAAATTTTTTCTTTTCTTCTAAGTTTACAAGTCTTCTAATCATTACTATTTGGGTTTGGGGTGAACCTGCACCATGAAGAGATTCAACTAAATAGCCTACGGCACCAAATCCTAGAGTCATGTTTTCTATTAATCTTAAAATTCTAACCCTATGTTCGGTGGGAACTTCTGTTTTACCCTTAAAATATTTATCCAGATATTTTCCGATTTCCGGATGTTTAAAATCTTTTTCTGATGGAAGAGTTACCATTAAACCTCCAGCAATATCTTGGGCTAATCTAGCTATTTGGTAAGGGTTTCTTGTTACATTTAGTTTACATACATTTGCAAGCATTAGGTTTATTTGATAGGCTCCTGAACTTGTTTTTTCACCTTCAACAGAGGCTGCTAAACCACAAGCCCAAAGTGTTTCATTTAAATGGATCATTTCAGCAATTTTATCTCTTACATGACTTGCTTCAGCAATTCCATTGTATTCTGCGATAAGGGAGGTAGCACCAATAAGTACATCTCCACATCCAACCTTACATCCACCATAACTATGTCTATGAAAACCAGCAAATCTTTCAACCAAACTTCTAGTAAACTCATATTCTCCAAACATAAAAATTCTTTCTTTAGGAACAAAAACATCATCAAAAATTATAAGAGCTTCTTGTCCACCAAATTTTGGGTTTCCAAGGTCAATCTCAACATTTTTTTCTGTTTTTCTTAGGTCGCAGGATTGTCTACCATAAACATAGATTATTCCTTTAGCATCACCAGGAACAGCAAAAGATACAGCATAAGATTTTTCTTTATCACCAATAGCCACAGTTGGCATAACAATTTTTTCATGAGAATTAATGGCTCCTGTTTGATGGGCTTTAGCACCCCTAACCACTATTCCATCTTTTAATTCTTCAACCACATGTAAATATAGGTCAGGGTCTGGCTGGTTACTTGGTCTTAGACTTCGGTCACCTTTTGGGTCTGTCATAGCTGCACATGCAACTAAATCTTCCCTTTGCAAATACTTTACATAATTTTTAAGTCTTTCGTGATATTGAGTTCCATACTTCTGGTCGATTTCATAGGTTACACTGTATAAAGCATTGATTGCATCCCAGCCTGGACATCTTTGAAAACATGTTCCTGTTAATTGACCTAAAAGTCTTAGTAATTGGAGTTTTTTAATTAAGTCCTCCGTGTTTTGGTGAATATGGGTAAACCTGTTAACTTTTTCACCTGTTAAATGTGAAGTTGCTGTTGCTATTTGGCTGTATTCTGGGTTTTGAGCAACCTCATAGGTTTTTGCCACAGAATTGATGGAAGGTCTAATAATTGGATGGCTGGTAAAATCTACAATTTTTTCACCGAACATGTAAACGTTTAGTTTAAGTTTTTTTAAACTTTCAACATATTCTTCTGGGGTTTTTAAAACCATGATTGCACACCTAAAAATATTTCTGTTAAACCATAAATTAAGGTTTGATTCTTGCTAAAATTGTTGCAGAAATTTTAAAATGATTTGTTAGGATTGTTTACCTATCCATATGGTTTCTTTTAGGTTTTTAAAGTGTAAGTCTCCTGTTAATATTTTTGCTTTGTTGGTTTGGGCTGTAGCCAAAATTATGGAGTCTATCATCCCCCAATCTTTAATCTTCTCCATCCTTTTCTTTCTATAGTTTATTTCTCCAGCCTTAATGGCTACTTCTTGGTTTATTGGAACTATTTTGGAGCGTGATTGGATGAAAAGGTTTACATGGGCAAAATTTTCCTTATGTTTAAGTGAAAATTCTTTTAGTTCAGCAAGCACTATTGTTGGTGTTAATAGGTAATATTTACCTTCAATATAACTTTTAGCTTTTGCTCCTTGAATTGAACCTTTAAAATATTCGATCCAAGCATAAGTGTCCACAATTATTCTTTTAGATTTCACGGTCAACTTCATCTCGACTAAAGGATGGTAAACCTTTCCAAACTCCAAAAAGACTTTTCTCAGGTTTTCTAATTTCAACTAATGCTTCATCGCCTTCCATTAATCCTAATCTGGATACTTCTTCCTTTGGTATGGTGAAACCAAGAGAATTTCCAACTCTTCTAACTTTAACTTTTAACATTAAGCTCACCGTTATAACATAACGTAATTACAATTTATAAAAATTTAAGCATTTTTAACAGTCACAATTTTACACCTAAAAATATTTCTTTCTGTTAAACCATAAAATTAAGGTTAATTTTTTATTGAGGTTACAGTTTTAGTGAAAACTGTAGGGGTGAAAATTTTATGGGTGTAAAAGGAATAGACCATGTTGTAATTGCTGTTAAAGATTTGGAAAAAGCTAAAAAATTTTTTTCTGAATTGTTGGGGATAGAGTTTGATGAATTAGGTGAAAATAAACAATGGAAGTTTAGAAGTGTTATAAGTCCTGAAGGTTTTGAATTATTAACTCCAACAACTCCTGATAGTGAAACAGCAAAATACATTGAAAAAAGAGGTGAAGGTTATTTTGCGGTGGCTTTTAAAGTCAAGGATGCTGAAGAAATAGCAGAAAAAGCTAAAAAAATGGGTGTAAGAGTTATAGGAAAAATTGAGAGAGGAGACTTTAAAGAAATTTTTCTTCATCCTAAAGATTGTTTTGGTGTTCAGGTTTTATTAACTGAGTATAAAGATTATCATGGATGTGCTGTAGCTTTAACTATGAAGAAAAAAGAAAAATTAACTGAAGATTAAAGAAAACTATTCCAATTTTTTGCCATAAAAATTTTTTGTGAGGTTTTAGGTGAAATCTAATAGATATTTTGTTATTATTCGATGGGTTTGAAGTATTCTATGTCGAAGATGTTTCCTTCACGTTTTTCTGGAGGTTTCCATACAGCTTGAACCCTCATACCTATCCTAATCTTTTTTACAGCTTCTTCAAGATTTGAAAAATCTATTCCACCAAGAAAATGTAGAAAAGCAACATCTGCACCATCAAGTTTGATTCCTGCAACACCATAAGGTGGCTTTTTTGGTTGCATAGGATATTCATAGGTTAAAATTGTGAAAGTTTCAATTACACCCTTATCACTAACTTGAACCCATTTAGTTGTTTCAATAAAACATCTTGGACAGAATTTTCTTGCAGGAACAAGAACTCTTCCACATCCTTCACAATAGGTTCCCATAATTTTTCCTTTTTTTAATTCTTCAAACCATTTTGTTGCTGTTTCACCCATACTCCATTCGTAGGGTAGGGCTATTGTTTGTTTAACTGTTCCAATCTTTTTTTCACTCATAAAATTTTTCACCCCCCAATTTTTAGGGTTTATCTCTACTTAAAATCATAATTCCATTAAATTGGATACTTCCACCCATTGCATGAGCAATAGCTACGTTAACATTGGATACTTGACGTTTTCCTGCTTTCCCCATAATTTGATGAGCAGATTCAGCAACTCTTTGTAATCCACTTGCACCAATTGGGTTTGTACATAAAACTCCACCTGAAGGGTCAACTGCAATCTCACCATCTTTAGCTATGATTCCTTCCTCAACAAGTTTTCCTGCCTCCCCTCTACCACAAAAACCAAAAAGCTCATAATAGAGTAGTTCCTGGTAGGTAAATGGGTTGTAAAGTTCAGCAACATCAATCTGTTTTAATGGATTTTCAATTCCAGCTCTCCAATAAGCTTTTCTAACAGCAAGAATACATGATTGCCATTCAACCAAAGATTTATCTACAAACATACTATCATCTCCACAGTAGCCTACTCCTTTTATCCATGCTGGTGTGTCTGTGATTTTTTTTGCTTTTTCTTCTGATGCGAAGATGACTGCGCATGCACCATCAGAGATTGGGCAAACATCCAAAAGTCTAACCGGATAAGAAATTATTCTTGACTTTAAAACATCATCAACCGTAATCTTCATTTTAATATGAGCATAAGGATTATCCAATGCTGCCTCATGATTTCTAACAGAAACCATTGCAGCCCACTCAGCAGCTTTTTCAAGTGGAAAGTTTCTTTCATGAATGTATCTTATACATTGAAGTGCAAAAGCTGGTGGAGCACCACCAATAAATGGTCTTTCATAGGTTGCATCAGCAACTGTACTCATTACAGCTTGACTTGTTAATCCGACACCCTCATACATTTTTTCTGAACCTATGACAAGAGCAATATCATAAAGTCCGGATGCAACCAAATAATAACCACAATGAGCTATTGACATTCCTGTTGAACCGCAGGTTGCAACCCTAATTAAAGGCTTGTTTTGGGCTGCTGCACCTTCAACATGCCATAGATGGGGTGCATTGGTTCCTTCCATGGGTGCAGGCATTGTTCCTTCAACCACAACATCCACATCTTTGATTGAAAGATTTGCATCTTCAAACGCAGCTTTCACAGCTTCATGAATTAATTCAATATAAGTAACATCATTTCTTCTACCACATTTAGTTTGACCTGCTCCTACAACAGCAACTTTTCTACTCATATTTTGCACCTCCCCCTTTCACCTACCCAAAATTATTACCGTGTGAAGTTGTCCTCCTAAACCATGAGTGCTATGGGCTAAAGCTGTATTAACATTGGATACCTGTCTTTTTTCAGCATTTCCCATAACTTGTAAGGCTGCTTCAGCAACCCTAATTAACCCTCTTGCAACCTGTGGGTTTGTTGATAAAACTCCTCCTGATGGATTAACCGGAAGTTCACCATTCATTTCTGTTATCCCTTCATCGATAAGTTTTTTACCCTCACCTTTTCCGCAAAAACCAAGACCCTCATACCATAATAGTTCTTGGGAAGCATAAGGTTCACAAATTTCAGCAACACCAATCTGTTTTAATGGATTCTCAATTCCAGCCATTTTGTAGGCTGCTTGAGCTGCTATTTTTAAGGCTTCAACATCGATAAGGTCTTTTTCACCTAGGTAATGTCTACCATTACAGAAACCTAAACCTTTAATCCATACTGGTGTATCCGTAAATTTTTTTGCAACCTCTTCTGATGCAAGCATAATTGCACATGCACCATCCGAGCTAGGTCTACAATGAAGTTTTCTTAGAGGTGGGGCAAGTATTGGGGATTGAAGAACATCCTCAACTTTTAGTTTCATTTTTCGGTGAGCATAGGGGTTATTAAGTGCGTTACCTAAATTTTTAACTGAAACCTTGGATATTTGTTCTTCAGTTACACCATATTTATGCATGTATAAGGCTGCTTGCATTGCTGCTACAGCTAACTCATCAATTCCAAACATTCTTGAATAAACAACATCACTCATGACATGGGTTAAAGATTCAATGGATGGTGTAATTGAAACTTTGGTATGGCTTACAACAAGTGCTGTATTATAGTATTCTGCCTGCAGTCTTGCATAAGCATAGGCTACTGCTTGAGCACTATCCTCCTCAACTTTAGATTCCTCCTTTAAAACTGCTCCTTCCCCATCATAGGTGTAGACATTACTACATCCTCTACCATCCCAGTAGTCAGAGGAAGATGAAATAATAAAGTCTATTTCCTGTCTTGTAATGTTAAGTTGGTTTAGAAGTTTTTTGACGGTTAGGTAAAGAAGTTCTTTTGCAGTATACTCTGGGATTTTTTCCTTACATTCTGTTTGAGCAACACCAACTATTGCAACCTTTTTTGTTTTCATGGTTCCTCGGAAATAACAGTAATGTTATTTTGAATATATAAAACTAACCAAAAAAATTATGGACAAATTTTGTTTTATGTAACGTTTAAGAAAAAAACAGTGGTTTATAGTTTGTGTAGGTCTTCACAGTACTTCTTAATTATTTCTTCTTTATTTATATGCGTTTTTTAATAGAGATGTAGTCTTTGGAGATTAGATGATAACCTAAATTTTGAAGATAGCATTTTTAAGAAGTTTAATAACTTTCTAAACCCTTAATTAAAGACTTTAACCTGAACAAAAAACAAAAAATAGATTCTTTTTTATAGAAATTTTATGGGTTTATTTTTCTTGTCGACCAAGATTTTTTTGGGTTCTATGGGGGTGTTTGTTAGTTCGAATCCCATGATGGTTATTTCTTCTCCTGGTTTTATTTTGTGGGCTGCTGCACCATTCATACAGATTTTTCCTGAGCCTTTTTCGCATGGTATTAGGTAGGTTTCTAATCTTACACCTGAAGTATTGCTTACAACCAAGACTTTTTCTCCTGGCCAAAAACCTGCTTTCATAATTAAATCTTCATCAACACTAATACTTCCAACATAATCTGGGTTAGCATCAGTCACTGTTGCCTTATGAATCTTAGACCTTAAAACCCACCTCAAAAAACCGTCACCAACTATTCGCAAAATCATTCATCCTATACTACAATCACCTAGAATATAAAGCTATTTTGCCTTAGTACAACAATAAAAAATAGAAGTTTATAGTTTGTGTAGGTCTTCACAGTACTTCTTAATTGTTTCTTCTTTACATGGTTTAGTTAGCAGTGAAATGATGATGAAAACTGGGAAGCTTAAGAGTATAACGTAGAACTGATGAGGTATTGCATAGGTTGGGTCGAGTGGCCAAAGATGCGGAGAACCAATGAAATAACCCCAGAGCCACATTACAACTGCTAAGGTAAACATTATAATCGAGGTTAAGACTGCGGCCATTTTTGTTGCTCTTTTCCAGTAAAGACCTAAAATCAGTGACGGGAATAAGGATGCTAAAATAGCGACAAAAGCACCACCTGAAAGGTCAGTTGCAACCACCGTTAGTTTTGGTGGTAGAAACAACAACCATATCAGGGCTATAAGTAGGAAGATTGTTGTCCATATCCTTGCCCAAAGGATTGGTTTTTCTTTTGCTCTTTTGATGCCCGCCACAATACCCATCCAATCTCTAGATATCAAAACATTCAAAACCATAGCCCAACCAGCAGCAGTTGCCATAGCAATAGCCAAACCACCAGCAACCAGCAACCCAAGCAAAGCCGGGTTACGTAAAGCTTCAACAGCTGCAATCAAAGAATAATCAAAAACAGAACCTAACCCGTAGGTTTTCTGAGTTAAAATCATTACACCCAAAGCATTATGGAATTTGGCTGGTAGTTTTTCAATTACAACAGGCATTAATGGATGGTTTTGAGTTATTAATGCATTTGCACCCATACCGATAATTGTAAGTGTTAGGTAGAGGATACATCCCCAAGCGGTATACCATATGATACTTCTTCTAGCAGATTTCATATCCATTGCCGTAAAGAATCTTACTACGCTGTAAGGCATTCCAGCCTGACCAAAATGCCAAACCCAGAACCAGCCCCAAACAGCAAACCACCAACCAACAAACTTATGCATGGTTGGTTGGGGCGGATAATTAAACCACACAGGGCTTAGGGATAAGGTTGCTTGGGTAAGTTGAGGTAGCCCTCCAAAATAGGCTACAATTCCAACAGCAGCAGCAACAGCTGCAACGGTCATCACTATACATTGCATAGCTGCATTCCAACTTGTAGCAACCATTCCACCAACCCAAAGATAAAACATAATGACTGCGACTGCAAGGACGACAGCAGCTGGATAGGGAATCTTTAACAGAGCAACTAAGAATAATGCCGCACCAAAAACTGATAAGATAATGTAAAGAGTGCCTCCATAAACTGTTGGAATACCTGCAAGAATTCTCATCAACTTTTGGCTTTCATATCTATCAGCATAGTAATCTGTGAACGATACGGGTGCATATTTTCGTAGGGGGATGGCTGTTACAAGAGCTAAAGTTCCACCCATCGCTATGGCTATCAGAGCTCCAGCCCACGCACCACCTAAAACGAAGATGAAACCTGGTAAACCAAGAAAGCTTGCTGGGCTGAAGTAGGTTGAAGCTAAGGCTGCACCGTTGACGAATGAGCCTACACTTCTACCAGCAACAGCATAATCTGTGGGGGATTTCATAAATTTTCTGGAATAAGCTCCAATAATAAAAACCGCGGCAAAATAGATGATGGCTGCGGCTAAAACTATCGGATCAATTTCAGCCATACTCTTATCCTCCTCCAGCTTTTTTCATCATTTCTTTTTCACGTCTACTATAAGCCCAGTTTAACAGAAAAACTGCAAGCATAGGTAGAATACCCATACCAACCATCCATTCATTCCAAATCCAGAGTGGAACCCCAGCTACTATGTTTGCCGCAGCATTAGTTGAAAAGTTTACTGCACATGTTATGAACCAGTAGGCCCAATACATCACTAAAACAAGGTAAAACATTTTTGGTGGTTGTGGCATAAAAACCAACCTCAAAATTTATCTATTGGAAAGTTAGAAAATATAAAACTTTCGATAATAAACAAAAAGATAGGTAAAAAATAGTTATTTTCCCTTAAAAACTGGTTGTCTCTTCTCCAAGAATGCTTTTATACCCTCTTTTTGGTCTTCTGTTGCAAACAGTTTGGAAAAAAAGCTCTAAACCATAATCTATTCCAGTGTCAAGGTCGACATCAAAACTTATTTTTACAGCCTTTTTTAAAGCAGCAACAGCCAAAGGAGGTTTGGATGCAAGCTTTTCTGCAAGTTTTTTAGCCTCATCCATAAGTTTATCCTTAGGAACAACCTTATTTACCAATCCCTATACGTTCAGCTTCCTTAGCATCAAACATGTCACCAGTAAGCAAAATTTCCATGGTTTTACATTTTCCAACCCACCTAACCAACCTAGAAATAGCTCCTCCACCAGGAATTACACCCACATTTATCCCAAATGAGATAGAAAAAACACTCATAGGTTTAAACATAAAAGATGAAGGTGAAATGTTAAGAAGAATAAAAAATATTCTGCTTAAACCAAAGGTTAAAGTTGCAGAATTTCATAGAATTGAACCCGAAGAATATTACGATGCTATCAAAAAAGCAATAGAAAACGCATTAACCCAAACCTAATCTTCAATATTTCCCTTAACCTTTTATACCACTTATCTAAAAAATTTAACTAAAGAATAGAGGATTGGAGGAATATTTTATGGCTGAGTTTTCTGATAAAATGTCTAGAAATGATATAAAAGCTTTTCAATGGAAAAGATTAAAATCGATGATCGAATATGTCTACAACAATTCCCCTCATTACCGGAAACTTCTTGAAGGAAAAAACTTAAAACCCGAAGATTTTAAAACATTAGAGGATTTTGCTAAAAAGTTTCCATTCACAAAAAAGTATGAATTGATGGAAAGCCAAAAAAACAATCCACCCTTTGGAGATTTTTTAGCTGCTCCTAGAGAAAAAATAAAAACAGTTTTTGTTTCTCCAGGCCCTATATTTGAGCCTCATACAGAAAAAGATGAGGAAACTATGGCTAATATTAATGCATGTATTCTTGGGTTTACAGGTGTTAAACCAGGAGATATAGCTCAGGTAACCTTTAGCTACCATCTTGTTCCAGCAGGATGGTTTCTTCATGAGGGACTTAAAAAGGCTGGATGCATAGTTATTCCTGCAGGTGTTGGAGCTTCAAAAGACCAACTGGATATTATGAGAAGATGTAAGGTTACAATTTTTGGTGGAACACCCAGTTTTCTTGGAAGAATTAAGGATGTTGCTAAAGATATGGGTGTTGATACTAAAAAGGACCTTTCTCTTAGGATTGGAATTTTTGGAGCTGAACCTTTACCACCATCTTTGAGAAAAGAATTACATGAAGCTTTTGGTGTAGAAGCTTTTGATTTTTATGGTGTGGCTGAAGTTGGTGTTGTTTGTGGTGAATGTGAAAAACATCAAGGTTGGCATATAGCTGAAAACTATTACTTGGTGGAGATATTAGACCCAGTTACAGGTGAAATTTTAGGTCCAAGGGAGCAGGGAGAAATTGTTATTTCCCAGCTTGAAAGGGAGGCTATGCCTTTAATAAGATATGGAACTGGTGATGCTTCAATGCTTAATGAGGAAACATGTGGATGTGGAAGAACCTTAGCAAGACTTATGGGTTGGCTGGGTAGAACAGATATCTCTCTAAAGGTTAAAGGGATCTTCATCCATCCAAAACAAGTTGAAACCGTGATTGCAAGACATCCTGAAATTGGAAAATTTCAAATTATTGTTGAAAGACCCCAAAGATTTGATGTTATGACTGTTAAAGCAGAATATAAACCAACAGTTACAGATGTTGAAGGTTTAAAAGCTAAACTAGCAACAGATTTAAGGGATACCCTACGTATAGACATTGCTGTAGACCTTGTTAAGGAGGGAACTATACCGCCAGATGCAAAACTTGTTGAAGATAGAAGAATATTAAAAACCTATGGTTAAAACAACAAGTTTACCCATTTTTTACGGTAACATTAAAATTTATGGGTAAAAGGTAAACTGTCAAAGAGGAGGGGGAGAAATTTTGGGTAAATTTGATGGTAAAGTTGTAATTGTTACAGGTTCTGGTCGTGGAATTGGAAAGGCTATTGCTTTAGCTTTTGCTCGTGAAGGAGCAAATGTTGTTGTAAATGTTAGTAGAAGTGTAGAGGAAGGTCAAAAAGTTGTTGATGAAATTAAAGCAATGGGAAGAGAAGCTATTCTTGTTCAAGCGAATGTAGCTAAAATTGAAGAAGTTGAAAAGATGGTTAAAATAACTCTTGAAAAATTTGGTAAAATAGATATTTTAGTTAATAATGCTGGGATTAATAGGCCTGCAATGGTTTATAAGATGAAGAAAGAAGAATGGGATGAAGTTATTGATGTTAATCTTAAAGGTGTTTTTAATTGTATTCGTTTAGTTGCACCTCACATGATTGAAAGAAAACAAGGAAAAATAATCAATGTTTCATCAACAGCAGCTGAACATGGTCTTATAGGAAACAGTAACTACGCAGCATCTAAAGCTGGTGTTAATGCTTTAACTAAAACAGCTGCATTAGAACTTGCAAGATACGGAATTAATGTTAATGCTGTTGAACCCTTCATAATCGAAACAAGATTTACAGAATGGGTTAAAGACCCAAGATTTAAGGATAAATATCTTTCACGGATACCTTTAGGAAGATTTGGTAAACCTGAAGATGTTGCTGGGGCAGTTTTATTTTTAGCTTCTGATGAAGCAAGCTACATAACAGGAAAAACAATAGAAATTGATGGAGGAGCATACATCTAAGATTATCATGTTTTCTCTTTAAAATAAGGAATTATTTTTTCACGGTAAATTTTAAAAACCTCTGTTAAACTTGGTCCAACGTTTAAGAATGCAAAATGATTTATTCCCACTTTAACAAATTGAGCTATCTTATCTATACATTCATCAACTGTTCCAACAACAGCAAAATCTTCAACAACTTTATCAGGAATCTGTTTAGCAATCTCATACATTTTTGAAACATTTTCTTTAGACATTAAAACCTTTTCAACCGAAAATTCTTCAGGGATGTTTAAACTATAAAGATTGTTAAGTTTTTTACATGAAAGAACCAAAGAAGTTTTCACCCATTTTTCAGCAACCTTAAAAGCCTCATCACTTTTTTGACTGATAGCTGTATATGCAAAAATAACTCTATCAATTTCTTCCAGTTTTCTACTAGCTTTTTCAGCTCCTTTTTTGATATCTTCCAAATCTTTTTTTATAAGTTCTGGTGTTCCTATGGTTATCCATCCATCTGCAATTTGACCTGTAATTTCTCTTGAACGTGGACTATTTGTTCCAAGATAGATTGGCGGATAAGGTTTTTGGATAGGTTTAACCTGCAAAAATGCATCCTTAAACTTAAAAAATTCATCTTCATAGGTTACAGTTTCACCAGCCAAAAACCTTTTAAGAAGTTTAACAACTCTAACCATTCTTGTAACAGGTTTATTCCACCGGATTCCAAAAGGTTCAAGATTCATAGCTTCACCTGGCCCAATACCAACATTAACTCTACCATTAGATATTTGGTCTAAAGTTGCAATTGTTTGAGCAAAAAGTGCAGGGTTTCTTCGATGCGGGTCTGAAACAGCTGTTCCAATTCTAACTTTACTTGTAACCATTGCAACAGATGCAAGAACACACCAAACCTCAAAACATGGTTCACTCCAACTTAAAAGATGGTCAGCAATCCAAAAAGTATCAAAATTATTTTCCTCAGCCATTTTAGCCCTTAAAATTATACCTTTAACGGATGGACTAGGGGCACCAATTAAGACACCAAATTTTACATCCATCCTAGTTTCACCTTAAATATTCAATTTTAACATTTAAAGGGAAACATTTTTTATTTATCGTAAGGTTAACCTAAAAATTTGTTTTATGGTTTTAGAAACCTCTTCTTACAAGTTCTCTTGTAATTACTAGGTTTTGGATTGTGGGTGTTCCTTCTTCAAGCCAATTAAGTCTAGCATCCCTGTAAAGTCTTTCAATGGAATATTCTTTAAGGTAGCCTCTTCCACCAAAAACCAAAATAGCATTATCTGTAACTCTACGTGTAGCTTCTATCGTAAAAAGTTTACACATATTTGCTTCCATAGTTATATCTTTCCCCTCATCAAATTTTTTAGCCGCATCCATAATCATTGTTTTTAAAGCGTAGGTTAAAGTTGCTATTTCAGCTAGATAATTTTGAACTGCCTGACGTTCAATAATAGGTTTACCAAAAGTTATTCTTTTTTGAGCATACTCTAAGGCTAATTCAAGACATCTTTCACAAGTACCCAAACCTGTTGCTGCAATATGAAGCCTACTAAGATTAAGAACTGTTAAAGCATAATCTAACCCCTTTCCTTCATCTCCGCCAAGCAAATTTTCTTTTGGAACTTTTACATTTTTAAAGGTTAATCTACCATGACCTAAACCTGTACATCCCATAATAGGCCCCATATCTTCAATTAAAAAGCCAGATGTTCCTCTTTCAACTATAAGGATTGATGGAAGTCTACCTTTTTCAGATTCCGTATAACAAACAACAGCAAAAAGCTGGGTAAAATCAGCATTAGTAATAAGATGTTTTTCACCATTCAAAATATAGTAGTCTCCCTCTTTTTTTGCTGTTGTTTTAATATCTTTACCTGTTCCTGCAAATTGTTCTGTTAAACAAAAAGCCATACTTAGGTCTCCTGTAGCCATTTTTGGAAGATATTTTCTTTTTTGCTCTTCAGTTCCACCCATATTTAAAAGAATACAGGATACACTATGAACATGAAGAATCCCTCTTATACCACCATGAATTTTAGACCATTCTTTTTCAAATTCAAGAAATTGAGTTTCAGATAATTCTTTACCACCATATTTTTGGGGAATAACCAATCCAAAAAAACCGTAATCCCTAAATTTTGGCCAAAGTTTTTTCTTAGGAATTTTACCAGTTAACTCTATTTCTTTTTCAAGTGGAGCAACTTCATTCCAAAGAAAATCAAAACATTCCTTCTTATATTTTTCAAATTCTTCTGGAGACATTACCATGGTTTTTCACGATTATTATGTTAAGAGTTAAACCTTGAAAAACTTTAATCCATTACTTCGGTTTCAAAGTAATAAAAAATTTAAAGTTTAGGTTTATGCTACAATTTCCAGTAAAGAGTGAGGTTAAAAGTTTTGGTTGAATCTAGTTTTAAACATTTAATCTATGAGAAAGAGGGAAAAATTGCTTGGATAACCTTAAACAGACCTGAAAAACTTAATGCTCTTAATAGGGTTTTATGGCATGAGCTAGGTGAAGCCTTAGATTTAGCTGAAAAAGATGAGGATGTTTACGCCATAGCTGTAACAGGAGCTGGTAGGGCTTTTTGTGCTGGAGATGATATAGCTGAATTAAATGCTCTTCAAACAGTCAAAGATGCATACAACCTATTCCTTAACGATATATTCCCTATAGTTAAAAAATTTCTAGTTTGTAGTAAACCGATAATTGCTGCTGTTAATGGTTTAGCTTATGGTGGTGGATGTGAAATTGTTATGCTTTGTGATTTAGCTATAGCTGTTGAAAACACAAAATTTGCCCAACCTGAAGGAAGAATAGGTGTTTTTCCACCAATAGCGTCTGTTTTTGCACCTTACCTAATAGGTAGAAAAACAACAGCAAAACTTTTGTTTACAGGAGAACCTATGGATGCCAAAGAAGCTTTAGAAGTAGGTTTAATTAACCAAATTGTTCCAGCTGAAAAATTAAAAGATGCCGTTCGTGAATTAGTTGAAAAAATGTTGACAGTTGCACCTATTTCAGCTAAACTAATAAAAAAAGACATTAATAGACAGCTTGTTGAAAGATTGGAAGATTTAAAAGATTCTCTTCATAACATGGTTCTAGTTGCACTTCAATCAGAAGATTATAAGGAGGGAACAGCTGCATTTTTAGCTAAAAGAAAACCAGTATGGAAAGGTAAATAATCCTAATCAACCCCAAAAATATTTTTTAGGCTAAATTTGTTATTCCTAAACTTTTAGCATAATTTATAGCTTCCTTAAATTCACTTGGAATAAGTCTTCTTCTAAGTTCAGGAATTTCGTAGGCTTTCCATTCAGGTCTATATTGGTCCATTAGGTTTACTCTAACCCATGTTCCAAGATTTTCAGCAATCCATTTAAGGATGGGTTTTGTACAACAATCAACATGTTGAGGTAAAACTAAAATTCTAATAATTAGTTCCCCATGGTTTAAAGCATAAAGATGATTTCTTTGACAAACTTCAACATAGTTTGGGGCATTTGAAATTTTAACTGCACAATCATTTTTTCCATACTTAAAATCTAAAAGATAAACATCAGCAAAACCAACCAAAATTTTTGCTGTTTCTTCACTGTAATAGGAGTTACTGTTCCAAACAACCGGAACATTCACATTTACCTCTCTAAAAACTTCAAGCCAATGTTTAAGCCAAGGAGTTGGGTCTCCACCAACAAGATTAGCATTTCTACATCCACTCCTCCAAAGTCTTTCAACAATCTCAGCTAACTCTTTAACCTCAAATTTTTCACCTTCCTCATACCATTGAGAAATTGTCCAGTTTTGGCAATGTAAACATCGCATAGTACATCCACAAGTAAAAATTGTTCCGGAAGGAACAAGCTCGGATTCTTCACCTAAATGTTCAAAATAGGTTGAAACAACAATTTTATCTCCACATCTACAAAAACCTAATTCACCCTTAAACCGGTTAACACCACATCTTCTAGTACAAAAATGACAGTTTTCCATCATTCTTTTAGCTAACTCAATTTTTAGGTCAAAAAATGATTGGTCTGGTTGAGGTAAATCTTCAATTTTAATCTCTTCCTTATCAACCTTTTTTTCAAATTGACAGTATCCCTCTATAAGTTGGTCATGTAACCTCCAAAGTTTTTCTGTTGAATCTTCCAAACTAAATTTAGCTGGAAATTTTTTAGCTAACAAAAATTTTGCATAATTTTTTCCAGCTAAAATTTTAAAATATCTTGGAAGACTAGCCTTACATTTTTCATCTTTTAAAATTCTAACAGCATCAGGACGAATAAACTGCCACATTTGACTTCAACCCTTCACTATTTAAGAGAGTATGGAAAACTTTTAGGGTTTGGCTTAACCTAAAAATTAACGTTAACCAACCCATAAATATTAGGTTAAGTTTTAAACCTATAAACCTCTCTGGAGGAAAAAATTTGGACCTAATAATTCCTGGTCCAGCTTCAAAAAGTTTAGGTGAAAAAATAGCTGAAAATCTTGGTTTACCTAAAGTTAATGTTGAAACTAAAAATTTTCCTGATGGAGAAAGTTATGTTAGGTTGGAGGAGAATGTTGAAGGTAAAAGGGTTGTAATTATTCAATCAACTTATCCACCTCAAAACACTCATTTAATTCAGCTTTTTCTTATGGTTGATGTTGCAAAAAATTTTGGTGCAAAAGAAATTGTTGTTGTTACACCCTACTTGGCTTATGCTAGACAAGATAAAGTTTTTAGGCTTTATGAGCCAATAAGCATAGAAACAATACTGAAAATTTTGGAAAAACTTGGAGTAGACAAACTTATAACTATAAATCTTCATGAACCAAATGTTCTTCAAAAATTTAGGTTTAAATCTGTTAATCTTTCAGCTATCAATTTGCTTGCAAAATATTTTTTAAAGATGGGTTTAAAGGATGCTGTTGCATTTGCACCTGATGCTAAAGCTGTTAAACTTGTTGAGGAAGCAAGTAAAATTTTGGGTGGAGGTTTAGGCTGGTTTAAAAAGGAAAGAAACCGTGTAACTGGGGAAATTTCGATGAGTTGTGAAGGTGAATTTAAGGTTGAAGGTAAAAATGTTATTTTGTTTGATGATATGATTAGTACTGGTGGAACAACAGCAACAGCTGTAAAAATGTTAAAACAAATGGGTGTAAAAAAAGTTTTTTCAGCATGTGTTCATCCATTACTGGTTGGAGATGCTTTACAAAAAATTCTTGGAAATGGTGCTGAAAAAATTGTTGCAACAGACACAATTCCAAGTAAGGTTAGCATTGTTTCGGTAGCTTCATTAATCACAGAAACTTTAAAGAAAATTTAGGCTAATTTTTTAGGTTGAAAAATTTAACCATGAACAATTTTTTTGTTTTACTTTCAGGTGAACATCCAACCTTACCTAAAGCTGAAGTAAAAGCTATTCTTGAAGCTGAAAACTTAAAATTTAAAATTTTAAATGAAACCTTACGCATCCTAAAAATTAAAGCTCCAAATGAGGCTTATGGCTTAATTAATAGTAGAGGAGCTTATAGTCATTACTGCGGATTTGAAATTTTTCAATGTAAAGCCTTAATGGATGAAATTTTAGGTTTAGCTAAAAAGGTTGATTGGAGTTTTTGGTTAAAAGCTAATGAAACTTTTGCTGTTAGAGTTGAACATGTTGGTGGAGGTAAAACTAAAGTTGATGGACTTAAACTTGAAAAAGAAATTGGTGGAATTATTTTAGATAAACAACCAAATTGTAGGGTAAATTTAAAAAATCCGAATAAAATTTTTTGTGGAATTGTTTTTGGAGAAAAATTTGTTTTTGGATTGGTTTTAGAGAAGCCAAGAAAAAATTTTTTAAAAAGAACACCTAGAAAAAAACCTTTTTTCCATCCATCCTCTCTTCAACCAAAACTTGCAAGATGTATGGTTAATCTTTCAAGAGCATCTAAACAAAAAATTCTTTTAGACCCTTTTTGCGGAACTGGAACAATTTTAATTGAAGCTGGAATTTTAGGTTTAGAATCTTTAGGATGCGACTTAAGAAAAATTATGGTAAAAGGTTCAAAAATAAATTTGGCCCACTATAAGGTTGAAAATGCTTATGTTTTTAGAGCTGATGCTTTAAGGCTACCTTTAACCAAAAAAATAGATTGTATAGCTACAGACCCACCTTATGGAAGAGCAGCCTCAACTCTTGGAGTTTCAACCCAAACAATTCTAGAAAAATTTTTTGAAAAAATAGATGAAATTATGAGTTGGAAAGGAAAAATTTGTTTAGCTTCACCTTTAAAGGTTAATGTTGAAAAAATGATTAAGGCTTATGGTTTTAAAGTTTTGGAAACCCATACAATTTATGTTCATAGAACCTTAACAAGAGAAATAGTTGTGGTTGAGAAGGGATAAAATTGTACATAGTTTTTTTAGGAACTGGAGGTGGTATACCAACACCTGAAAGAAGTCTTTCAAGCTTCATTTTAAACTATGAAGGACAAATATTGATGTTTGACTGTGGGGAAGGAACCCAACATCAAATGGTTAAAGCAAAAATTGGTTTTGGAAAAGAAACAAAAGTTTTTATAACCCATCTGCATGGAGACCATGTTCTTGGTTTACCTGGCTTAATTCAAACAATGTCTTTACTTGGAAGAACAAAAAAACTTGAAATTTTTGGACCTAGAGGATTAAAAGAATTTTTAGAAGCATCAAGAACCTACATCCAGTTTAATCTAAGATTTCCGGTTGAAATTAAGGAGGCTAAAGAAGGGATTATCTACAAAAATAAAAAATTTAAGATTTTAGCTAGATGGGCTGAACATTCAATCCCAAATTTAGCATATGCATTTGTGGAAAATAAAAAACCAGGAAAATTTCATCCTGAAAAAGCTTTGGAGTTGGGTGTTCCAAAAGGTCCTTTATGGCATAAACTTCAACATGGTAAAAAAGTTAAACTTAAGAATGGAAGGATAATTGAGCCAAATCAGGTTGTGGAACCACCTAAGCCAGGAATAAAAATTGTATACTCGGGGGATACAAAACCATGTAAAAATGTTTTAAAACTTGCAAAAAATGCAGACCTACTAATCCATGAATGTACTTTTGATGATAGTTTAGCTGAAAAAGCTGAAGTTGAATGGCATAGCACCCCAACAGGAGTTGCAGAATTAGCTAAAAAAGCATCAGTTAAAAATTTGGTTTTAACCCATGTTAGTGCAAGATATAAAAATGCAAAAATTTTTTTGGAGCAGGCAAAAAAGATTTTTCCAAATGTTAGGGTTGCTGAAGATTTAATGAGGATCGAATTATAGGCTACCATACTTTATTGGAAATTTTTGGAAGTAAATTATGAGGAAGTTTGGAAAATAGCGGAAAAACTTAGGTTGATAGCAAAAAACTAGTTGATGAAACCACAACCTATCTTAAAGAAAAATTAAAAAATTGGTATTATTTAGCTAAATTCTCCTTTTAAGTATGCTTGGGTTTCTGGATGTTTTGGTTTTTGGAAAATTTCTTTTGCTGGTCCACTTTCTATTACACTTCCCATGTATAGGAAAATTACATATTCTGCTATTCTTAATGCTTGGTGAACATTATGAGTTACTATTATGACTGTGTAGTTGTTTTTTAATGTTAAGATTAAGTTTTCTATATGTTTAGCTGAAATAGGGTCTAAAGAAGATGTTGGCTCATCCATCAGTAAAATTTCAGGTTCAACAGCCAATGCTCTAGCTATACATAGTCTTTGTTGCTGCCCACCTGAAAGTCTTAATGCTGAATCTTTAAGTCTATTTTTTATTTCCTCCCATAAACCAACCGTTTTTAAGGCTTGTTTAACAGTCATATCCAATTTTTTCTTATCCTTTAAACCATAAATTTTTAGACCATAAGCTACATTATCATAAATACTCATGGGTAATGGGTTGGGTTTTTGAAAAACCATCCCAACTTTTCTTCGAAGACTGTTAACATCAAGATTTTTATCGTAAATATTTATCCCATTAATATATATTTTCCCAGTAATTTTTATCTCGTTGGTTAATTCAATCAACCTGTTAAAACATTTAAGTAGGGTTGTTTTTCCACAACCAGAAGGACCCATAATAGCTGTAACCTGGTTTTTAGGAATTTTAACATTAACATT
>Ga0190363_1000394_pt1 | contig 25596 bp, 26 predicted proteins | sample 48721867_MG_FD_161272 | JGI IMG/M metagenome (GOLD analysis project Ga0190363, IMG submission 161272) | Hydrothermal vent microbial mat bacterial communities from Southern Trench, Guaymas Basin, Mexico - 4872-18-6-7_MG | ecosystem: Environmental > Aquatic > Marine > Hydrothermal vents >... | reverse complement strand
ATTTGCATTCTGCATTGAGCCATTGCGCTTAACATTTGGATCTCCGTTAAAATTACTTTGACGAAGTCCTGGCCCTGTTAAAGTCAAAATTGAATTGAACTGTAAACTGTGTTAGGATAAAAAAATGCGTAAAATATTTATTTTTTTATTTTTATTATTTTTTTGGGGATGTAGTTACCATTTTAGTTTGGATAAAATAAAAAAAGAACCCAGAGCAATAAAAATCACAAAAATTTACATTGAGCCTTTCATAAATAGGACACCAGAGAGAAAGTTGGAAAATCTTTTGATAAATAAGTTGGTATATGAATGTAATACTGGAGAAATAGAGGTAGTAAGAAAAGAAAGAGCAGAGGCCTTCTTAACCGGGGAATTTACGGCCTATGAGGCCACAGGAATTGCCTTTACCAAGGGTGAATATACTGCCACTGGAAGGGTGAGAATAGCGGTTAAGGTAAGGTTAACAGACAAGAAAAAAAATAGGCTTTGGGAAGAGAGAGAATTGAGTGATCAGGAAGAATTTCAAATTACTACCAATCCTTCCCAAACCCAAGATAATAGAGAAAAGGCTATCTCTCGGATTATGCAAAGGATAGCCGAGCAAATTTACGAAGAATTAAGAGTAGCGGTTTTTTAGTCCTAAAATTAAATCTGTGAAACAAAAGAGTAGAAGAATCCTAGCTTAACAAGTCAAATGAGCAGCAAAAGCCACTTTTTTACCACTTTGAAGGAGTTCATTATAGATTTGAGCCGCCTTTTCTGTTTTGGCCTCAATGAGTTCTATTTTTTCCTGCTCCAATAATTTTCTTACTTGAGAACTTATCTTCATTACTCCATAGGCACCTGTGCCTACTACCAAAATCTCTGGTTTGGCCTCCAAGATGTCTTTAATATCTTCAGGAAATAAATTATGTCCTTCTTTTCTCCACCAATTTGGTTTTACCTCTTCATTTATTATTTTGACATCACTAGTATAATTCTTTCCATCAATCCTTATATTTCCAAATCTGTAATCCTCTATCATTTTACACCTCCCATTGAAAGTGAAAATACGCTGTTCTTAAAAAATTTATAAGCAAGGTTTATTATCTTCGCAAGAACTAATTGAGCTTAGAAAACTCCTTTTTGGCCTTAAAAGGGAAAAACAAAAATGAAGGGTGTTAACCAAAAAATTATAAAGTTTATTAAACATTCCAAGAATTACGGATAGCGTCTCCAGTGACCAGGGACCCAAATTCCCCATCGATTAAAATGTCCAGGTACCCAAATACGATGCCATGGACGACACCTCCAGGGGTCAGGAACCCAAATCCCATAACTATCAATTTCCCAATGTACTGAAATGTGGGGACGAGGCACCCAAGGTCTATAGCAGCAAACTCTACAAGAGGGAGGAGGAGAGCAGGCTTGGACGGTGCAGCTTATGGCAACCATCAGCAAGATAAAAAGCCACATCACTTGCCTTTTCATAGTTAACCCTCCCTATTTAGGATTTGTTCCTTTATTTAAATAGACGAGACTAATTACAAAAAAGTTTAAAATTTTTTGTAATTGATGTTTAATTGCTGATTATGGCAACTTTAACAAAAATTGGGAATAATCAAAATTTGTCTCTCTTAGTTCATTGAAAGATTTCCTGAAATTTAGCAGAGAAACGTAACCCAGCCTTTTATCGCAATTTCTCCATGGCTGTTTTTATCCTATTTAATGACTCTTCTATAACTTCTAGTGAGGTGGCAAACGAGAGACGAATGAAACCTTCTTTTCCAAAGGCAATACCAGGAACCACAGCCACCTTAGCTTCTTCTAATAAGTATTCAGCCAATTTAAGAGAGTTAGGGATTTTTGGAGAGAAATATGAAGAAAAATTAGGAAAGGCATAAAAGGCAGCTTCTGGTTCAAAACAGGTTACCCCAGGAATGGTTTTAAGGAAACTTGATAAATATTTTACTCGCTCCTTAAGAGCCTTTATCCATTGAAGAATGAACTCTTGAGGTCCATTTAAAGCAGCCAGAGCTGCCTTTTGGGCAATAGAACTGGGATTAGAAGTACTTTGGCTTTGGAGTCTAGTAGTTGCTTTGATAATATCTTGGGGTCCAATCAGAAAACCAATCCGCCAGCCGGTCATAGAATAAGTTTTAGAGACTGCATTTACAATCAATGTCTTCTTTTTTAGTTCGGGACTTAAAGTAGCAATAGATGTCCACTTGATGTTTTCTTTCAATAAAATTTTATGATAAACATCGTCTGAAATAATCCAGATAGGTTTATCTACCAGAATTTCAGCTAGGGCTTCTAGCTCTTTCTTAGTGTAAACACTACCAGTAGGGTTTGAGGGGCTGTTTAAAATAATGGCCTTGGTCCAAGGCCCCAGATGTTTCTTTAAAACTTCCGGCCTCAACTTAAATCCATCCTTTTCCTCAGTGTCCACAATAATCGGTTTACCTCCAGCAAGCATTACCATAGGGGGATAAGATACCCAATAGGGAGCAGGAATAATCACTTCATCACCTGGATTTAAGATTACTTGAAACAGATTATAAAGGGCGTGTTTACCTCCACAACAAATAATTGTTTCTTGTGGAGAATAATTTAATTTATATTCGGTTTCTATAAATTTACAAACTGCCTCTTTTAATTCTAAGATACCATCTACTGGGGTGTATTTGGTAAAGCCATCTTTTACCGCTTGGATAGCAGCTTCTTTGATATATTGAGGGGTATCAAAATCAAGCTCACCGGCAGCTAAGGAGAATACATCTATACCTGATGCCCTCATAGTCTTAGCCTTTGCATTTATAGTCAATGTGGGCGAAGGGGGAATGGTTTTAATTCTTTCTGCTAGCATTTTGGCCTCCTATCTTGACACAGGTTTTAAGAAAAGGCTATCATATATCAAATTAATTTACCACTATATTATTAAATATGGAAGGTAGTATTGTTGAATATATAGAGGCCCGAAGGATAATTACTGCTTTTTGTCTTAGTCAAAAAGATGGGAAGGTGCATTTGTTGACTTCACAAAATCGTGAAGTGGTTTTAAATAAAACTAGAATTTGTCTTATTTCCAGACAAAAATACCCTTTAGACCAACCTAGAGAGGAAATTTTAAGCATTTTAAAAAAAGAAGTAGAACAACGAGAAAATCTAAAAAAAGAGATAGATGTGATGGCCTTGTGGGAACTTCTAGCCGAAGATGGTGGTTCTTACTCTCCTCATTTCCTAGCAGAGTTATATTTTTCATCTAACCCTTCTTCTACACAAGAAAGTGCTATTTTTAGGGCTCTGTTTGATGAAAATATACATTTCAAGCTGAAAGGAAATAAACTAGATGTGCGGTCAAAGGAAAAAGTAGATGAGTATTTAAGACAAAAGGCACAGCAAGAAGAAAGAGAAAAAGAGATAGAAGAGGCTGCTAATTGGTTGCAATCGTTATGGTTAGGTAAATCAATTCCCTCTCCAGCAAAAAGTAAACAATATATTCAACTTTTAAAAGAGTGGTGTTATTGGCAAGAAGAAGCACCCCAGGCTAAAATTACTAAACAAATCTTACAAAGAGCAGGATTGAATCTTAAAGACCATCCTTTTTTATTACTTTGTAAGTTAGGCATTTTCTCTAAACATGAGAACCTCCTTCTCCATCGTTTGAGTATACCTACTATGTTTTCAGAAGAGTCAAAGTTAGCAATGCAGAACTTGCTAGAAAATAAACCTGATTTCTCTGAAGGTAGAGAGGATTTAACTTCATTATATACTTTCACTATAGATGGACCGGAGACCAAAGATTTTGATGACGCCCTTTCATTAAATAAAGAAAATGGCAATTTTGTGGTAGGTATCCATATCACAGACCTAACACCATTTATTAAGAAAGATGATGTATTAGAAAAAGAAGCCCAAAGAAGGGGAACTAGCCTTTATTTACCAGACCAACGTATCCCTATGTTTCCTGAACAGATTGCAAACCAGTTTGCTAGTCTTAAAAAAGATAAAATCAGACCTGCTTTGAGTTTTTTTATTACTTTAAATGAAGATGCCCATATTTTAAACTATCAAATTTTACCTACTATTATTCAAGTAGATCAACACTTTACTTATGATGAAGTAAATAGCCTATTAACCAAGAATGAAACCTTACAGACCTTGTTCTCGTTAGCGTTAAAAGCTAGGGCAAAAAGACTAGAACAAGGAGGGATGATTATTGCTCTTCCAGAGTTAGTTTTTTTCTTTTCTTCAGACAATATAGTAGACATAAAACTGAGAAATCCCGAACAACCTGGACGGATCTTGGTAGCAGAATTTATGATTTTGGCTAACTACCTGGCAGCCATGTTTATGGAAAAAAAAGGGATACCTAGCATTTACCGCTCTCAGTTACCTCCCAGAGACCGAGTAATGAATGGAACCTCCAAAGATATTTTTATTCTTTACCTCCAGCGAAGACTTCTTAGTCAGTCTCAGCTAAAAACAAGACCTGCATTTCACCATGTGTTAGGTTTAGATAAATATACTAGTATTACCTCTCCCTTAAGGCGGTTTTTAGATTTAATTCTCCAAAGACAGATTGTCTATTATCTTCAGGAAGGTAAACCCCTTTATACAGAGGATGAATTATCCTCCTTTATTCCTTATTTTGAAGAGATAATCCACCGCACAAACATGATTTTTTCTCAACGAACAAGGTATTGGGTGCTAAATTACCTTAAAAAAAGAATTAAAACCACTGTAGAGGCTTATATTTTGGAAGAAACACAGCAAGGTTATAAGGTATTATTGCCCGACTACTTATTAGAAACAGTTTTACTTGGGCCCCGAGGCAAATTTAAGCAAGGTGATAAGATAAAGATTAGGATAGAGGCAGTCAATCCCCTTAAGGAATTGTTAAAAGTAGGTCTGGGATAAATGTCATTGAGTTTAGATAAATTGATAGAAAAAATAAAAAACCATCCCCATTATTCTGAAATAGGCATGATTGCTTGCCATTTAGGTCTAGTAAGGGGGACTTCTCGAAATGGCCAACCGGTAAAAAAACTGAGTGTTCAGGTAAATCATGAAAAACTTAAGGAAATTATTACCAATGTCAAAGAAATGCCAGGGATTGTAGAAACTGTAGTAGAAACTAAACAAGGTGTCTTTACCGTAGGAGAAACAATTATGGCGATAGCAGTGGCAGGAGATATTAGGGAACATGTATTCCCTGCTCTAGAAAAAACGGTGAATCTTATAAAAACCAAAGCTATAACTAAGACAGAACAATATTACTAAGGAGGAAAAAATGGGAACTGATGTGGAACGCCTTCGCAATGTGGCCTTTATCGCTGCTGGAGGAGCAGGCAAAACTTCTTTAGCTGAGGCATTACTTTTTACTACTAAAGCCACAGAACGCTTGGGGAATGTAGATAAAGGAACTAGTGTCCTTGACTATGAACCAGAAGAGATAAAAAGACATATGACCATCACTGCTTCCTTTCACCATTATCAATGGAAAAACCACTGGGTAAATATCATAGACACTCCGGGGGATAACAATTTCCTTTCAGAGACAATTATTACTCTTCAAGGAGCTGATGGTGTTGTTTTGGTAGTAGATGGTGTGGATGGTGTGAAATTTCAAACCGAAAAAATTTTAAATCATATCCATCATTATCAGCTTCCTGCCCTTATTTTTATCTCTAAAATGGATAAAGAACACGCTTCCTTTGAAAAAACCCTTGAAGATATAGTCAATTCTTTAGATATAAAAGCAGTTCCTGTCTGTTTACCTATTGGGGAAGGAGAAAAATTTGAGGGAATTATCAATTTATTAACTATGGAAGCTTGGATTTATCAAAAAGACGGTTCTGGTAAATTTAGCAAAAAAGAGATTCCCAATGGGCTTAAAAATAAGGCAGAAGGATTTAGGGAAAAAATGATTGAATTCTTAGCAGAAACAAATGATGTCCTTTTAGAAAGATATTTAGAAGGAGAGGAAATAAAATCAGAAGACTGGTTTAATGCCTTACATGAAGGCACAGTGAAAAAAATGTTTATGCCTGTAATTTGTGGTTCAGCTATCCTTAATATAGGCACTCATTTGGTATTGGATTTAATCAATCATTGTTTACCTTCCCCCTTAGAAAGAGGAGTAGTTAAAGGCTATCACCCTGAAACTAAACAGGAATTAAAAAGGAAACCTGATCCTAATGAGCCCTTTTCTGCCCTGGTTATAAAAACAATTTCTGACCCATTTGCTGGGCGCATTAATGTATTCCGTGTATATTCAGGCAAATTACATTCAGATACCCCAGTATTGAATACTACCAAAGGTTACAAGGAAAAAATAGGTCAACTATTTGCCTTGATGGGTAAAACCCAAAGACTACTTCAAGAAGTTAAGGCAGGTGATATTGCTGCTGTGGCTAAATTAAAAGAGACCCTCACTGGGGATACTCTTAGTGATATAAAGTCACCTATTATATTTGAAAGTACCAAATCATTACCTCCTATAATTTCGTTTGCTATTGAACCAAAGGCTAAAGGAGATGAAGAAAAAATCTTCTCTTCGTTAGTTAAATTATCCGAAGAAGACCCTGCTTTACATTTAGAACGAGACCCTCAAACCAAAGAACTCATTCTTTCTGGCACAGGCCAACTTCATATAGAAAATACTGTTGAGAAACTCAAACGTAAATACGGAGTGGAAGTAACCCTGAAAAGTCCAAAAATTCCTTACAAAGAAACTATTAAAGGGAAAGCAAAGGCTCAAGGAAAATATAAAAAACAAACAGGTGGCCGAGGCCAGTATGGAGATGCTTGGGTAGAAATTGAACCATTACCTAGAGGGAAAGGATTTGAATTTGTGGATAAAATAGTAGGTGGAGTAATTCCTCGCAATTACATCCCAGCAGTAGAGAAAGGAATTAAGGGAGCAATGACAGAAGGTATTTTAGCTGGCTATCCAGTAGTAGATGTGAGGGTTCATTTAGTAGATGGAAGTTATCACCCTGTGGACTCATCTGACCTTGCCTTTCAAATTGCTGGCTCTATGGCCTTTAAAAAGGCCTTTATGGAAGCAAAGCCCATCTTACTTGAACCTATTGTAAAGTTAACTATTACTGTCCCAGATGAACTTATGGGGGATGTTATTGGAGATATAAATGGGAGGCGAGGGAAGGTATTGGGTGTGGAAGCTAAATCCAAATACCAAATAATTACTGCTTTAGTGCCTATGGCGGAGGTGATAACTTATGCTTCTGATCTAACTTCTCTCACCGGAGGAAAGGCTTCTTTTACTCAAGAATTTTCTCATTATGAGGAGGTTCCCGCTCAGCTAGCGGAAAAAATAATTGAACAAGTGAAAAAGAAGTGAAATTGGATATGGTTGACAAATAAAAAAGGGTATAATATATCAGTGTGTTTTAATTAAGAAAGGAGACAAAAATGGGATTACAAGAATACCAAACAGTAATTATAGTGGACCCTGATCTTTCAGAAGAACAAATAGAAGAAGTATTTAGTAAAATGGAAACAACTATAAAGCAACATGATGGTATTCTTAAAGAAATAGAGAAATGGGGACTCAGGGATTTAGCATATAAAATAAATCATAAACAAAAAGGGTATTATGCCCTTTTGCATTATTATGGTAAATCTGATATTGTAGAAAAATTGGAGAGAAACATAAAAATGAATGATAAGATTATCAGGTTTCTGACTATAAAAGTTAGTCCAAAAGCAAGTCCGGTTTCCACTATGGAAGCTCAGGCAGAAGCAGGATGATAAAGTGGGAAAAGAAATTTTTAAAATTTTATTAAGGGCCTTTTCAGAAAACTGTTAGGAACCAAAAGGAGGAATTTTATGGTAACACCAAATCATAATCATAACAAACGGAGATTTTATATCAGACGGAAATTTTGTCGTTTTTGTGCTGACCCCAAATTAGAAATTTCTTATAAAAATGTAGATATATTAAGCCAATTTATAACAGATCGGGGTAAAATCATGCCCCGAAGGATTTCAGGCAATTGTGCTCGCCATCAGAGACAAATTACTATAGCTATCAAAAGAGCACGACATCTTGCTTTATTACCATATACTACTATTAAGGTTAGAAAATAGACAAAAAGGGAGGTAATATGAAAGTTATCCTAAAGGAAGATATTTCTTCTTTGGGTAAGATGGGGGATTTGATAAATGTAGCTAATGGTTATGCAAGAAATTACCTTATTCCTCAAAATAAGGCATTACCAGCTACTTATAAAAATCTAAAAGCATTAGAGCAACAACGTCAGTTATTATTACAAAAACGAGAGAGAGAAAAACACCGCGCTCAAAATTTAGCAGCCAAACTTGCTACTTTGACTTGTGAAATTCCTAAACAGGTAGGAGAAGAAGGAAAAATATTTGGTTCGGTAACTACTATGGATATTGCTCGGAGTTTAGAAGAAAAGGGAATTAAAATTGATAGGAAAAAGATAATACTTGAACAACCTATTAAACATACTGGGGAATATGAAGTCCCAGTTAAATTACATTCAGAAGTGCAAACTTTTTTGAAGATAAGAATAATTGAAGCTTAGATGAAGGCCTCTATATCTCCAAAAAAAACTGAACCTATCAAAATAGATGTTTTCCAAAAAACCTTGCCTCAAAATATGGAGGCAGAGCAAGCTGTTTTAGGTGGTATTCTTATTGATAATGAAGCCATTCATCAGGTTTTAGAAATTATTGAGGTTGAGGATTTTTATAAGGAAAGTCATCGCAAAATATTTCTGGTTTTTCTTGAATTATATGAACAAAATCAACCTATAGACCTAGTTACTGTTTGTGAATCCTTACAAAAAAAGGAACAATTGGAAGAAGTAGGTGGAGCAACATTTTTGGCCAGTTTAGTAGAGGTTATTCCTACTGCTTCAAACATTGCATATTATGCTAAAATTGTTAAGGAAAAATCTATTTTAAGAAAGCTTATTAACCGTGCTACCTACATTATTAACCAATGTGTGGCCCCTACTGATGAAAATATAGAGGAAATTTTAGATAAGGCAGAACAAAGCATATTTGAAATAAGCGAACAGAGAATTCAGACTTCTTATTATCCTTTAAAGGAACTCATCAAGTCTACTTTTCAAACCATCCAATCTATTACTCAAAAAGATAGTTATATCACTGGTATTCCCACAGGTTTTATTAACTTTGACCGTCTAACATCAGGGTTTCAACCTTCTGACTTAATCATCATTGCTGGACGCCCAAGTATGGGAAAAACTGCTTTTGCTCTTAATATTGCTACCAATGCAGCCACAAAATATAAAATTCCAGTAGCTATATTTTCATTAGAAATGTCCAAAGAGCAGCTAACTACACGTATGCTCTGTGCCGAAGCTAAAGTAGATAGCCAGAAGTTACGCTCAGGTTTTTTGGCTGAACATGATTGGCAACTTCTAATTGAGGCGGCTTCGGTTTTATCTGAAGCCCCTATATTTATTGATGACACACCAGCTATTTCGGTACTAGAGTTAAGGGCAAAGGCAAGGCGTTTAAAATCAGAACACAATATCAACTTAATCATTATAGATTATCTGCAATTAATGAAAGGCAAAAGTGGAAATGAGAGAAGGGAACAAGAGATTTCTGAAATTTCGCGTTCTTTAAAAGCATTAGCCAAGGAACTTAATATACCAGTAGTAGCCTTATCTCAGCTCAACCGAAAGGTAGAAGACAGAGAAAATAAAAGGCCCCGTTTGGCTGATTTAAGGGAATCAGGAGCCATAGAGCAGGATGCCGATTTAATAGCCTTTCTTTATCGGGATGAGGTTTATAACCAGCGAGAAGACAATCCTAATAGGGGAATAGCTGAGATTATTATTGGTAAACATAGAAATGGCCCTGTAGGAAAAGTAAAGTTAGCATTTTTAGAGAAATTTACCTCCTTTGAAAATCTACAGGAAAATTATGAAGAGGAAGGGGAAGCATTTCTTAGTGAGTAAGTTTAACTTCAATGGCTGTTCCACAACGTTGACAGGGTAATCCCTTTTTATTTGTATCTGATTTAGACCCTTTACCTAAAATTATTGACTTTTGACCTTAATGCGAGTAATTTCTAATTCATGGAAAGTAAGATTGCTAGCAGTCTTAAATTAAGATACCATCCCGTGGCCATTCTTTGGACAGATGAAAGACCAAAAGAGGCGTTGCAGTTTAAAAAAGGGAGATGGGGTTGTGTAATGTGGCTCTTTGCCCATGCAGCTAAAGGCCAAATAGCGGTATTTGATAGAGAAACGTATGGTTGCTGGGGTGGGGGAGTAGGATTAGGATTTGGCAATCAGTATAAAAACTTCCCAGGGGGTGTAGAGTGTTTTTACCGATTCCTCTCCCAGGGAAATGAAGACTGGGTGCCCGGAAAGAAAGTAGCCCAAGAGATTAAAAAGTTTGTTAGAAAGGATTTTTTGGAGGATTTTTTACAAGGAGAGCGGTATAAGGAGTCTTTTGAACTAGTGAAAAAATTTGTTGAGCAATTGCCTATTATTGATATCCCTAACAAATATGTAGTATTTAAACCTTTAAGAGACATAGATATAAATCAGGAAAGGCCTCAAGTCATTGTATTTTTGGCTAATCCTGATCAGCTTTCGGCCTTAATTATCCTGGCCAATTATAAAAGAGAAGGGAGTGAAAATGTTATTATTCCTTGGGCAGCAGGGTGTCAAACCATAGGTATTTTGGCTTATCAAGAAGCAAATGCTAAAAGTCCAAGGGCCATTGTGGGACTTACCGATATATCGGCCAGAAAAAATATAAGAAGATTATTGGATAAAAATTTGTTTTCTTTGGCCGTTCCTTTAAAGATGTTTCAAGAAATGGAAGAAAGCGTGGAGCATAGTTTTCTTGAAAGACCCACCTGGAAGGCCATTGAGGGATGACATATTTTCTGGGTCTCACATTGACACTCTTTAAGGAGGTTTAAATGCCAGGTAATTCTTTTGGGCAGGCATTCCGAATTACTACTTTTGGTGAGTCACATGGAATTGCTTTGGGAGTGATTATTGATGGTTGCCCTCCCAAATTACCCTTAACTGCAGCGGATATTCAAGAAGAATTAGATAAACGTCGTCCTGGACGAAAATTGACCACTCCTCGTCGTGAGCCAGATAGGGTAGAGATACTTTCTGGGGTCTTTGAGGGAAAGACCTTAGGGACACCTATTACCTTGATTGTTTATAATCAGGATGTGGATAGCAGTAAGTATGAGGCTATCAAAGATGTTTTCCGTCCTGGTCATGGAGATTTTACCTATTTTAAAAAATATGGTATTAGAGATTGGCGAGGAGGGGGGAGGTCTTCAGGAAGAGAGACTGTAGCCCGGGTGGCAGCTGGGGCCGTAGCCCAAAGGTTGTTGGATAGATGGAAGATAGAAGTTTATGCTTATACTGTTGCCTTGGGTGGTATTTATGCCCAAGAATGCGATTTGGATTTTATTGAAAAAAACGCCCTTTTTTGTTGTGATAAATCAGTTTATAAAAAGATGGAGCAGCGGATTTTAGAAGTCAAAAAACAAGGAGATTCTTTAGGTGGGATTGTAGAGGTGCGGGTAAAAAATTGCCCTAGTGGTTTAGGAGAGCCAGTCTTTGACAAATTAGATGCTGAATTGGCTAAGGCATTAATGTCTATTGGGGCCGTAAAGGGAGTGGAAATTGGGGCAGGTTTTAAGGTAGCAGACCTGTTGGGTTCAGAGTGTAATGATGAAATTACCCCTCAAGGCTTTCTCAGTAATAACGCTGGTGGCATTTTAGCTGGTATTTCCAATGGAGATGAAATTATTGTGAGGGCGGCAGTCAAACCCATTTCTTCTATAGAAAAGGAACAGCGCACCATTACTGAAAATGGGAAGCCCACAACTATTTCAGTAAAAGGCAGGCATGATATTTCAGCCATTCCTAGAATTGTGCCTGTTTGTGCGGCTATGGTGAGATTGGTGTTAGCAGACCACCTTTTGAGACAGAGGATGATTAGTGAAGAAGCCTAATATTATCGGCATCATTGGAGGCACTGGCCGCATGGGTCAGTGGTTTGAGGCCTTTTTTGAAAAAAGAGGATATGAAGTCCTCATTTCCAGCAGACGCACTCCCTTGAGTAATAAAGAATTAGTCCAAAAAAGCGATGTAGTAATTATTTCTGTGCCTATCAGGGTAACCGTGGAAATAATCAAGGAAGTAGGTCCTTATATCGCCCCTGAGGCCTTATTAATGGACTTTACCTCTTTAAAAAAGGCCTCAGTGGAAGCGATGTTAAAGTATAGTAAGTCAGAGGTTATGGGAGCCCATCCTTTATTTGGCCCTAATATAGAAAGTTTAAAGGGTCAGACTATTATCCTCTGTCCTGCCCGTGGGGAGAGTTGGTTGCCTTGGCTAAAGGAAGTTTTTAAAGAGGCCTATTTAGAAATTACTACCCCTGAGAAACATGACCAAATAATGGCTGTTATTCAAGCCTTAACTCACTTTTTTCTCTTGGGTTTTGCGCTTATCCTTAAGGAATCACCCTTTTCTATGGAGACCTTAATGCGTTATGCCACTCCTAATTTTCAGATTATTTCTCAGCGTATTTTTCATTTAAACCATCAAAACCCAGAGATTTATGCCTCCATCCAATTTGACAATCCCTTTTATCACGAAAAAATCCTTCCTTTATGTTGGGAGGTTTTAGAAAGACTAAAAAAAATAATTCAAGACCAGAATTATGAAGAATTTTTAAAGATATTCCAGGAATTAGGAGATTTTTTGGGAAATTATAGTTCTCCGCAGAAAAGTTTTTGATGAGTATGGTGAGACATCTTTCACCACTCCGAAGGTGTAGAAGCTGAGCGCAAAGAAGAGCACGGGAAGGACATAAATTTTCCTTAGTTTGCATAGGTTTTTTTAATTCATTTACCCATTTACTCTTTCACTCATTCACTGTTATTGGGAGGATAACCCCTAATAATTCTAATTGCAACCAATTTTACATTCAGCCTGGGACAGTGCCTTCATTTATTCCTTACCATTTTTTATCTTATGCTTTAGCTGACAAATTCCACACTGAGGGGCTATAGTGGGATAGCCACATTCAGGGCAAAGGTGCAAATCCTGATTTTTCTTCACCGAGGATTGGAACAAAGGGACAATTTTTTTTAAAAATCCTTCATAGAAATCCAGCTTTGTCCCAGGGAATTCTAATTCAAGCTGGTTCATATATTGTTTGTATCTTAAAAAGGTAGCCCCCTTGCTATAAGGGCAGGAACCAGCAAAATAATCAATTCCTCTCAAAAATGCATAAGCAGCAGTCTCATATTCTCCTAACCGATATAGAGGTTTCACCTTTTTAGCAAATCCATAAACAGATGGAAGGATAGGTGATTGTTCAATGAGATAAGGCATTTGCCAACGTAAGACATTAGCCAAGAGCCGACTGGCTTCATCATCTAGATTATGCCCTGTGGCCAAGACCTGAAATTTATTTTTGTAGGCAATGTGGTTAAAATAATACCTCTTTATCTGTCCACAAATAGAGCAAGGGGTTTTCCGGGTATATTTCACTACCCAAGGTATAGCTATACCTTCTTCAGCCAGGTCTAAGATTATTAAATGGCCTTGTCTTTGGTGAGCAAATTTTTCTACTTTTTCTCTAGCTTTTTCAGAAAATCCCTCTATCTTTAAATCTACAAAAAGGCCGCTTACCCGGTAGCCTAATTTTACCAATATATCCCAGAGAGCAAGACTGTCTTTGCCTCCAGAAACAGCCACCAGGATATGTTCATGGGGTTTAAACATCTGCCATTTTTTAATGGCTTTTTCTACTTGACGTTGGAAAAAGACAAAAAAACAATCTCTACAAAAGGCTGCATTATGGCTGGGTAATTCCACTTCTGCTTGTTGACCACAGCGCTTACACTTCATCCCTTGGAACCTACCAATCTGATTTCTATTTCTTCTCCATCTTTGATAAACAAATCTGAGGTAAGAAGTTGATTATCTTTAATCACCAAGGCAGTAGTAGGAGATAAATGGAGTTTCTTTAATATTTGTCTCACCTGGCCTCCTTTTTGTAACTTGATCTCCTTTCCTTCTGGGAAAAACCTTATCTTGATCATTTCTTGCTCAGACTTTGTTTTTAAGTTATTGTTTCACGTCAGAAACAAGATGTCAATTTAGAGAAAACTCCAAAATCCGTGATTGATTTTTGGATAAAATTCCAACCTGCTTTTAAAGTTATCACGGCTCTGAGGTCTTGTTGGAAGTTTTGAGAATTTGTGTTAAAAGTAAATCTCAAAAATGTATTTGTCCAAACCCATTTTAAAGAAATATTTACTTCGTTTCTTAGAAGCCGACTTAGGCCTAGGTGACATTACTACTTCATTGCTTATTCCACCTCAGGCAAAGGCCTCAGCTAAGATAGTGCTCAAAGAGCCTAAACCGGTATTTTTGGCAGGATTAGAAGAGGTAATTTGTCTCTTTGATGTCTTGGGAATAAAGGCCAAATCTCCTTATCAGGATGGGGTGTGGGCTGAGCCTCAAGCAGAACTGATTTTATTAGAAGGTAAGGCTAGAGATATCTTAGTAGGAGAAAGGACTGCCTTAAATATCTTAATGCGTATGACGGCTATTGCTACCATGACTAAAAATATGCAGGATAGAATAAAAGCCATTGGCTCAAGCAGCAAAATTTCCGCCACCCGCAAGACATTACCTGGATTTATTTATTTTGATAAAAAAGCAGTGGCTATTGGAGGAGGGGATACCCACCGTTTTCACTTAGAAGATGCTATTTTAATTAAAAACAACCATTTGATATTAGTAGGAAGTATAACTGAGGCTCTGAAACGGGCAAGAAGGGCAAGTTTTAGTAAAAAAATAGAAATAGAAGTGAGCAGTTTAGAACAAGCCCTTAAAGCGGCTACTTTAGGAGTAGATATTATAATGTTAGACAATTTTTCTCCCAAAATGGTGAAAGAAACTATGAATGCCCTAAAACAAAAGGGTCTGAGGGAAAAGGTGCTTATTGAGGTTTCGGGAGGAATAACCCCAGAAACGGTTTTAGATTATGCCAGTTATAACCCAGATATTATTAGTTGTGGTGCCCTTACCAATTCTGTAAAGGCGGTAGATATGAGTTTGAAAATAGAAAAGTAATCATCATGCCTAAGAAAAAAAGCTCAATTACTCCTAAAAAGATTATAAAATACATGAGCCAAGTGGATAAACCTGTTACTATTAGGGAGATATGTAGGCATCTTGGGTTAAAAGAGAGAAAAAAAGTTCAAGAAATTCTTACAGACTTAGAAAAACAAGGTAAAATAATCCAGATAAGCAGTCAAAGATATGGCCTTCTCCATAAAATGAACTTGGTAGTTGGTCACCTCTCTTATCATCCTGATGGTTATGGTTTTGTAATCCCAGAAAAAGAAAAAAAGGGGGACATTTTTATCAAACCTAGACATTTAAAAAAAGCCATGCATGGAGACAGAGTGATAGTCCGTTTAGATAAGCGCAGGCGAGGAAGGCTAGCTGAAGGCGAGATTGTTCGCATTTTAGAAAGGAAAAATAAATACATAGTAGGAATATTCGAAACAGATGGTCAGGTGGGTTTTCTTATTCCTGAAGAACAACGTTTTGCTACTGAGATTGTAATACCTTTATCCTGGGCAAAAAAAGCAGGCTCAGGACAAATGGTAGTAGCAGAGATTGTGCGTTTTCCTAATTTACATAGAGGTGCTTTAGCCAAGATTGTGGAGGTATTGGGAGACGCCTCTTTGCTTAGCACCCAGACACAAATTGTAACCTATAAATATAATTTGCCTCAAATTTTTCCAGAGCCAGCCTTAAAGGAAGCTGAGGAGGCAGCCTCTCAAGCTGTTTCCTTAAATTCCAGATCTGACCTGAGAAGATTAACTTTTTTCACTATTGACGGTGAAAAAGCAAAGGATTTTGACGATGCAGTAGGGATAAAAAAAGAAAAGAGTGGCTATAGGTTATATGTATCCATTGCCGATGTGGCTCATTATGTTCCCCCTCACTCGGTATTAGACAGAGAGGCGTTTTTAAGGGGAAATAGTGTGTATTTCCCTGAACAAGTGTTACCCATGCTTCCCTTTTCTCTCTCTCAAGGAATTTGCAGTTTAAATCCCAAACAAGACCGTCTAACCATAACTGTAGAGATGCGGTTTACACAACATGGAGAGATGGTTAATTACAATATTTATCAAAGTGTCATTCAAAGTAAAGCTAGACTGACTTATTCTCAAGTGCAATCTGTGTTGGATAATCGTGAGTCAGGAATTAGAAGTAAACGCATCATCGGTGCCCTTCAACTTATGGCAGAATTGGCAGAAATCTTGCGTCAACGACGGATGAAGCGAGGAAGCCTTGATTTTGATTTGCCAGAACCTAAAGTGATATTAGATTTATTAGGGCATACTACTGATATTATTAGGGCAGAAAGATTGTTTTCTCATAAAATTATTGAGGAATTCATGATTGCTACTAATGAGACGGTGGCTATGCATTTGACAGAAAAAGGCTGGCCTATGGTATATAGAGTTCACGATAAACCCACAGAGGAAAAGGTGGTTGCTTTCACTAAATTGATAGAAACTTTAGGATATAACTTTCCTCTCAAGAAGGAATACACTCCCATAGACTTTCAAAGACTACTGGAAGAAGTAAAAGGCAGCCCCCATGAGTTTTTAGTGAATCGTTTGTTATTGCGTTCATTGAAACAAGCCAGGTATAGCTCTTATAACACGGGACATTTTGGGCTGGCCTCAGATTGCTACACCCATTTTACCTCCCCTATCCGTCGGTATGCAGATTTAGTAGTTCACAGGATCTTAAAAAAACAACTCCACTATAAAAGGCCCCAAGCGAAATTGATAAAAAATTTAGAGGGTATTTGTGAGCATATTTCTGAAAAAGAACGTATTGCCATGGAGGCAGAGAGAGAAATTATAGATAGACTTAGAGTTCAATTTATGACCAATAAAATAGGAGAAGAATATGATGGTGTCATCTCAGGGGTTACTGGCTTTGGTTTTTTTGTGGAATTAAATAGTGTGTTTGTGGAAGGATTGGTTCGATTATCTTCTTTGCATGATGATTATTATTTCTTTGACCAAAGAAACTTTACCCTTATTGGGAAACGCACCCGAAAAAGCTTTAGACTAGGAGACAAGGTGAGAGTGAGAGTAATAGATGTAAAACCACATCGCCGCGAAATAGAATTGCATTTACTAAAAAAATACCAGATTTTTTCAAATTTATAATCTGTTTAGTAACTGACCTCACGCACATTATAAAAAATCATTTTTTAAGGGTTGCGGTCGTTTTCTTTTAAAGTTATTACGGATTTGGGGACTTTTTTCTTCTTTTATTTTAAGTTATATTAAACTTATGAAAATACAAAAAATTCAGTCTTTATGTATTCTTTCCTTTTTTCTTATTGCTTGTGCTACAGCTCCATATACCCATAGAAAACAATTAATTTTGATTGACCCTGATAGCGAAATGAGTTTAGGTCTTGAAGCTCAAAAACAAATCTTAAAAAAGGCTAAGCTTTGTAAAGATAAAGAAATAGTAAACATGGTAAACAGAGTTGGTTGGCGTATTGCTAAAGCTACACGACGTAATTTACCATGGGAATTTTATGTCATAAAGGATGATAAGACAGCCAATGCCTTTTGTTTGCCTGGAGGAAAGGTGTTTGTCTATACAGGTATACTAAAATATACCCAGGATGAAACTGGTTTGGCCACAGTATTGGCCCATGAAATAGGCCATGCCATTGCGCGGCATGGGGCAGAGAGAATGAGTATGGTTTTGGTCGCTCAAGTGGGAGAGGCAGCCTTAGCTACGGTTTTAAAGGCACATTCTGAGACTACACGTCAGGCCTTTTTAATTGGTTATGGTCTAGGGGCACAGTTAGGTGTCCTTCTACCTTATAGTCGTGTCCAGGAATACGAAGCTGACCATCTGGGACTTATTTTAATGGCTAAGGCTGGTTATGACCCTAGAGAGGCCATTGCCTTTTGGGAAAGAATGTCTCAAGAAAATAAAAAAAAGCATATCCCTGAATTTTTATCTACTCACCCTACAGATGAAAAGCGGATAGAAGCCATTAAGCAACTTTTACCAGAAGCACTTAAATATTATAATCCTAATGGAGGAGAAAATGTTGGAAACTAGTATTTTGAAAGAACTTAACCATTTATCTTTGAAAAATTTTGTAAAATTTTATCTTTTTAATCACCAACAACCTGATTTGTTCTTCAAGTTAGATGAATTTTTACAAGATATAAAGAAAATTCAACCAGAGGTGGAAATCATTTACAAAACAGAACCCATAGAGCCATCACCCATGCTTAAAGTAACAAATATATCTGATGAGATAAGTATTTATTATCTGGCTATTCCTAAAGGTCCTGAGTGGCCTCCATTTTTTCAAATATTGCAAGCCATTTCTACAAATCAATCTTTTCTTTCCCCTCGAGATAAAAATAAAATAAAAAAAGTAAACAAACCTGTAAAGATAAGGGTTTTTATTATGCCTCGGTGCTCATTTTGTCCATTAGTGGTAACCCTGGCCACTCAACTGGCCATTGCTCAACCCTTAATTCAAACTTTTATTATAGATGGAAGCCTTTATCCGGAAGTAGCTCAACAATACAAAATTACCTCAGCACCCACCGTGGTTATTAATGAGGATTATTTCTTAGTTGGAGAGGATGGTAAAGAAAAACTCATAGATTGGATACTTAAGGCAGGGGAAACCACGTATGACCCTGAGGTATTAAGGTCTCTTTTAAATCAAGGTAAAGCAGAGCGGATAGTGGAGTTGTGTTTAAAAGAAGAGGGATATTTAATGAGTTTGCTAACCTTACTCAAACATGAAAAAATTTTTACCCGTATTGGGGCAATGCGGGTATTAGAAGAGTTGTTTGACAAATCACCTAGATTGGCAGAAAAAATCATGCCCTACCTTTTAAAAATGCTAGAAACTTCAGAAAAAAGAGACAAAGATGACCTTCTTTTCCTTTTAGGTATTATTGGTACACCAGAAGCCATTCCCAAGTTGCACCAAATTGCCCAAACTACTTCGTCTACTATTAGAGAAGCTGCGGTGGAGGCCATTGAACACATAAAAGAACGTTATGGAGAATTCCATTAAAAGAGCAATAATTGACTTTAGAGTATGACTTTTTTGAATTCGATCCTGTCATCATAAATCCTCACTCAATCAAAATAAAATAGAAAATGGCCCGCCTGACGGCAGGCAGGCCCGCCTCGGTCGGGCAGGTTGGAATTTTATCCAAAAATCAATCGCCGTTTTTGGGGTTTGACTTCAATTCTCATTAACTAGGGGTAGCATAACTGTGGAGACCAGAAAGGAGAAAGTTCACTCCAAAGTAAGTAAAAAGCACAGATGCAAAACCTATGATGGAAAGCACAGCCATTTTTTTCTCTCGCCAGCCTTTTACTAAACGGCAGTGGATAAAGGTAGCATAAATAAACCAAGTAATAAGTGACCAGGTCTCTTTAGGATCCCAGCTCCAATAACTTCCCCAAGCCTTATCTGCCCATACCGCCCCAGTAATGATGCCAACAGTAAGCAAAGTAAATCCAAAGGTAATGGTCTGGTAAATTAAGGCATCTAATTGTAGTTTAGGTGGAAAAATATCCCAAAAGCTGCCCTTTTCTGGACGTAAAAGATAAACAATACTAAAACCAAATGATACAGCAAAGGCGCCATAGGCTAGAAAACAAGTAATTACGTGGGCAATAAGCCAATTACTTTGTAAGGCAGGAATAAGTGGTTCAATGCGGCTGTTCACATTGGGAGAAAAAGAAGCATAGGCCATCGTGAGAAAAGCAAAAGGCATTACAAATGCCCCTAAAATAGGCCTTTTATATTTTTTCTCAATGACCAGATACAAAAAGGCAATACACCATCCAAAAAAGATCAGGGATTCATAAAGATTGGATAAAGGGGCATGCCCTATGCCCATTTGATGGGATTCTATCCAGCGAAGGACAATGCCTATGGTGTGAACACCTAAAGTAAAAATAGTAACGTAAGTAGCTATTTTTTGCAAAATAGGCTTACGAAAGGCAACAAATCCCAGATAGAGCAGAAAACAACCCAAATATAGGAAGGTCACATAACTAAGAATTTTTATGTTCCACATGGTAAAACCTCTTTTATTTTTGATACCCAATTCTCAAATGTTTGTCTAAATAATACCTTTCTTTTTACACATGTTCCACCTAACCATATTTCGCACCCTTTGGGATGTGTGTCTAATTGTAGCCATATTCTCTGGGGAATAATAAAAAAGCTAATCATCAGTCCTAAAACCAGTATGATGCATCCCCCCCAAATAATCCATACCCCTAAATCCTTTTTTACCTGTAATCCTGTATATCGGCTATAATCTTTAAGACGAAATATATATTTCCCTTTGCGGTGCATGGCATCAAAATTAGGAAATTTTTCAAAAACCCAGGTTTGTTGAATTCTTCCATCTTCTGATACCTCAAGCTGAAATGCAATCCCCACATTCATAAATTCAGGAAAGGCCTTAACCAGCTTCACATATCCATTACTATCAGGTAAGGACACAGATTGATTAAAGGGAACAGTTACTAAGAAATGCTTATTGGTCTCACGATTTATAACTTCTAAGGTCAAAGTGGGTTCTGGCGCAACTCCATAGGTGGCTTGATAAAATCGCAACCCTTTATAATCCAAAGGGCCATTGACCGTAATGTCCTTTTTGATTGTTTTTTCACCGTCTATAACTGTCACTTTAGATAAATATTCTTTAGGCATGCCATTGGGATAGTATTCTATTATAAACTTCTCACACTTCAAACTAAAAGGCAGGTTATAACGCTGGTGGTGCCTTCTCCCTTGTAAAAATATAGTGTTGCTTGCCTTTCCTTCTGGGATAAACATCATACCTGAAAAACCAAAGAGGGAGCTCATTAATCCGCCAAAGAGAATGATTAAGATGCCAGTATGGATAATATAAGGGCCAAAGTAACTAATCTTTCCTTTTTGGGCATGGAGAGAGAACTTTGGATTGTTAATTACCTGTAAGTTACCAAATTCTTTTTTGAATAAAGAAATAAGACTTTGTTTTGCTTTTTCCAAAGAGGTGGGACATACAAAGTGTTCTGAAAAAGAAAGGTTTTGGAAAAATTTTTTATCTATACTCCTTTTTTCTTGATAACGGAATAGACGCAGAGTTTTGGGTAGACGGTCTAAAGAACAGGCGATAAGGTTAATTCCTAAGAAAATTAAAAGAAATTGAAACCAAGGGGCATGGTAAACATCATATAGGGAAAAAATATGTATAATTCTTGTCCCTAATTTACCAAATAACTTAAGATAAACTTCTTGAGTTTGATTTTGAGGTAATAATGTGCCTATGGTGCAAGCTATAGCCAAGAAAAGAAGTAGAAAAATGGCCACTCGGGCTGAAGTCAAAAAATGAACAAACCCTTTCCATAAAGACTTCATGCTTGATTTTTTTTACCTTTCTCTTCTTCCAGTTCTTTTTCAGGAGTGACATCTATGGCCTTATCTTCTTTAAACGATTTTTTAAAATTACGAATACCTTGTCCCAATCCTGCCCCTATCTCAGGTAAACGTCTCGCTCCAAAGATAATTATTACAATGGCCAATATAATTAGCAACTCGGTTAAACCAATACCGCCCATAAAGACGGGAAATAACATAAATTACTCCTTTTATCAAGTAGTCCTATTTTGAAATTAGCATTTATTCATAATAGTGTCAATATAAAGTGAGTTTACTAAAGAATACCAGATGCCATACGGCAGTTTTAGAGGATTTTGAGAAGATGGTGGATTTATTGACTTTCACAAGTGATGTGTATATCATGAGAAAGTTATGAAAAGGATAGGAGTTTATTGTCGTAAGGATGTCTGTCCAGAGAGAGCGGTCAAAGAATTGATAGAATGGCTTGAAAGACGAGGTTATGAAGTTTTTATATTTCCCTTTTCTGAAGAGAACCTGGATCTAGTGATTGTTTTAGGTGGTGATGGGTCTTTACTGCACGTGGCTAGAGCGATTTGGCCCAAAAAAATACCTATTTTAGGTATCAATTGGGGAAATTTAGGTTTTCTCACTGCAGTAAATAAAAATGAAACCTATCCTATGCTGGAAAGAGTGTTTAAGAAAGAATTTAAAATAAAAAAGAGGATGACTTTAGAGGCTACCATTTCTTCTAAACAAGACAAAGGACCTTTTATGGCCTTAAATGAAGTGGTAATAGAAAGAGGAAGTTATACTCATCTTATCACTCTTTCTGTAGATACCCAAGGACAACCCCTAATTACTCTACGGGCAGATGGTTTAATTGTGGCTACTCCCACTGGTTCTACTGCATATTCTTTGTCTACAGGGGGACCTATTGTTTACCCAAGCCTTGATGCTTTAATCATTTCTTCTATTTGCCCTTTTTATCTTGCTCATCGCTCTTTAGTTCTTCCCCCTGATCATGTGGTAGGAGTAAAATTGGAAAAAGGAGGTGATGGTGTAAGGGTAGTGTTTGATGGACAATTGTCTTTTCCTCTTCAAGTAGGAGACAGGGTAGAAATAAAGAAGTCTCTCAATCCTATATATCTCATAGAAAATGAAAAATTTTTTGAGACCCTAAATCAAAAATTATGTTGGGGATGTTAGGCATTAAAGAGAAAAATCATATTTTACCTCTGACTGAAAAGCTACGTCCCAAATCCTTTCAAGAATTTGTGGGGCAGAGACATTTGGTAGGAGAAAATGGGGTTGTGACCCGATTAATAAAGGAAGAAAAACTTTGTTCTCTTATTTTTTGGGGACCTCCCGGAACAGGTAAAACTACCTTGGCCATGTTGATAAAAGAACATTTTGGTTATCCTCAAGCCACCTTTTCTGCTGTTACCACCAGCATTAAAGAGATAAAGATATTTATGCAGTCTGCTCAAAAAAGAATGGAACTTGAGCATCGGCCTAGTATTCTTTTTATTGATGAAGTTCACCGCTTTAACCGTGCCCAACAAGATGCTTTTTTGCCTTATTTAGAAAAGAATATTATCATTCTTTTAGCCACTACTACTGAAAATCCTTCTTTTTATCTAACTTCCCCTTTGCTTTCTAGGTGTAAGGTGTTGTTATTTTATCCTCTGTCTCAAGAAGAACTCTTAATGGTAATTAAAAGAGCCATAACTGCCTTCCCTTACATGATAAAAATCCCAGAAGAAGTAATAAATATTATTATCCGAATAGGTCAAGGCGATGCAAGAGTGGTTTTGAATACTCTAGAGTTGGTTTTGGAACTCAGTCCTTTCCAAAACGGTGCAAAAATTGTATCTCTAGAGACATTAAAAACCGTTTTGGGGAAAATGCCACTTCGCTATGACAGAAGTGGAGATGAACATTATCATCTGATATCTGCTTTTATTAAAAGTATGAGGGGGAGTGACCCAGATGCGGCTATTTATTGGTTAGAACGAATGCTTGAAGCCGGAGAGGACCCCTTATTTATTTTACGTCGGATGTTAATTTTTGCCTCTGAAGATATAGGTAATGCTGACCCCCAAGCCCTTCAGGTTGCGGTATCTGCCTTTCATGCCTTTCAAGCAGTAGGTCTTCCAGAAGGTATTTTAAATATTATTCAGGCAGTGGCTTATTTAGCAAGTGCTCCCAAAAGTAATGCTGTTTTAAAAGCTCACCATCTAGCCCAGAAAGATATAAAGTATTATGGAAGTTTGCCTGTACCACTACATATTTGTAATGCCCCTACTAAATTAATGAAGAGTTTAAAATATGGAATAGAGTATAAATATCCACATGATTATCCCAACGCTCATGTTAAACAAGCATATTTACCATCTCAACTTCAAAAAAGGCAATATTATTATCCTAGTGATAGAGGATGGGAAAAACATATCAAGGCATATTTAAATAAGCTATGGAGAGGTAAAAAATAATGAACATAATTATTTGGATAATAGGAATAATTTGGGTAGCATTAGGCATTTGGGCTATTATTAAACCTGAAGGAGTTAAAAAGGTAATGCAAAAATACTTTGCCCAAAGAAATCCTCGGTTTTTAAGTATCTTCCCCTTATTGTTTGGTATTTTGCTTATAATTGCTTCTTTTAAAGCAAATGCCAGGTGGTATGTATTTATCTTGGGTTTTCTTCTTTGTTTAAAAGGAATATTTTATATCATTACTCCCCAAATTGTGCGAAAAATGGTTAATTGGTGGGCAAATATGAATTTGAGAAGTTATCAAATTTGGGGATTGATAACTTACACTTTGGGTATATTTTTATTAGTTTGGAGATAAATAATGATTGCCATTGTGAACTATCGGGCAGGCAATTTGACCAGTGTGCAGAGAGCATTGAGTTATCTGGGATATGAGTCAAAGATTACCTCTAATCCTAGTGAAATTCTGAAGGCAAAAAGGGTAATTTTCCCTGGGGTAGGAGCTGCTGGAACGGCCATGGAAGACTTGAAAAAAACAGGTATGGGAGAAGCATTGAAAGAAATTTATTTGCGCAAAATTCCTCTTTTGGGTATTTGTCTGGGAACACAAGTGATTTTTGAATATAGTGAAGAAGACAATACCCCATGTTTGGGAATTCTTTCAGGCACAGTCAAAGCCTTCCCTTATCCACTTAAAGACCCAGAGGAAGGCGAGATATTAAAAGTACCCCATATGGGTTGGAATTATGTTGAATTCATAAAGCCGCATCCTGTTTTTGTAAACATACCTCCAGGAGCAGAGTTTTATTTTGTTCACAGTTATTATCCATCTCCACAATGTCCAGAGGACATTTTCGGGATTACAGACTATGGGATTAAATTTTCCTCTGTAGTGGCTTCTAAAAGTTTAGTAGCAGTGCAATTCCATCCTGAGAAGAGTGGAGGTCCGGGCTTAAAAATATTAGACAATTTCTGCCGCTGGAGGCCAAATGATGTTGAGTAAGAGAATTATTGTCTGTTTGGATGTCAGGAATGGAAGGACTACTAAAGGAATCAAGTTTAGAAATAATGTGGATGTGGGTGATCCAGTAGAGATGGCTAAAATATATTATGAAGAAGGTGTAGATGAAATTGTTTTTTATGACATCACCGCTTCATCTGAATACCGTGAGATTATGATTGATGTAGTAGATAAAGTAGCCCAACAGATATTTATACCTTTTTCAGTTGGAGGAGGTATACGTAGTGTAGAAGATATGCGACGGGTGTTATTGGCTGGGGCTGAGAAAGTAAGTGTGAATACCGCTGCTGTGCTTAACCCTAAAATAATAGAAGAAGGGGCTAAGGCATTTGGTAGTCAGTGTATTGTTTTAGGTATGGATGCCAAAGCCGTAACTCCATCATCAAAAATTCCTTCTGGCTATGAGATTCAAATCCATGGAGGACGCACCTATACGGGTATTGATGCCTTATGGTGGGCAAAAAAAGCAGAATCTTTGGGAGCAGGAGAAATCTGTCTCAATTCCATTGATGCCGATGGAACACAGGCAGGTTATGAACTGAACTTAACAAAATTAATTTCTGAAAATG
>Ga0190363_1000391_pt1 | contig 25685 bp, 23 predicted proteins | sample 48721867_MG_FD_161272 | JGI IMG/M metagenome (GOLD analysis project Ga0190363, IMG submission 161272) | Hydrothermal vent microbial mat bacterial communities from Southern Trench, Guaymas Basin, Mexico - 4872-18-6-7_MG | ecosystem: Environmental > Aquatic > Marine > Hydrothermal vents >... | reverse complement strand
CTGGTCCGCAAACCCGTATTTTGCCTTCTGGAGCCCGTCGTCATGCCGTTCCAGCAGCCGCCGCATAGGCAAGCTGCTGCTAGACTACAGCCCCTAAAATTTTGTTTTGAACGATCCCCATTATATAGATTACGTTTTTCATCGATACTTGACAAGCGAAAGGTTAAAAAAGAACGATTCTTTATGTGAGATCGGCTGCCGGCCATAGGGCGCGGGAACCACCCGAACCCATTCCGAACTCGGAAGTTAAACCGCGCTCCGTCCCTAGCGGTAGTGCAGTCTTCGGCTGCGCGAAGCTAGGGAAGCTGGCAGCCACCTCAGTCTTCTTTTAGCCAAGATCGTTACCTATTTTTGTAGATGTACATTGGGCTCTGTCCTAAAATTTTTGGGAAGAGATGCGTTGGAGAAATGCTATTCAACTATAACTTCAAAGGTTCCTTTCTTCCTAAATTTTTCGTAGTCGTAGATTTTCACGCCTTTCACAATTCGGGTTATTACGCCGCTTTCGCTTGGGTTGTCCGGTTTCAAACCTAGATTAAGAGATTTAAATAGGGCCAGCATTTGCGCAACTGTTACATCCATTACTGGCCTGCAGAGATCGGGAATCTCAAATTTTCCTTGAGAATCGAATTCTATTATGTGATCGACGTACTTAGCAAGTTTCTTATCAGACTGGTTGCAAACTGCAACTTTTACCATGCCGAGATCTTTCCTATATATATCCTCTATGAGATCCATCTCATATCTACGAACAAAGGGGTCGGTTGAAACATAAAAGACAACTATTGATTCATCGTTAACGGCAACCTCAGGCCCATGTCTGAACCCCATGAACGAGTCTGACTTACATATTATCCGTCCCGCAGTCATCTCTTGAAGCTTCAGAGACGACTCGACGGCACATCCATGAAGAGCTCCGCTTCCCAAGAAGAACGCTCTTTTAAAGTCAAGATTTGAAATCTCTTTCACTAATCCGGAGTATTTTCTAAATAGTCTCTCGGTTGCCTCTGAAAGGCTTTTAATGATCACCTTATATTGCTCTATCTCTTGGATGTATGCTAGGAACTGAGCTGCAGAGACCATTGTTGTGAAGGAAGCCGTCATTGCAAGGCCCCTATCATTTGCTTCTTCTGGAGACAGGAGAAGAAGAATATTATCGCCGCCCGCCATGCCTGCAAGCTTACCCTGCTTGTTACATGTTATAATAATGTGGCTGATCCTCTCTAGGAACTTATTTGCCAAAATGAGGGCTCCAACACTTTCTGGGCTATTCCCAGATCTTGAGAATGAAATCAAGACTGTATCTCTATCTTTAAGAAAGATCGAATCCCAATTAGTTACGATATCTGTGCTCGCTCTAGTCTCTACATCTACTTGCCAACGTTTTCTCAAGAGATTCTCAACGGATAAACCTATGAAATTCGATGTTCCAGCTCCAGAAAGAATAACTCTCACATGCTTCTTTCGGAGAATCGCCGATTCAACAAAAGATCTTATTTCATCCTCTCTGCTTTTCAGAATACTAAAATTTTTCATCCAAACTTTCGGCTGATACCTTATCTCCTGAGGAGTATACTCGATTCCCTTCGCTGCACGATCCTTCCTGGGCAGCTCGATCAGTTCATAGAGGGGATCTATCAACTTTATCCTCTCCTATCTCATCCTCAGATAGACTATTATCACCCTTTTTCATGCATGAATCTTAGAACATTCTTCTCCGTAATCTTCCCCCCAGCTCCCCCCACATAAAGACATGAAAGAGCGCCCATGGCATTTGCAAATCTCAATGAGTCTTCAAATCCCATCCTTTTACAGAGGAAATAGTATATAAAACCTGCATCGAAAGAGTCGCCTGCGCCAGTTGTATCCACAGGATTAATCTTTATAGGATCAACCTTTACAATCTTGCCTTTAAACATGCCTACGGCGCCTCGACTTCCACATTTTACAGCTAGAACCTTAACTTTTGAACCTATCCCTTCCAAAGCCTCATCTAGGTTTTCCGACTTCGCAATGCCCTTTGCCTCCCTCTCATTTGGAAGAAAAATATCAGTATACTCCAGTATCTCCCATATTTTCCTATACTCTCCGGAAGGATCATCCTGGGTATCTAGGGAGGTGGTAAGTCCTTGCCTTCTAGCTTCTTCAAAGATGTCTGGTATGAAATCCAACAGTTTAGGCTGGAAATAGATAGATGAAATATGCACATGATCGTGATCTTGAAAGAATTCCGGTTTGACGTCTGGAGGTTCTAGGGCGCCTATACTTCCCATAAAGGTTATAAGCGCCTTATCAGTCGGATAGGTTAACGATATTGTGACGCCGGTTCTGATATCATCTCGGATTATCACCTTATCTACACATACATTGTTTGAGCGGAGAGTGTCAAGCACGATTCTGCCATTCTCGTCTCTACCTACAACTCCGAGAATATCAACTTTGGCGCCGAGCTGACCAAGTCTACAAGCAAAGATTGAAGATGACCCTCCCATCACCGTTCTGATCTCGCTGCAGTGTATCTCGCGTCCAAGCTCTGGAAACCCAACTATGCCTCTTACAATGATATCTACATTCAAATCTCCTATAACGAGGATCCTCTTCAAACTCTGTCACCAGAAATAATTTTTTGTTGAACCTTTTAAATTATGAATAAAGGGGGATTCTGTGAGAATAAAATCTTTTATTCTTTCAGTTCGATAATGACGTTTTGAGGATGCGATGAAGAAGGTTAATGTTGGCGTTCTTGGATATGGGTTTGTCCAATCCACATTTCATCTACCATGCTATAACGAGATAGTTGAGGCTGAAGTGCTGGCTATTGGCGGTAGAAGAAGAGAAGCAGCGGAGAAAGTAGCCAAGGAATTCGGGATTAAAAAGACGTATTGCGGAGAGGACTTCATAGAAAAACTTTGTTCAGATCCTGAAATAGACGTTATAGACGTAGGCTTACCAAACTTTTTACACTTAAAGGCAGCAGAGATCGCAGCGGAGAATGGGAAACACGTGATCTGCGAGAAACCACTAGCCCGCAGCGTTGATGAGGCTAAAGCCATGTTAAGAGCAGTTGAGAAATATGGAGTTATAGGATGTTACGCGGAAAATCAAGTATTTATACCTCAAATAATGAGAGTCAAAGAGATGATTCAGAACGGCGCCATCGGAGAAGTCTTCTGGGTGAGAAGCAGAGAGGCACATTTCGGGCCGCACTCAGCATGGTTCTGGGATCCCGATCTCGCGGGAGGCGGAGTTCTGATGGATATGGGCTGCCACTCTGTTGAGGTTATCCGCTATCTCCTCGAAAAGAAGCCGATGGAGGCAAATGCTTGGGCTGCCACTCTAGTTCACGATACGAAGGGAGAGGACAATAGCCTTGCGTTAATCAGGTATGAAGATGGCGAGCTCGGTCAATCAGAGAATAGCTGGGCTGCGCATGGAGGACTCGATCTGAGATACGAAATTTACGGCTCAGAAGGAGCAGTCTTCATCGACGTAACTAGAGAGACGGGGATAAGGGCCTTTACAGTTGCTCCGGAAGAGAAAGTTGGATATATAGTGGAAAAGGCTGAGGTAAATAAAGGATGGATGTACCCGATATGGAGAGAACATGAATTGTACGGATACCTCTTTGAGCTTAAACATTTCATTTCATGCATACAAAAAGGAGAGCAGCCTCGAGAAACATTCATGGATGGGTATATAGTTAACTGCATGTTGGATGCTTGCTACCGATCGATCGAAACGAGAAAATGGGAGAAAATAATTATCGAGAGATAAAACAGCGATATTTAGATTATTCATTGGCTACGCTTGAGAGACGCTTCTTATGGCTCAAGGAGAATGAACAGAGAGGTCCATGAATTTCTTTCTCCAAATATACCTCTATTTTTATTATCTTTTCCATTTTAGTCACTCAATCCTCTGTGCTTCTATACCATTCTATTCTGCAATCAAGCTGAAGTCTCTAAATCATCTAAGAATCTTTATAAGACTGTTCTTATCGACGAAAAGGAGCCTTAAAGATAATGGGAAGACGATCCTTCAATAAAATCAAAGAATAATGATAAAAATAGAGGAAGGCTGTCATCAAGTTCAAAACGGATATTAAAGGATTAAAAAATAAAAAGAGAAAAGGGTCGTTTAACCTTCCTTTACAAGTTCTTTATGCCACTCAACAGACTCTTCAAAACTCATCAAAGTCTTGAGATCTTCGTCAAGATTGCTTGGAGATACTACTATAAGCCAGCCCTTTCCATAAGGATCTTCATTTATAATCTGTGGGTTATTAACTACTTCTTCATTAACCTCCACTATCTCTCCACTTAAGGGCGCTACTAGATCCGATACTGATTTTACTGACTCTACAGTTCCGAAGGGTTCCCCCTTAGTAACCTCATCTCCAACATTGGGGAGCTCGGCAAAGACTATTTCTTTTAATTGTTTCTGCGCGTAATCAGTAATTCCGATGCGTGCCTTTCCATCTTCCAACTTAACCCAAGTCCACTCCTTTGAGTAATAAAGTCCCTCAGGAACCTCATAATCATCGACTTTAACCAATCTTTTCACCTCAAACAAAAAATAACAATGCATAAAGAAGTTTTAAGGTTATCGGATAAATTCTATCTCGTTAATAGAGCAGTTTGATACGACACTTATCTTCAGCTAATAACCTCGGTCTTCTCGGCTAACCTCCTAGCAGACTTACGCGTCAACGGCTTCTCATTTAGGATAGTATATCTCTCAGGTCGAATCTCTCTAGCCTTCACCAGAGCCTCAATGATGTATTTCTCTTCAATTCCAATTTCTTCAGCATTTGTGGGAGCCCCAACCTTTCTTAAAGTATCTCTCACAACCCTCCAGTCTATTCCGTGGAGAGCCGCCATCATTATTGTTCCTAATCCGCACTGCTCTCCATGCAGTCCATGTTCGGGAGCTATTAGATCCAATGCGTGGCTGAATAGATGCTCCGATCCGCTGCAAGGCTTGCTGGTTCCAGCTATGCACATTGCAACTCCACAGCTAACTAATGCTTCGAGGAGGATCCTTATTCCCTCCTCAGATCCCGGCCTGATGAGACTTGCATTGTCTATTATATGTTTTGCACTCATCGATGCTAGGCTTGAAGTGTACTGGGCGTAATATTCTTCTCTCTTTTCATGAGCCAATTTCCAGTCAAGAGTTGAAGTTATCTTGGATATTACATCTCCACAGCCGCTTGCAGTGAATCGATAAGGCGCATTCATAATGATTGAGGTGTCGGCTATGACTGCTATTGGAGACTGAGCTTTAATCGAGTAGGGTCTTCCCGTTCCTTTTATAGAGGCGAAAGGGCTAGCCATGCTGTCATGCGAAGCTGTTGTTGGAACACTTATGAAGGGTATGTTTTGATGAGCCGAACTTAACTTGGCGATATCAATCTTTGTTCCGCCGCCGACTCCAAAAACAACTTGCGGACGGAAAGCCCTTATCTTTTCCTCAGCCTCTTTCACGTCACTCAAAGTAGCTGAATTAGAGGAAACGATATGATAGTGAACTCTCAGACCTTCGCTTTCTAACGCATCAATTATCTTCCATCCGGCTATATGGATTGTTTTCGGCCCTGTAACGACTAGAGCGCTCTTTAGAAAACCAAGCGATTCACAAACATCTCCGACTAATCTTATACTTCCGTTTCCCACAACTATCTCTCTTGGAAGCCGCATGCGATGGAGATTGAGACTCAATAATTTTCCTCTCTCAAATCTGTTCTAAGAGTATACTTAAAGCGATTTAAGACCTTCTCCATCAAGATATTTGATGCTTCAGGAGTGATTTTTCAGATTTATCATCCGAACGATTTAAATCTAACTTCTCATTATTATCCCTTCCAGTATTTCACACTCTATTATCAGCTGAGATAGCTCATATCCGCTGAGTGTGATTTTCGGGGAAATATTGAATATGTTGAAAAGAACAGATGAATTGGCATTCAAAGGGACGACTACTATAGGAGCTATAAGCAGAGAAGGAGTTATCCTAGCTTCGGATACAAGGGTTACTATAGGCACTCTGGTGGCTCATAAAAAGGGAAAGAAAATCTATAAAATAGATGATCATCTAGCAATAACGATTGCAGGAGTAGTTGCGGATGCACAAAAGACTGTCGCTACTCTACAGGCGAATGCTCGGATGTATCGTATCCAAAGAAGAATAGCTATTCCCGTAAGTGCAGCAGCTCGTCTCGTTGCAAATCTGTTCTTTTCTTATCGTCTTTTTCCATTCATGACTAGAGTGCTAATTGGAGGAATCGATAGTTCCGGGCCGCATCTATTCTCAATAGATCCCTTCGGAAGCATAGTTGAGGAAAAGTATGTCGCAACCGGCTCGGGCTCGCCAGTCGCATATGGAATACTAGAAGAGAAATTTAAGGAAGACTTAGCAATAGAGGAAACTCTCTCGATAGTTGCACGGGCTTTACGATCTGCTATGAAAAGGGATGTGGGAACCGGAGATAGTTTAGACATAGTCATAATTGATAAGAATGGTTATCGTGAACTGAGCGCAGAAGAAAAGAGTAAGATTCTCAAAGATCTTTGAGCCGATACGTAAAGGAGAGAAATTAAGGAGATGCCTCCAATCACTAATAAACAAGAGGAGATTAGGCGAACCGTACTAGAGCATCTTCCAAAGGAAGCAGAGATCACTAGGGTTGAGTTTGAAGGGCCGTCTCTAGCAATCTATACGAAGAATCCGGAGATACGGATAACGCATAACCGCGCGATCACGGATATCGTTAGCATAATAAAGAAGAGAATAGTCATACGGTCAGATCCGCAAGTGAGACTAAACGAGAATGAAGCGAAAAAACTAATAATGGATATTCTTCCAAAAGAAGCAGAAGTCACAAATATTCTTTTTGACCCCACTTTAGGCGAGACAATAATTGAAGCTAAGAAGCCTGGGCTGGTTATAGGGAAAAATGGAACAACCCTCCAGGAGATCATTATAAAGACACGATGGATACCACGTGTATTGAGAAGCCCGCCGACAGCGTCGAAGATTATAGCTCATGTCCGCCATCTTCTATATTCTGGAAGCAGGGAACGAGAGAGAATTCTGAGAAATGTTGGTGAGAGAATATTTAGACCCCTCATATATGACGTTGGGGACGTAAGAATAACAATGCTAGGCGGGGCGCGGGAAGTCGGCCGCTCCGCAATCCTCGTAGAGACAAGAGAAAGCAAAGTTCTCCTTGATTGCGGAATCAATCCAGGCTCAACGAAGCCATTTGAAGGATTCCCTCGTTTCGATGCAGGCCAATTTGACCTTGACACTCTAGACGCAGTTGTGATAAGTCACGCCCACCTAGATCACTGCGGCTTCCTCCCTTTCCTATACAAATATGGTTATGACGGGCCGACTTATTGCTCGGCTCCTAACCTCAGCCTCATGACCCTTCTACAGCTTGATTACTTAGATGTTCTAACGAAGCAGGGAGCTGCTCTTCCATACGATCAGAAGGATGTAAGAAGCGCCGTTCTGCATACAATACCACTACGATACGGCGTTGTCACAGATATAGCGCCGGACATTCGACTTACTCTTCATAATGCAGGTCACATACTGGGCTCATCTATGATTCATCTCCACATTGGAGAAGGCTTTCACAACATAGTCTATACCGGCGACTTCAAGTATGGAAAGACGATGCTTCTTGAATCTGCCTCCCCGAATTTCCCGAGGGTGGAGACTGTAATAACTGAAAGCACATATAGCGCCCCTGAGGATGTGATGCCTTCTAGAATGGAGGCAGAAAAGAAGCTCGTCTCAATAATCAATGAAACGCTGAATCGCGGAGGAAAAGTTTTGATTCCCGTGCCGGCGGTTGGGAGAGCTCAAGAGATCATGCTGATTCTTGACGAATATATGAAGCGAGGTGAGCTTCTAGAAGCGCCAGTTTTCATTGAAGGAATGATATCGGAGGCTACTGCCATACATACAGCGTATCCAGAGTACCTATCTAAAGAAGTTAGGAACGCCATTTTGAATCAGGGAGTAAATCCATTCGAATCTGAATATTTCACGGTTGTTGAGCATCCGAGTGCAAGAGATGAAATAATTGAAGGCCCGCCTAGCATCATCGTCGCCACATCCGGCATGCTTGAAGGAGGCCCAATAATTGAGTATTTCCAGAAGCTCGCCGATGATAAACGGAACTCTATAATATTCGTTAGCTACCAGATTGAAGGGACTATAGGGCGGAGAGTGCAAAAGGGAATACCGGAAGTCTCAATAATAAACTCTGAAGGGAAAATAAAGGTCATAAAGTGTAGCTTGGAAGTTCATACGGTTGAAGGGTTCTCTGGACATTCAGATAGGAGACAGATAATCAGTTATCTACGTAGGCTCCCCTCAAAGCCTGAGAACATAATAATATGTCACGGTGAAAAATCGAAATGTTTAGGGCTAGCTGAGTATCTGCGTAGAAGATACAAGGTCAATGCGGTGGCGCCTGATATTTTTGAGACGCTTCGGCTCAGGTAGTCTTCTCCCTCCATATCTTAACAAAGGGAGGGGTTACTATTACACGTTCTTCTCCAAGCCGCGCTATATCACCGCCTATCTGCTGAGTAAAATCGTAGAGTTCACCTACGGCCTTCTTGACATCATCAGTGCTCTTCTCTGCTAAAGGCCCCAATCTTATTATAACTATGTTTCCCAAGATAACCTCGTTCTTAACCTTATCTAAGTCTTCTAAAGACTGAGGTGCTTGAGCCTTAATGTATATCAACTCGGGACGAGAAGACTTGTAATTTAGATTATAAGAGGATATGCTGGAATCAGCACGCTGAATACTCGGCTCTCCCTCAGATTTTCTCCTCTCCTCATCCCTCTTGCCAAGTATCCTCTCAATGATCTTTCCTAATTTTACGTTTGACAATCGCTCATCTCCTCGATGAAAAAACTAGGTTACAGCTTAAAAGTTTAGCGGCGTCCTAAGCCTTTAAAGCTACGATGAACCCTTTTTCATCAGATTCCAAACAACATCGCCCACATAATGTAGGTTCCTGAGAACCTTGCCTTTTTTCATGATCCTTATTTTTTCAGAGTCAAAGATGGATTGAGCAATAGCGATAGGCTGTTTATTCCGCTCATCAACCACTACAACCAGCTCTCCCTTTTTAAAGTCGCCATCGACTCTCACTATTCCCGGGGCCATCACGTCAGCGCCGTTACAGACGTAGGGAACGGCGCCCATATCTACAGTTACCTGAGGAAGATGACTTAGATACTCTTTGAGAAAGAGTGTTGGAAGAGGCACATCTTCGAACACTACGAAGAGGGGAGTTCTATCAATCAAGTATACTTTCTTTCTTTTTGTTTCCACGATCTCTATTTGAGGTTTAGATCCGAAGATCTTTTCAGCATCGATTCCTAAGCTTTGGGAAATCTCACGTAGGAAACGCTTAGCCTCCCTCTTTCTTAAGAAGAAATGCTTAATATCTTTAGGCATAAATTTAAAGTAGAATCGTAAGACATATAAACTTGCGGTCCTCTGATACAAGAAACGCAGAGAGCATGGAAAGCTGATTAAAATGGCCGTTCAGATCCTAGAAGAGAGTATTGGCAAAACTGTGCTGATAAGGCTTAGAGGAGGAAAAAGTATAAGGGGACAACTTAAAGGCTTCGACCAGCATCTCAATCTTGTACTGGATAAAGCTGAGGATGTCACGGACGCCGAGAACGTCAAGGAGCTTGGTCTGATAATAGTCCGCGGGGACAACGTTATAATGATCTCCCCGCCTCCAAGGTGAAATGATGAATGGTTAAGGGAACACCATCCTTTGGGAAGCGAATGGGCAAAACGGTTCACATACGATGCAGACGCTGTGGTAGAAGAGCATACCATGTGAGAAAGAAGAGATGTGCAGCGTGCGGCTACGGAGCCTCAACAAGGATAAGGAGATATTCATGGCAGACAAAGAAGGTCTCACGAGAAAGACTCGTGTAGGCAGATCGGGATTTGAGGGAGAAGTTTAAATATAGATTATGGTAAAAATCAGCAAGAACGACGGGATACGACATGGTTAGAAAGGCCAGAATCAAATTGACAAGTACCGATTACGTAAAGCTTGAAAGCGTATGCAGAGAACTCAAAATGATAGCGGAGAGAAGCGGGGTAAAAGTAAGCGGCCCGATCCCCTTCCCCACAAAGAAGCTCCGCGTTCCAGTTATGAAGACCCCATGTGGAGAGGGAACGAAGACATGGGACAGATGGGAGCTACGCATCCATAAAAGATTATTAGATATCGATGCTGAAGAGAGAGTAATGCGGCGGATCATGAGAATGCGAGTGCCCGAGGAAGTCTTCATCAGCATCGAGCTCATATGAGGCCCTAAAACTCAGATCTGAGTAGATAATCTCTAAATTATTGAAAGCTTCCTTTTCTTGGAAGAGTAATTTATTCGCATCAATAGATTTTTAGAGTAGGATAAAAACAATGGAGAGAGCAGCGGAGATCAAGAAACTTGTCAGCCAGACTATTTTGTTCCACCAGAGAACCTTCGCTCCATCAAATATACCTATGGGAATAAGATTGAAGGTTGCCATCCATATGCTGAGAGCTGCACCCCACGAGAATATAGCTGATAATAGAGGGGTGTGAATTTGAAGCGCCGCTAAGTAAAGGAAGGTTGCAAGAATAATATTTGTTAATGGACCGGCAAATGCTATTTTTCCTACAGTTTTTCTGTCTGCCACTCCGGATATCATCACGGCTCCTGGCGAGATTATCTTTATGAGAGGAGAGAGAATCGACAATACCGTTAATGCCGCTCCGAGTAAACTTAGCCTAAACTCAGCCCATAATCCGAAATGTTTAGCTGAAGCTTTATGGGCGAGTTCATGGGACAAAAACACAATCATAAATATGAAGGATGAACCGAACATCAATGATGGGTTTCTGATGATTCTGAATAGCCAGCTAAAACCGTAGCCGCTCATTGATAATCCCACAGCCATCACAATCACCGCTCCTACGGCTAGGTGATAAATCTCAGTTTTGCTTGTCCACCTCTCTCTTTTGATGGGAAATTGATGCTCTATGGGAGGCGGTCTTTGAGTCTCAACATCTCCAAAATCCACGGTGCGATCTCGCTCAATCGGCGGAACAGGCCGGATCTTTACCTTCCACAGCTCTGTGCAGGCATGATTCTCGGGAAGCCTATGATCTGCACAGAAATATTTGCCGCAGAATGGGCATTTAAATGGTAGACTGACATTTTTCTGGCAGTATTGACACTTCAATCTCATCAACTTCTTTTTTAGGACTCTGTGCTACAGCAAAGATTGGTAATTGGCAACTTAAAAATGCTGTTTTTTCCAAAAATGATCTTAAATCATTATTGGGGCATGGTGAAGAAATTAAATTTCAGTAGCAACTAAATATGATTGTTAATGATTAATTGGGAGCCCGCTAAAGTTGACGAATTCTTCAAGTGAAAGAATACCGGTAATCCTCGATACAGATATCGGTTCAGATATAGATGACACTTGGGCTTTAATAATGATGCTTAAGTCTCCAGAGCTCGATCCAAAACTGATCACAACAGAGACCGGAAATACGACTTACCGGGCTAGAATTGTTGCGAAGATTCTTGAGAGAGCCGCTCGTACAGATATCCCGATAGGTATAGGCATTCATCTCAGCGACGAATCTGGACCTCAATCAGCATGGATTAAAGACTACGAAATATCAAGATATCCTGGAATAGTGTATAGGGATGGAGTGAAAAGCCTTGTAGAAACCATAATGAATTCTTCAGAGCCTATCACCTTGATCTGTACAGGTCCTCTAACAAATATTGCCGCCGCTCTTGAGGTTGAGCCTAAAATAGCTGAAAAAGCAAAATTCGTAGGAATGCACGGCTGCCTTCGCAAGAGCCCGCCGGGTTACGGCGGAGGCAAAGGAGGAATAGTTGCGGAATATAATGTCCGGGCAGATCCAAAAGCCTGTCAGAAAGTCTTCTCAGCTCCTTGGGACATAACAATCACGCCTCTTGATACCTGCGGTTTTGTGAGGCTGAAAGATGAAAAGTATCGGGCGGTACGCGAATGCAAAGATCCTCTCATTCGAGATTTAATGGAGAACTATAAGATCTGGTTGAAACACCGTGGCGGAGACTGGCTGAAAAAATTTGAATCTCAAAGCTCTATTCTGTTTGACACGGTCGCCATCTACCTAGCCTTCTCTGACGACCTTTTAGTGATGGAAGATTTAGGAGTACGTGTTACCGACGATGGCTACACGATTATTGATAGAGAAGCTAGAACCGTACACTGCGCCGTCGAATGGAAAGATCTTTCCGCATACGAAGATTTTATTGTAGAGAGATTAACCCAAAAATCCATATAAGACTCATATACGCCTTAACGTCAATAAGCAAATATGTTTCAACGTCATCTACTAAAGCCTAAGGTTCGATACGCCATCACACCCTCAAACAACGAGAAGCCTACATGATGAAAGAGAAAGTTCAAATAAGCAGACAAACGTTTTATTTTTCTTCAAGCGAGAGATGAGCGGACGCCGGGGTGGCCGAGCGGACAAGGCGCAGGCCTTGAGTGTAACAACCAAGTTAGCCTGTGGCCCCTCGAGGGCCGCATGGGTTCGAATCCCATCCCCGGCGCCATTTGAAGAAACCCGCGTAGCTTCTGAAAACTTTCTTAATTCTCTTTGGTGGTGTAGGAAGGGGGGCCATCGAGATTCAACCATTGATGGTTACAGCAGAGTTCTTAAGCATTTGTCGAGGCATGTAGACATTAACAGCTCAGAGGAAGTCTTAGATTTTGTCGCTAAGAAACAGGTTTCCGAGGCAAGAAAAAATATTCAAAGTTAATCTTAAGTTTAACGAGACCTCACTTTCATAGAGGATCTTGAATTAAAGGTAATTTATCTTCGGATCCTAAGGTATATCAGCACAAGTGCGAGAATAGCCAAAATAATGGCTATCTTAATCAAAAAGCCATTTCGTTCCCAGATTGTTAGTTTCGCATTCAGCCTCAAAAATGGATTTCTAGAATTAAGCATCTTAAATACTTCTTTGGCTTCTTCCTTTGTGAAGAAGCCGCCATCAATAATTATATCTTCGCCTTCCGTTTTTTTAAATTCGTGTCCCTTAAACCAAAAGACCTCCGTAAATTTAGTTCTCAACCAGAGGTCGAATTCTTCCAGAACTATTTTACTCTCCTCTTTCATAAGAAACCCAGCCAAGACTGGAAACTATTTCCTGCGCATCTCAAAGTCTCAACAGTAATATGAGCAGAATTATTGTCAAAATCGACGTGGCCAAAAACGGAATTATATCTCTAAGATCAAACGGTTTTGCTGAGATAGGTCGATGCCTAATTTCTTCAAGGAGCTCTTTGGAAAGACCGTCCTTGGCGATTTTATGCTCTCCTTCACTCTCATGATCCTTTAGAAGCCTCATCTTTAAGGCGATCTCCGCCTCCTCGAATATGCTTGAGAGATGCGTGAGAACCTCAGCCTTCTTATATCTCATCATGTTCGAAAAATCTCTAATTGCTTCATCGTTGAATCTGATCTCATACATCTTAGACAAAAGAATTCTAGAGAGCCTCTTCAATGCGAGCTGAGCGATCTCTTCTGCTTCGGGACCAATAATGCATAGTACAGGATCGTGATAGACTCTCTGAACTTTAACGACGTAATCAAGCATGTATATCGTGTTTCTTCCATTAGATAATATGAAAGCCTTATCCGCCCTTGTCTTTCTTAAAGACGTGTAAATGTCCAAGCGCTGTATACTTTCACTTCTAGCATTAATAAACGGAAGTCTCCTGTATCCTTGTTTCTCATCATCAATGACGCTGCTTATTGAACGAATAACATCTTCTAATGTTAAGACTTGAGTTGAGATCTGAGCAAAAACTTTTCTCGATGACGGTTCAGAAATATTCTTTTGAATCAGAATCTCCATAACTCACTTCCCAGATAGATAAGAAATAAATTGTGAGATTTACGCTTTTCTATCCGCATAGCAAGAAGCCGCTTTTAACACTATTATTTGTATTTAACGCTGAGATAATAGAGTTTAACTATTCCCCTATCAGAGACTAATACTCCAAAGTTCATCATCCCATCCTCCTCACTCCATTGATATACGTCACTCTTGAATTTTTGAACATAATTCTGGATGAAATCTTCAATCGCCAACCTTGTCTGATTCCACTGCTCCTCACTTAAATAAGAGATGTTATCGACTTGTATCCAGATATCCCCACTTAATTTTGTAGGCTTAACCACACTGCAATTGTTTTCTTCAAATAACGCCAAGATTTTTTGAAGTCTCGCTTCTGCTCCCGTAACTTTAGTGGGAGCTCCAGTCAATGCATAGTAGGCATCAGCCGCATCGGTTCCTGTAGCAACCTTCGTCCCAGTAGCAGCATCAATAATTCCAATGAAAGCCATCTTCGTTATAACGGCATTCGCAATCTCCGCCTCGATATAGACTGGAATGAAGTAATAAAGCTGATTGCCAATCGAATATAGCAGAATATTACCGAATCTTCTGCTTGTCAGCAGTGTGAGCTGGGTACGCACATAATCATCCGTCTCGAAAGCTTGCAACGCAGCTGAGGGGCCTATGAATTGCATAGTGGCATTCGGAACCTTATACAGTTCTATCCGATTTAATTGCGAGCCGCCATATGCTATGTAAAGACCAGCTAGGTTTCTTCCAGGCGACGCTTGGAATTCTACAAGTTGTAATCCGACAAAGTATGTCTTGTCCTCAACGGTCATTAAAACGTATAAAACTTCGGTTGCTCCCGGCCTCTCATAAAACTCGGAGCCCGACCTCCAAATGAATGGGTCACCGACATGATAAAGGAAATCGACATCAAGCTGGCCGGGAGAATCATGCATGCCAAGCAGAGCCTCGGGATAGCGTAGCTGAGGAATCAGCCACTCCGGCGGATCCTTCCAATTCGAGTAATATTTCCTATAGAAATCAACTAGGAAACCATCCGGCTTGCCTACGATGTATCCATGCATGCTTCCATCTTCAACATCTACAAGAACTACACCGAAGAATCTTAAGTATGGACTTGCAGAGAAACCTGAATGAATAGGATAATCAACGTAGACTTGAACAGCATAGTATATTCTATTTCCATCACTTACTAAGTATGCATCAGGATCAACCTTCAATCCATAAATCAATATGTCCTTAACTCTCTGGAATACATCCCGGTTATAAAGCATATTTATGCTCTCCTGTGGAGGCATCAGGGCGAAACCGATCTGCCCCTCAAACAGAAACCAAAGAATTCTCTGCCATCCTGACAAAACATAATCAGGCTTTCCAGAATATGAAACATTACCGATCTCATTGAAGCCTTTCACGTTGGTGTAAACATTAGTTGTGAAGCCCTCACCATAATATATCAACGGTTCTCTTTTAACGCCGAAAGCTTCAGTTACGGGAACAAACTCTCCACTATGACTATCTATCACAATAATCTTAGATGTATGAGTATATATCAGATGAGTGCTTATCCAGTCCCGACTTGGATATTCCAGCGTTGTTGGGGCTGCCCAATATTCGCGGCCGCCTATATAGATTATATCTGCGCCGCTTAGCTTCATCCAATTGACGCCTATCTGATTCTTCATCTTTGTAAGAGCGGCGGTCTGATCCCACTGCCGAACAAGAGACAAGATCTTCGTAACATTGCCTGTGGGAACTTCTGAAATCAAGCGACGCTTAATTCCCTCTATTCCAGCAGCCCAGCGAGTTACAGCTATCTGCTTCTCAGTCAGGGGTTTCCATTCATACTCTATCCAGTTGTTGTTCCAATTCACCCTATAAAATGCGATGATAGCTACATTTATGAGGAGAATCGCGATGAGGAGAAGCGTGATCATCATAAATATCATTCTTCTACGTTTCGCAAAAGAGATGTTTTCTTCGAATCTTGCAACATGGAAATAAATTGATGCCAAAGAGAAGATGGCGAGGAGGACTAGACATATAAGATACTCGAAGGGGGTTGTAATATCCATTCGCCAGTAAGGCGCCCCTAAAATTATGCCTACGTCGATACATGTCAGAATGATAAATAGATCTCTCACCCATACATTCCGTTCTTCCATGATAAAATGTCTAACAAGCCTCGCAGCCATTCTTACAACTACAACGGCAAGTATAGATGCCGAGACAAAATAGACGAGACGATACTGAACTTCTAAAGTAGGCATTAAATTTATCAGTTCAGAGCTAGAGGCTGGAATAATAGGTAAAGAAAAGATTCTAGGAACCGTCGCCCAGTCACCGACTCCAGCTAGCTCCATACAGAAAACAGGAGTAACCCTTCCCAAAAATGGAATACCGTTTAAAGAAACAAAGACCGAGAATGCTGCTGTCCACTTTAGGAGCTGCCAGAGAGCCCACAGGACCATTCTGGTTTTAGGCGAAAGACTAATAGAAGGTTCTTCGTAAACCTCTGACGTCACCGTGCTGATTAGCCTGAAAGCTCTCCAAACATCATATGTGTCGCTTCGACCGGGAATAGGGTTTAAAGTTAATATTGCGAAGACGGCTGCTAGAAGAAACGTATAGTTATGATAAAAGACCGTTTCAAACCAGTCGATACCTGCTTTTTCACGATACATCTCTTGCAGAACGGACCAATTAAGCCAAACATAAACACCATAGAAAAACACCGCGACGCAGGCTGCTAAAAGAACAATCCATATCCAATATCTTCGAAGAATCCCCGGCTTCTCATACATGGAACTCTCATCCCTTCTATACATACTGAAGGGATGCTTGAAGGATATAAAGGTGAAGCAGAAGATCAGCATCGTTATGGGCCCCTTACATGAAAGGGAGATCTCGAGTGAAAAATCATAAAATGCAATCTCAGAAGAACTTATCTTCACAAAAAGGACATCTTAGGCCTATTCTGGGGATGACAGCTCATTCCAATTTATAATTGAGACGAAAATCCAGACTCAAGGATGAATGTGTCTAGACCGACAGGGAAATCTTTATTGAAAAGTTTGTCTTAATTAAATACTCAGCAGTGCTTGATGAATAAAAATGCTTGATTGTCCGTCAGTTAGGAAATATTTGATATTTGCAGTCTTACTTGTCTTAATATTTCAATCTCTTTCGGTAGGGATGTCCTTATCTCAAGAGAAAAAAATCAATGCGGAACGTCAAAAGATAGATATGATCGAGAAGGATGTTTTTGCAATTTATATCAGTCCTCCAGTAAATAATCTTTCAGTCAGATGTGAACCTTTACGTCGCAGCGGTGCTTTTGATTTAACTATGTCAACAAAATATTTAGATCCCTATTTGAGATTAAGGAGAGAGGTCTCGGCTGTTTGGGTTCAGCCTAATGGGCCGGGAATCTATAACTTGACCGTCAATTTCTCCAGCAATAAATCTTGGGAATACTTGGTGGGAGTCTTCACTAGAAACTTTGATTTTTATAGGGAGTATTACGGGAAAAGAATTAGCATCCAAAACTTTTTCATGGAGATACAGCCCGTTCTTACTCGCCATCCAGGAAACTGGACAATAATCGTTATATTAGAAATTCACAGCCTATCTCCCTCATTCTCCTATATTACGCTTCCAACACCCGTCAACTTCGCTATACTCGTAGCGGCGGTAGGCTTAATAGGATATGTAGACAGCTTCATCATTATAGATACATACTTCAAGAGTAAAAAGGAGATTATTTCATACGGTAGGTGGATAATTGTTGGGGTAGCGCTGCTGATAAGCGCTTATCTCGCTTATCAAATGTACAATTTCACCACATTTACCCTTTCAGGGGTAGAGTAAAAATGAGTGAGGAAGACGAATTCTCAGATGAATGGTGGTATAATAGGCCGAAGCTTAGAAAGCTCTTTTCACCTTTACTTTATCTCATTTCTTGGCAGTATAGGTTATGGAGGTTCTTTCAAAAACCTCCTGAGAAGAGAAGAAAGGAAGCGGAAAGACGAGCTAAAAAGATACGTAAAAGAATGGATTTTCCAAACGTAAGCAGAGAAGACCTTGTCGGCAGAGAGGAAGAACTGAACAAGGTCCTGGTAAGCGCCCATTACCATATATTCCGGGATCCGGAGATCCGTAAAGCCTGCCCTGTTCCACCGCCCAAAGTTTTCATTCTGAAGGGGAGCTCGGGCAGCGGAAAGACCTTCTTCGCTGAGATCTGCCAAAGAGAGATCTTTGAGGAAGGGTTGAAATACGGCTTGATCGTGAGCTATGCTTCCTTAAAACCAGAAAATGTATATACTATGTGGTATGGAAGAAGCGCTCAGCAGCTGGGCAGCTTCTTTCAGGACGCTTTTCAGAGACCAAGCGTAATCTTGATCGATGAATTTCAAGCTTTCGGAAGCAGATTCTCATCCACCTCTGAGGTTGGGATGGAAGAGAAGAGAGTTCAAACAGTATTTCTAGAAAAAATCGATGAGCTACAAAAGAAGAATTACCGATGCATCCTACTGATAGCAACCAATGAGTATGAGACGATCACTGAAACCTTACGGAGAAGGGGAATAGTCGGCACGATCGATCTAGATGTAAGCACAAATAGAAATATGCTTTTGGAAATAGCCAAAAGACAATGCAAGAGATATAAAATCAATCTTAGACCGGCGGATATTGTGGAGGCTCTTGAGGATGCCGTACGTGCTATAGGAAACACCCGTCTAACGCCAGCAGATATCGTAAGCGCCTTCAATATAATCATGAATGAAAAGTATAAACCTCTACAGGAGAACCTAATCCAAAAAATCAGGAAACGACGATTTACAAAAATAGACTTAAGGAAAAAGATTACACTAGACGACTTTAGAGCCGCAGCCCGAAGATTGAAAGCATATACTTTTCAAGAGAAGACTGAAGCTGCTAAGAAAGCCGTAAATAGAATCGCGCCCAGAGAAAGATATAGCGATGTTGGAGGGTTACATGGAATCAAAGAGGAAGTGATTAAAGAGATCTCCTTAGCTCTAGATGCGGACTTAGCTGTTAAAGCTGGATATCTCCCCCCTAAAGGATTCATATTTTACGGCCCGCCCGGGACAGGTAAGACCCTGCTGGCTAAAGCAATCGCTGGCGAGAATGATGTATGGTTCTACAATATTGATGGCCCCTCTATTCTACAGGGCAGATACGGAGATCCTGAAAAAACTATACGTGACATCTTCGCGGACGCTCGTAAAAATGCTCCAGCCATAATCTTCTTTGATGAAATAGATTCTATTGCGCCTAAAAGAGGAACGCATGATCCGGTTGTTGATAGAGTGGTCTCGCAGCTTTTGACGGAGATGGATGGTTTCACTCCTCTGACAAATGTGGTTGTCATAGGAGCCACTAATAGATTCGAAATTCTTGACGAAGCACTTCTAGAACGTTTTACACGTCACTTTAAATTTACATATCCAAAGAACCGAACTGAAAAATTCGAAATATTGATGGTTCATCTTCGAAGATACAAAGACGCCCTAGATAAGAATATAACTCCAGAGGATGTTCTCAGAATATTCGAAAAGAAGATTTTAAGTCCAAGAAAGATGGCGAATGCTGTTGATGATGCAAATCGGCTTAGAACAAAGGAGCTTGAGGCATGCCGTAAACTCTTAGAGGCGATAAGGTACGGGGAGAAGAAGACTAGAGAGATAGAGAGGCTATTTAAGGATGACTTAGAGAGGCTATTTGAGAATCTAGGCATAAGTAGGAATGACCCTAGACTTGCGGAGAAGCTGGAAAAAGTTGATCCGTCAAATTATCCTTTAAGGCTTTATCACTTCGAAAAGGCATTAGAGAGAACATATGATGAGACAATTGAAGAAGCGCAAAGAATGGTTCAACAAACCGTCAGAATTCAGAAACCTGAAGTTGGAAAGAGCTACGGTCTAATCGCTTTAGGTGAAAGAGGAGAACTCGGCGGACTTGTCGGAGCTATCGAAGTGATAGTAAATCCGAGGGGAAATGGGAAGATCCAAGTTATTGGAAGCGAGACGGGAGAAAGCATTCTAGCAAGCGCTCAAGACGCATTTATCCACATAAATTCGTTAGCGAACTGGAAGTTTAAGGACTATGACATCTACGTCGAGATAGTAACCCCGGCTAAGGGAATGGAGAAACAGATGTTTACGCCGGGAATTACGAGGCCTCCGGTTTCAGGCCCCTCAGCAGGCCTAGCGATAGCCGTCGCCATGCTTTCCGCATTCCTAAATGTAGAGGTGGATCCGACAGTTGTAATGACGGGGGCAATCACTGCTAGAGGAGAGGTCTGGCCTGTTGGAGGTCTCGATTATAGGGGGATGGGAAAGATTGAGGCTGCATTAACAGACAGGTATGCGCGTAAACTCATAATACCGAAATACAATTATGAGAAACTCAGAGGCTTTGATACGGAAAAGATGCTTTCGGAAAAGAAGATAAGGATAGTTCCAGTTCAGACATTCTTGGAAGCGGCGGTTGAAGCCCTACTCGGCTTCTCTTCCCAAGAGGAACTAATGAAAAGTTTAGAAAAGACTTTTCCAGCCCAAGCTCTTTAGCCACCGCTCTCCTGAAAAATACATCAAGAAGTTTGGGAGATCTAAAGGCCAAGCGTTTCCCAGAAAATAAAAGGAACATTATAAAAACTATTTAAATGAAATTTTTTCGCGAAGGGGAAAATTTGAGTTTAAACGTCTCAATTGAATCAGTTATGAGAAGTCCTCCAGTGACAGCTCTATTCTCAGATTCCGTCTCATATGTCACAGAGAAGATGGTCTCGAACAATATAGGCGCAGTCATAATAATTAGCGGAGGTAGACCTTCGGGCATAATAACCGAGAGAGACACAGTGGAGAAGATTGTGAGAACTCGGAGAGACCCGGACAAGACCAGAGCTGCAGAAATTATGTCCTCTCCATTAATAACTATTGATTCTACAAAAACCGTGGCAGAAGCACTTAAGATAATGCGGGACAGAAAGATACGACGCTTGGCGGTAATTAAAAACGGAAGGCTCGTCGGCATAGTAACGGAAAGAAGACTACTCGATTCACTAATTTAATCCTTCTATTTTTTATCATAACAATGCTGTGACATGCCTGTAATATTATAGATAAGGCACGGCCTAAAGATTCGCTTAAACATCTATCTTAATAAGGTCATATTCTAAGCTACCTAATCCTACTCTCTCTCCAAGTTTAAGCAGTCTCGTCCAGTCTCTGCCAGTTATATGGCTTATTTTATCAAATCCGGGCATTAATGCCTCTTCTTTGTCAGCATCCCCCAAAATGCTATTCTTCAATCCAGCTGCAGCATTAATCAGGTCTGCTGAGCACTTATCTATCGCTATCGGATCTTTCGATGCAACTATGCCAATGTCTGGAACAATAGGCGCATCACTGTATGGCGGGCAGTCGCAGTGAGGCGTAACTTCAGTTATAAAATTAATATAGCCCATCCGTTCTTTGCCGATCAGCTTAGTTAAAGCAGTGAAGTTGTCAATTATTCCTTCGAGGAAGCCCTCACCCATCAGAAACCTCTCCCTCGGCAGGGTCACAGCCGGATCCTCATTATATTCTTTGCAGATGTCAGGACAGCAAAGGCAGGAGACACATTTAGACCAGTCGAATCTTGCCTTTCCATCAACGAGGGTTATGGCTCCTGTTGGACACCACCTTATGCACATTCCGCAACCAGTGCATTTTTCTCTTGAGTATTGAGGAAACCTATCGTTCATGTGAGCTTCAGCCTTCCCAAGCTTTGTGGCTGCGCCTATTCCGAGATTCTTCACCGCCCCCGCAATACCTGTCCCTGGATGCAACTTGGCATGTGCAACGGAAAGGATCGAATGAGAGTAGGCAAGTGCGGAGGCTATATGCGCCTTCTTCAATTTCAACCCATTAATTGGAACCTCTACGCCGTCCAGCCCTGAAAGTCCATCAGCGCAGATTATTGGAGCGCCTATGGTCTCTTGAGTAAACCCGTTATGAGCAGCGACTCTAATCACTTGATGTGCAAATGATCTTTCCTTATGGCCTAAACCGCAAGTCTCTGTGACGAATGGATCTCCACCTCTCTTTTTGACGTTCTCAACGATTCTTCTAATGTAGACTGGACGAAGATATCTGGTTGAACCCCAAGTTCCAAAATGCGTCTTTATTGCTACAATATCATTCTCTTCAAAGATCTCGTCTAATCCAGACTCCTCGAAGAGCACATCAATCTTCTCTAGAACATTCTTTCTTTTAGCCTTCTCTCTCATCTTGAAATCGACAAAGTAAACTTTCGAAGCCATAATTCACCCTTGCCTCCAGTTGAGGTTATAAGATTCTCAATATTTATAATAAAAATATTTTTTTGAAGGCTGAAAAACCATTTTGAATATCTTGGAAATGAGGAACAAAATTGCATTAAGAGGAATCTCAGCTTATATTGATTGCTCTTTAAAGTATCCAGCAACCTTCTCCGCATAAAGCTTTAGCCTCTCATAATCGAGCGGAACAATCTTAACAATTATATGCTTAGCGCCAGCCTCAGCGTAATTCTCGATGCGAGAGATCCATTCATCCGGATCTCCAACTAGGCAGACTTCACCTAACTCCTCTAAGGAGAGGTTAGGATTCAACGCACGTCTTCTTTCCGGGAGAATATCCCGTTCAGCAATCCTCCAAGCCTCCTCCGAAGTATACGCTAGACTGGAATACATGTAGCAGGCTACATCTATCTCTTCTTCCCTTCCAATCTTCGACGTATAATCTTGAATAATACCCAATCTACGACGGAGATCTTCGACCTTGGAATTAACAGTTATCCAGCCGTCTCCAATCTCCGCCGCAATCTTCAACATACGCGGCCTTTCAGCAGCAATCCATACTGGCGGATGAGGCTTTTGAACTGGTTTGGGTGAAGATACAGCTCCTTTAAGTCTATAGAATCTTCCTTCATAATTCACTTGATCTTCAGTCCACAGCTTCTTAATTATCTCAATGACCTCACGCATCCTACCGACCCTCTTGCTGAAAGGTATGCCATAGGCATCAAATTCTCTCTTATACCAGCCTGCTCCGATGCCTAAAACTAGCCGGCCGCGAGAGATTATATCCAATGTCGCCCCCATCTTTGCGACAACTCCAGGATGCCTGAAAGAGGCGCAGATAACCTTTGTTCCAAGCATGATACGCTCAGTCTTCGATGCTACGGCGGATAATGTGGAAAAGGGATCAAGACAGCCTTGACCCGGAACAGTATACATCAGATGATCAGAGAACCATAGGGAATCCAGCCCCAACTTCTCAGCAAGTAGGGAGATTCTCAAAACCTCATCAAACGATTTGTACCGCCAAGGCCATATCGTTATGTCTAATCCAAACTTTACCATTACGGATTCCCCAATATTTAGGTTAAAGACTGAACCGTCAAGGCCAAAACTACCTTAATTATCTGTTATCGGGAAATATATTTTACCATGTCTAAACTCTATTCTCTACCAGACTGACTCTGAGAAATAGCAACGTGAGCAAGGGATGGACTCATCTTCAGAACTACGTAACCAGCTCTATGCTTGGCTAAGGGGCTGCCGGAGACTCGTAGTGCTTGGAATAGGCAATCCTCTAAGGGGAGATGACGCCGTAGGATTAAGAATAATTCAGAATCTTCAAGGCAAGGTTCCTGAAAATGTGCTTCTTATAGAGTGCGGAATGGTTCCAGAAAATTACTTCGGCAAGATAGAAGAGTTTAAACCTACCCATGTTCTGATGGTTGACGCAGCGCATCTCAACATGGAGGCGGGGGCTTCAAGACTGATCTCGACTGAAGAAATCGCTGGAACCGCCCTTTCAACACATACACTTCCCCTGTCCTTCCTAGCGGAAATGATCAAACAAAATATTGGAGCTGAGGTAATGCTCATCGGAGTTCAGCCCAAAAATATAGAGTTCAGAGAAGGCCTTTCACCTAATCTTCAGAAAGCATCGAGAGAAATCGCTGATATCATCATGAGCGTTCTAAAAGAAACTGTTTCACCTATCAAAAATGATGGGAATGTGCAGAATTGCGTCTGAAGATACATGTTAGGGGCATAGTTCAGGGAGTAGGCTTCCGACCATTCATCTACCGAATTGCGGTGAAGAATAAATTATCCGGATACGTTCGAAATCGGGGAGACGCCGGAGTAGAGATTCTCATAGAAGGGGAAGAAAGAGACGTCAAGAATTTCATTCGAGACTTAAAAACAAGAAAGCCGCCATTAGCTCGGATTTACGAAGTGATTACAGAACAGCTTAAGGGAAAACCCCTTTATGAGAGATTCGCCATTCATAAAAGCTCCAACGAATCTGAACTTTCCGGATCAGTAATTCCTCCAGATATTTCAATATGTAATGAGTGTTTAAGGGAGCTTAGAGACCCAAAAGACCCGAGGCACGACTATTTTTTCATAACCTGCACTAATTGTGGACCGAGATACACAATAATTGAGAGGCTTCCCTATGATCGAGAAAACACAACTATGCGTGACTTTCAAATGTGCAGCTTCTGCCAATCTGAATATTCAAATCCGCTTAACAGACGATTTCATGCACAGACAGTTGCTTGTCCAAAATGCGGACCTAAGGTATATCTAACTACACAAGATGGCGAAATGATTGAATGTAAAGATCCTGTGAGGGAGGCGGGGAGGCTTCTTTCAGAGGGTTTTATAGTTGCAATTAAGGGCTATGGTGGGTTTCATGTCGCTTCTTCCACGCTCCTGGAGAAGCCTCTAGCCAAGCTGAGAGAAGCTAAGCATCGGAAACAGAAGCCATTTGCAATAATGGCTCCGAGCATTGAGAAGATAGAAACATTTGCTGAGATAACGCCGAAGGAAAGGGATCTTCTCACTTCTTACATGAGGCCGATTGTTCTCTTAAAGAAAAAAGAAGATTATTATCTTTCAGAAATGATTGCTCCGGGGCTTCATAATGTAGGCGTCATGCTGCCCTATACAGGTTTGCATTACATGCTTTTTGATGATGTAAAGGATCCAGCTTTCGTCATGACAAGCGCGAATCCTCCGAATCAGCCGATAATAAAAGAGGATGCTGAAGCACTTAGAAGGCTTAATGGAATTGCAGATTATTTTCTTTTTCATAATAGGCGGATAGCTCATAGATGTGATGACTCCGTCGTTCGAGTCCATGGCGATAAGCAAGTCCTTATAAGGAGATCCCGTGGCTACGCGCCTGCCCCCATAATCTTGAAAGGGAAAAGTAAACGATGTGTTTTAGGCTTAGGCGGTGAGCTAAATAACACTTCCTGTATCCTCCTCAATGATAAGGCATTTATATCTCAGCATATAGGTGACGTGGAGAACATAGAGACACGAGACTTTTTAGAGCATGCAAGTAGACATTTGATTCATCTTACAAACAGCAGAGTTGAGGCTATCGCATGCGATCTCCATCCGAAGTTTACAACGACTCTTCTTGCTAAGCAAATCTCAGAAGAGAACGATTATGAGTTGATTCAAGTGCAACATCACTATGCGCACATCGCTGGTCTCATGGCAGAGCATGACGTTGAAGAGATGATCGGCATATGCTGCGATGGCTATGGCTACGGACTTGACGGAGAAGCATGGGGCGGAGAAATACTATTTTGTACTCGAGAATCATATGAATTCGAGA
>Ga0190363_1000388_pt1 | contig 25706 bp, 29 predicted proteins | sample 48721867_MG_FD_161272 | JGI IMG/M metagenome (GOLD analysis project Ga0190363, IMG submission 161272) | Hydrothermal vent microbial mat bacterial communities from Southern Trench, Guaymas Basin, Mexico - 4872-18-6-7_MG | ecosystem: Environmental > Aquatic > Marine > Hydrothermal vents >... | reverse complement strand
ACGCCTCTTTCATCCCGAACGAAATAAACAGAAGAAACAACAACCCTCAAAGGTTATCATCAAAAACCACACCTTGTCAACGAAAAGAGAACAAGATATTCTCTCCACATCCTTTTTTAAAATCTTATCGGAGGAAAGGGGCAAAAAGATGAGCCTAAGAGTTCCCAGCGAGGAGATAAGGGACAGGATCGAAAGGCTCCGTCAGAGGATGGAGGAGAAAGGGATAGAAGGGGCGTTGATCTTCCAGAACGTCGACCTCTTCTATTTTAGCGGGACGATGCAGGAAGGGGTCCTCTTCCTCTCCCTCACTGAGGAGCTCCTCTTCATCAGGAGGTTCCTGCCACGGGCCGAGGAAGAGACCCCGCTGGAGAGGGTGCTTCCCTTGCGTTCCCTCAGGGAGATCGCCCCCCTGATAAGGGATCATCTGGGGAGAATCCCCTCAAGGATGGGCCTCGAGCTTGACCTTTTGCCCGTACGCCTCTACAGAAAGCTGGAAGAGGCCTTAGGAGGAGTGGAGTTTGTAGACCTTTCCCCCCTTATCCTCGACGTGAGGAAGATCAAGTCCCCCTGGGAGGTCTCCATGATGGAGAAGGCCGGGGAGATAGGCAGGGCCGTCTACGAACGGGTCCCTGAGCTCATCAAGGAGGGGATGAGCGAGCTGGAAGTGGCGGGGAAGATGGTCTCCTTGGCCATGTCCCTGGGGCATCAGGAGTACCTGCGGATGAGGGGCTTTGGGGCCGAGGCCCACAGCTGGCACGTCCTGAGCGGCCTTACCGGAGGGATCCTGAGCCGTATCGATGCCCCGATGGGAGGGGCCGGTCCCTCACCGGCCTACCCCGCGGGGGCAAGCCCCAAGGCCATAAAGGCCCGAGAGCCGATCCTGGTAGACTTCGGGACCTGTTACTTCGGCTACCTGGTCGATGAGACGAGGTGCTTCTCATTGGGTCCTTTGCCCCAAAGGTTCAGGGACGCCTGGAAGGCATCGAGGGAGATAGAAGAGGAAGTGATCGCCCTGGCCAGGCCAGGGATCTCGTGCCAGGAGCTCTTCGAGAAGGGATGGGAGGTGGCCAGAAGGCTCGGCTACGAGGAGGTCTTCATGGGCCCTCGGGGACATAAGACGAGTTTTATCGGCCACGGGATCGGCCTGGAACTGAACGAACCCCCCTTCATCGCCGATGGCCACGATTATCCGTTGGAAGAGGGGATGACCTTTGCCCTGGAGCCGAAGATGGTCTTTGTGGGAGAAGGGGCAGTGGGGACGGAGAACACTTACCTCCTCACCGCCAGGGGGGTCAGGAAGCTCACCCCGGCCCCTGAGGAACTGGTGGAGATAGAGATGCTATAATTGCAATAATGGACCTGAGACAGAGGATCAAGGAGGTCTTACGGGGCCACTCCCCCCAGAAGGTGAGGGGAGAGGAAGGGCTGGTAAGGGCAGCGGTCCTCGTCCCTATCTTCTATGAGGAGCAGGCCCCCCATGTCCTCTTCATAAAGAGGACCGAGACGGTGACCCACCACAAGGGAGAGATATCCTTCCCCGGGGGGACCAAGGACCCCGAAGACGGAGACCTCCTCACCACCGCCCTGCGGGAGACCTGTGAGGAGATAGGGGTGAGGGCCGAGGACGTGGAGGTGGTAGGGGAGTTAGACGATATAGTGACCATGTCCGATTTCCTGGTGACCCCTTTTGTCGGCTTCATCCCCTACCCTTATCCCTTCAGGCTCAACCCGAGGGAGATAGAGGAGCTGGTCCCGGTGCCGCTGGAGGCCTTCCTCCAGGAGGAACGCTGGAGGAGGGAAAGGAGACGTTACGGGAGGAAGGAGAGGGAAGTCTTCATCTATCAGTGGAAGAATCACCAGATATGGGGTGCTACGGCGAGGATCATGAGGGGGTTCCTCGAGCTTCTCTTTCCCCACGAGAGCTCTCATCGATGAGGTCCACGATCTCCTCGGGATCGTCCATCACCCGAAAGAGCTCCATATCCCTTGGGAGGATGTTCCCGGCTGCGAGGACCCGGCTGTAGAGCCATCCGGCGAGCCCTTCCCAGTAGTCCCTTTCCACGAGGATGATGGGGAAAGGCCTGGCCTTCTGGGTCTGTACGAGGGTGAGCACCTCGAAGAGCTCGTCCAAGGTCCCGAACCCTCCGGGGAAGATCACGTGAGCCACTGAATACTTGGTGAACATCACCTTGCGGATGAAGAAGTAGCGGAAGTTGAGCCGGATGTTCACATAGGGGTTGGGAGGTTCCTCAGTGGGCAGATCTATGTTCAGGCCTATGGACTTTCCCCCCATCTCCATCGCCCCCCGGTTTGCCGCTTCCATCACCCCGGGCCCCCCGCCGGTCATCACGTTGAAACCCCTCTGCACGAGGAGCTTGGCCAGCTGATAGGCCTTCCTGTAGACGGGAGAGTCCTCCCCGGTCCGGGAGGAGCCGAATATGCTCACCGCAGGGGTCACCTTGGCCAAGGCCTCAAAGCCCTCCACGAACTCAGAGATTATCCTGAAAAGCCGCCAGGACTCCCCCAGGGTCATGTAATCGATGAAATACCCTTCCTGAGCCATCCCATACCTCCTGAGCTGAAGTAAGGCTTATGTTAGGTCGAGGTCTTGACGATGTCAATAAAGGGAGGTTAGACTTGAGCTCTTTCAGGGGCCTGATATAATGGAAAAAGATTCACTGTATCTTTCCACCGCTACAGGGGACAGGATGTTTGCCTTCACCCCGCGCATCAAGCTAACCCGGCAAAGGAAGACGGTGGACATCGTCAAGCGATTGGGGGTCATAACGGCGAACCGGATCCGCCTTCGGAAGTACCCGGTGGAGAACCCCATAACCGCCTTCAATCCCGCGCTAACCGTCGAGGATCACGACGTCATCATCTACGCCAGGGTAACCCTCGGTTACTATACCTACGCCAGCGCTGTGGCAGAGATAATAATCCCGCTGAAGGAATTTCAGGAGCTCTCTGGCGTGTACACCGCCACCATCAGGGTCTTCCCGGACAACAGGTTCGACATCTGGGGGGTGGAGGACCCCAGGGTCTACAAGATAGAGGGACAGAAACTGATGACCTATTCCGGCAGGACAGTCAATTACTTTGACCGTTCAGTGGACATAGAAAGGACCTTGCCGATCGCCGCCATCTACAGGGGAGAGGAGTGGAAGAAGTTGTGCGTGTTCAGGCTCCCCATGCAGCTCAGGGGGTTTGTGGTAAGCGATAAGGACGCCTTCTTCATCAAGACGAGAGACGGCCTGAGGCTCTTCCACAGGTTGCACATGAAGGATGATAAATATTACCTCGTCATCAGCGAGATCTCCGAAGACCTCCTCTCCCTGGACGAGTTCAAGGAGATCACCGTCAGAAATACCCGGGTCATCATCGAACAGGAAGGGTTCGAGGAGAAGATAGGATGGGGGACGCCCCCCATCAAGATAAACGATGAATACCTCCTCTTCCTCCACGGGGTCGAGAGGGAGCTCAAGAGATACCGGGTGTTTGCCATGCTCATGGATGAGGATCTGGAGGTGAAGGCGATCACCCCCTTCTACATAATGGAGCCCACCGAGAATTACGAGATCTTCGGCGACCGGCCCTTCACCATCTTCCCCTGTGGTGCAGAGGTCATCGACGGCCGGATAATAATCTCCTACGGAGCGGGAGATTCCTCCATCGCCTTTGGAGAGATAGAGGTGGAGAGGATAATGGAATTACTGGACGCCAACCGGGTGGATTAGCTCCAGGATCCTTCGGGCGATCTTATCGCTTCTGTTTTCCTCCACATATCCTCGTGCCCTCTCGAGCACCTCAGCCCTGAAGCCCTCGTTCTCGATGAGAAGCCTCAATTTTCTCAACAAGTCCTCCCTGTCCTCGTAGAGGACGATGACCCCCGGGGGAAGGTTCTCAAAATACCTCACCCTGGGAGCAACGATGGGGACAAGGGCCCCGAGGCACTGGGAGGCCGTGGATGAGACGACCACTTTACGGGTGTTTCCCTTTGGCAAAAGGTGAATGTCAGAGGAATGGAGGTTTCGATAAATCTCTTCCACACTCAGCCTTCCCTTATGTTGGATCAACCACTTTCTCTTGAAGGGCAGGAGGCCATCCGCCCTCACGACCCTGTAGAGGAAGTCATATTCCGAAGAGAGGCCATCGAGGGCATCGATGAAGGCCTCGTATTCCTCGACTGGCTGCCGACCGAAGCTGAAGAATATTAAGCGATCCTCAGCAAATCTCCTCTCTCCCTCTTTCGGGGGACAACAGGGGTAAGGGATTATCTCTACCCTCTCCCGGCAATCGTAAAGCATCTCCTCTACGTACCTCTTATCGAAGACAACGATCCTGTCGAACACATCGAGATCAGGATACCTGAGTTCCCCCCTGTCTCCCTCATGGACGACCAGGATCAGCTTGACATCTCCCCTTAATTCCCTCGCCAGTTCCCATATCTGGAGGTAAGGGACGCTGTTGTAAGACTCAATGATGAGCGCGTCCAATCCCTCGGCCCGAATCCTTTCCCCCTCCAAGGAACCTCCGCGCAAGGTCTCTGGCTCAAGTTCCTCATAGCATCTCACCACGAAGTCCTCATCCCTCCCTATGATCCTGTGGTGCCACCACCTGTTGGCGCTCCTTATGTAGGGGGCGAATACCCGCACTTGGTGCCCCATCCCGATGAATTCCTTCCCGATGAGCATGGCGTGAAGCGCCGCTCCGCAGGTAGCATTCCAGCGAGAGAGGATCCCGATCTTCACACCTTTTGGATAAGCATCCTTCCTACCTCAGTCAAGGGAAAGGCTCAGCGGGCGAGGAGGATCCGCAAGTCCATCACGTTAGTGCCGGTGGGTCCCGTTATCACGAGGTCACCGAGCCTCTCAAAGAAGTGGTAAGAGTCGTTGTCCCGCAAGTAGGCCTCAGGGTCGAGGCCGAGCCCTTCAGCCCTCCTGACGGTCGTCCCATCGCCATAGGCCCCTGCGGCGTCGGTGGGGCCGTCGGTTCCATCGGTCCCGGCGCTGAAGACGGAGATCCCCTCCCATCCGGCTATCTCGATGGCGCAAGCAAGGACGAACTCCTGATTCCTTCCCCCCTTGCCCTTACCCCTTATCGTCACTGTGGTCTCTCCTCCAGAGATCAGACAGGCGGGAGGGGCGATGGGGTTTGCAGTCCTTGAGACCTCCTTGATCAGGGCGGCATGCACCCGCGCCACTTCCCTGGTCTCCCCCTCCACCATGGAGGAAAGGATCAGGGCATGGTATCCCAGCTCTTCGGCCTTCCTTTTGGCCGCCAGAAGGCACTGGAAGTTGCTGGCCACGATCAGGTTCTTCACCTTACTGAAGACCTCCTCTCCCGGCTTGGGGGTCTCCGGCACCTCCCCCCTCTGACCCGCTTCAAAGTGGGAGATGACCGCTTGAGGCAGCCGCCCCCTGAGTTCATATCTATCCACTATCGCGAGGACATCGGAGAAGGTGGTCGGATCAGGAACCGTCGGCCCTGAGGCGATCACGTCCAGATCATCGCCCACCACATCGGAGATGAGGAGGGTGAGGAGGCGGGCCGGGTAGGCCAGGCGGGCAAGTCCCCCTCCCTTGACCCGGGAGAGGTGCTTGCGGACGGCGTTCACCTCATGGATGGTGGCACCGCAGGAAAGGAGCGCTGATGTGGTCGCCTGCTTGTCCTCCAGGGTTATCCCTTTTACCGGGTAAGGGAGGAGGGCCGATCCCCCTCCGGAAATGAGGCAGATGAGGAGGTCGTCCTCACCCAACCCTTCCACCACCTCAGCGACCGCCCTCGCCCCCTCCAGCCCCCTCTCATCGGGGATGGGGTGACCGGCTTCGATGAGCTCCAGCCTCCTGAGGGGCCTTCCATGGCCATATTTGACCACGATCACTCCCCCTTCGATCCTTTCCCCCAAGATCTCCTCCACTGCCAGGGCCATCGAGGCCGAGGCCTTCCCCGCGCCCACAACCACCACTCTCCTCACATTTCCCAAGGGGAGGCTCCATCCCGGAACCGAAAGCACCTCCCTCTCTAACCGAAGATGTCCTTTGACGGCCTCATAAGGGTCCACTGCCTTAAGGGCGGCCTCAAAGATCTTCATACAGTCCTCTCTCATCTCTCCCTACTCCTCGATTTCAAGCTACCGGAACACGACTCCTTTTGCAATCTACATGCCTTTCTTAAGGGTTGAAATCGGGAGGGGGACGGAGTAGTTTTTGGGAAAGGAGGAGAGGCGATGAACAAGAACAAGGTCTTGAGCGAGATGTTCTCGAGACTCGCCGATGCCCTCGATTTTCTCGGCGAGAACCCCTTCAAGATAGGAGCTTACCGGAAAGCGGCCCGGGTCCTGGAGGATTACCCCCGCGACATCGAGGAGGTCTATCGAGAAGGGGGATTTTTGGCCCTGAGGGAGATACCCGGGATCGGGGAACGGATAGGGAAGAAGGTGGTGGAATTCCTCGAGACGGGCAAGATGCGGAAGTACGAGGAGGTGATGGGGAAGGTCCCCCAGGAGCTGATAAGGTTGCTCGATGTCCAGGGGATAGGCCCCCGTACCCTGAAGCTCGCCTATGATCATCTGGGGGTGAGGAGAGTGGAGGATTTCAAGAGGGTCCTGGACGACGGTTCCCTGGCCTCCCTTCCCGGGATGGGAGAGAAGAAAATCGAGAACATCAAGCGGGGCCTCGAGCTCTATGAGAGGATGAGCGAACGAATACCCATCGGCCTGGCCTTTCCCCTGGTACAGGAGATCCTCCGGGAAGTGGAGAAGCTCCCTGAGGTCCATTCCCTTTCGGCCTGTGGCTCCTTTCGAAGGATGAAGGAGACGGTGGGGGATCTGGACATCCTGGTAACCGGCGAAAATGGGGAGAAGATCATAGACTTCTTCGTCCACCTCCCCCTGGTCACCCAGATACTGGCCGCGGGAGAGACCAAGGGATCGGCCATCTTCCAGGACCGCTATCAGGTGGACATGCGGGTGGTGCCAAGGGAGTCCTTCGGGGCGGCGCTTCAGTACTTCACCGGATCCAAACAGCACAACATCCACCTCCGAACTATAGCCAAGGGGGCCGGGCTCAAGATCTCGGAGTATGGGGTCTTTAGGGGGGAAGAGAAGATAGGGGGAGAGGAGGAGAGGGACGTGTACGAGGCCCTCGGCCTCCAGTGGATGCCCCCGGAGCTTCGCGAGGACTGGGGGGAGATAGAGGCGGCGGCCTCAGGACGCCTGCCCAAGCTGGTGGAGTATGAGGAGATAAGGGGGGACCTCCATGTCCACTCCCGCTACTCCGATGGAACCATGACCCTGGAGCAGCTCCTGGAGGAGGCGGACAGACAGGGCTACCAGTACATCGCCGTATGCGATCACTCCCGCAGCGCCAAGTACGCGCGGGGGATGGAGACGGAGAAGCTCCTGGAGAAGGTGGAGCGAATCAGGGAGCTTAATAAAGGGAGAAAGGGGGCAAAGCTTCTGGCGGGCACGGAGGTGGACATCCTCCCGAACGGCTCCCTCGATTATCCCGACGAGGTCCTGAGGGAGCTCGATTTTGTGGTCGCTGCCATTCACTCCTGGCGAAAGGATGAGGACGTGACGGAGCGGATCCTTAAGGCGATGGAGAACCCTTACGTTCACGCCATCGCCCACCCCACCGGAAGGCTTATCTCTACCCGCGAGGGTTACAGGGTGGACATCGACAGGGTGATAGAGAAGGCTGCTGAGACGGGCACGGCCTTGGAGATAAACGCCTATTATGACCGCCTTGACCTCTGCGACATTCACGTGCGGAAGGCGAAAGAGCTGGGGGTGAAGCTCGCCATAGGGACTGACGCCCACAATCTCGGCCAGCTCTGGATGATCTCCTTAGGGGTCGGGGTGGCCCGCAGGGGCTGGTGCGAGTCCTCCGATCTGCTCAACACCTTGGGGTATGAAGAGATCCTGAGATGGGCTAAGGGGAAAGGAGGTTAGAATTTTTCAGCCCCTCTACAGGACCTTGTGACCATTCCCCCTTGCAAAAGAGGGAGCCTTGTGCTAAAGGACAATCTCTAACTAAGCACATCCCCTGATCGCCTGGGCGGTGCCCTGAGGGTTCCCAGGGGAGATGACGGGGGTGGAAGGATAACCATAAGGAGGGAGAGATGGCCGTTGTGACCATGAAAGAGCTGCTTGAGGCGGGGGTCCACTTCGGACACCAGACCAAGAGGTGGAACCCGAAGATGAAGCCTTACATCTTCGGGGCGAGAAATGGGATCTACATCATAGACCTCCAGAAGACTGTCCAGATGATGGAGGTGGCCTACAACTTTGTAAGGGATCTCGTGGCGGAGGGGAAGACGATCCTCTTCGTGGGCACGAAGAAACAGGCCCAGGAGGCGATCTACGAGGAGGCGACCCGCTGCGGGATGTTCTACGTCAACCACCGCTGGCTGGGGGGGACGCTCACCAACTTTCAGACGATTCGCCGCAGTGTGGAGAAGCTGAAGGAGCTGGAGGGACTGGAGGAGAAGGAAGAGTACAGGAAGCTCCCCAAAAAGGAGATGATGAGGCTTATAAAGAAGCGGGAGAGGCTGAGGAGGACCTTGGAGGGGATAAAGGACATGGAGGAGCTCCCCGGGGCCCTCTTCATCGTCGATCCCAAAAGGGAGGAGATAGCGGTAAACGAGGCCCGGAAGCTCGGCATCCCCATCGTGGCCATTGTGGACACCAATTGCGACCCTGACCTGATAGATTACGTGATCCCGGGCAATGACGATGCCATAAGGGCCGTGAGGCTCTTCTCGGCCAAGATAGCCGACGCAGTCCTTGAGGGGAAACAGCTCAGAGAGGAAAGACTCCTGCAGGAGACAGAAGGGGAGGGAGTAGAGGAGGAGGCATCGACGGAAGAACCCGCCCCAGAGGCGGAATCCTACGAATATGAGGAAGAAATGGAGGTGAGTTAGGAGGGAGAAATGGAGGTGACCACTCAGCTCATCAAGGAGCTGCGGGAGAGGACTGGTGCGGGGGTGATGGACTGCAAGACCGCCCTGAAGGAATGCGGCGGGGACATAGAGGAAGCGATCGCCTTCCTGCGCAAGAGGGGGTTGGCAAAGGCGGCGAAGAAGGCCGGGCGGGTGACCTCTGAGGGGCTCATCGGTTCTTACATCCACGCAGGGGGAAGGATCGGGGTGCTGGTGGAGGTGAACTGCGAGACCGATTTCGTGGCCCGAACCCCTGACTTTCAGGACTTCGTGAAGGAGATCGCCATGCAGATCGCGGCGATGAGCCCGAAATACGTGAAGAGAGAGGACATCCCCGATGAGGTCCTGGAACGGGAGAAGGAGATCCTGCGGGAGCAGGCGAGGAGCACAGGAAAGCCCGAGAAGGTGATAGAGAGGATAGTGGAAGGGAGGCTGGAGAAGTTCTTCGAGGAGAACTGCCTCCTGGAGCAACCCTATATGCGGGACCCGAACATCAAGGTGAAGGAACTCTTGGCAGGGCTGGTGGCAAAACTGGGGGAGAACATAACGGTCAGACGATTTGTGAGGTATCAGCTGAGCGAGCCCCTGGAGGGATAGGGACTCCTTGGAACGGAGAAGGTTCAAAAGGGCGCTCTTGAAGGTAAGCGGTGAGTTCTTGGGAAAGAGGAAAGGGATCGAGGAGATGGCCGATGAGCTCCTGGGAGTGCTCAGGGAAGGGAGGCAGGTAGCGGTAGTTCCAGGGGGAGGGAATCTGATGAGGGGGGTGAGAGCTGGGGAATACGGGGTACGTCGGGAGACGGCCGACCTGATAGGGATGCTCGGGACGATGATAAACGGCCTCCTTTTACGAGATGCCTTGAGGGAGAGGGGAGCGGAAGTCCTCCTCTTCTCCGCTCTTCCCCTCATGGGCTGGGTCCCTCCTTACAGCATCGAGGAAGCACGTAAAGGACTTTCTTCAGGAAAAGCGGTGATACTGACGGGTGGAACAGGTAACCCCTATCTCACCACCGATACCACGGCGGTACTCAGGGCCCTGGAGCTGGATTGCGAGGTGGTCCTGAAGGGGACCAAGGTGGATGGGGTCTATGAGGAGGATCCCATCCTCAGGCCCGAGGCAAAGAGGTTCGAGACCATTTCCTATCAGGAGATCCTACAGAAGGGCCTCAAGGTCATGGATCAGGCGGCTATCTCCCTCTGCATGGAGCACCGATTGCCGATCATCGTCTTCAATCTCTCCGAGAAGGGGAGTATAAAGAGGGTTTTAGAAGGGGAGAAAATAGGGACCTTAGTGGGGTGAAAGATGGGCGAAGAGGTACTCAAGGACTGTGAGGGCAGGATGAAGAAGGCGATAGGGGCCCTGGAAAGGGACCTGAGCAAGGTGAGGACAGGGAGAGCCTCGGTGGCCCTGGTGGACGACATCAAGGTGGAGTATTACGGGACCCCTACCCCAATAAAGCAGCTCGCCACCATTTCCGTCCCTGAAAGCAGGCTCATCGTGATCCAGCCGTGGGACACCTCCATCATCGGGGAGATAGAGAAGGCGATCCTCAAATCGGAATTGGGAATGACGCCTTCCAATGACGGGAAGGTAATCCGCATCCCCATACCCCGACTCACCGAGGAGCGGAGAAGGGAACTGGTGAAGCTGGTGAGGAAGATGGGGGAGGGAAGCAGGGTGGCGATTAGGAACATCAGGCGCGATGCCATAGAGAAGCTCAGGAGGATGGAAAAGGACAAGGAGATCTCTCAGGACGAGCTCCGTCACTACCAGAACGAGGTCCAGAAGCTGACGGATAAATACATAGAGAAGGTGGAGGAACTGATAGAGGGGAAAGAAAAGGAAATTATGGAAATTTAATACTTAAGGAGGTGAAAAGATGCCGTACGAGATCACAGATGATTGCGTCGCTTGTGGGACTTGTGCTGAGGAGTGCCCAGTGGGCGCCATCGAGGAAGGGGAGGACAAGTACGTGATCAACCAGGACGAATGCACCGAGTGCGGGACCTGCGTGGAGGTTTGCCCATCAGACGCCATCATTGAGGTCTAAGAGGAGGGGGCCTTTGCCCCCTCTCCCCTTCCTTTTTTTCTCAATCCCTAAAAATTGAAGAAGGTTAAAAGATGTGATAAATTGTTGGATTAGTATAAAAAAGTTATGCAAAGCCTCGAGGAGAAGAAAAAACAGTTAATACCCGAACTCCTTCCCCGCCATGTGGCTATCATCATGGATGGAAACGGCCGCTGGGCGGAGAAAAAACGCCTCGATCGCATAAAGGGCCATCAGAAGGGGCTCGAGGCCGTCAGGAAGGTGGTGGAGGTCTGTGGAGAGCTGGGGATAAAGGTCCTCACCCTCTACGCCTTCTCCAAGGAAAACTGGCTCCGTCCCAGGGAAGAGGTGAACGAGCTGATGAGGCTCCTCAACGAATATCTCATCAAAGAGGGCAAGACCCTGGTAGAGAAGAACATCAGGCTCCGTCCTATCGGCGATCTAGAGGACCTTCCAAAGGGGGTCTACCAGGCCCTGATGAGGACGGTCGAGATGACGGAGAGGAACACGGGACTTATCCTCAACCTGGCCCTGAGTTACAGCGGCCGTTGGGAGATAATCCAGGGGATAAGGAAGGCGATCCAGGAGCTCAAATCGGGAGGGTTGAAAGAGGAGAACCTCACCCCTGATGTATTCTCCCGCTTCCTCTCCACCGAAGGGCTCCCCGATCCCGATCTCCTGATCCGGACGAGCGGTGAGCAGCGCATAAGCAACTTCTTCCTCTGGCAGATCGCTTACACCGAGCTCTACTTTACCAAAACCCTCTGGCCTGACTTCGGAGAGGAAGAGTTCATCGATGCGCTCCTGGACTACCAGTCCCGGGAGAGGCGCTTTGGCCTCCTGAGCTCCCAAATTCGCCAAAAGCTCCAGATGGGGGGCGCCTCGTAGTGAAGAGGATCCTTACCGCTTCTCTGGTAATTCCCCCCCTTCTCCTATTCTTCACTTATGGTCCCCCTTATGCCCTCTGGCTGATAATATCCGTCGTCAGCTTCCTCGGGTTGATGGAGTTCAACACCTTGACCTCAGGGAAGGGACGCTGGCTTTGGGCGCTTCTGGGAACGGGGATATGCCCCTTTTTCCAGTGGGGTGAGGGGCTGTGGGTGATCTTTCCCCTCGCGTTGCTCCTCGTCGTGATATCCTCCACTTCCCTCTTCCTCTTCTCCCAGGATAAAGAGGCCTTCCCGCAGGGGGCCCTTGTCTTCGGGGGCATCTGCTATATCCCCTTTCTCCTCTCCCATCTCCTCCTGCTGAACAATCTCTACGGGAAGGGATGGATCCTGATGTTGATCGGATCGGTATGGGTGGGCGATACCCTTGCCTTGGTGGTGGGGACCCTCTGGGGAAGACACCCCCTTTACCCCCGGGTCAGCCCGAAGAAAACCAAGGAAGGGGCCCTTGCCTGCCTTGCAGGGGTGGTGGCGATGGTGCTAATCTTCCGCCCCTTCCTCTCCCCCCTGCTCTCGGTGGGCCAGGCCCTCCTTCTGGCTACAGGGATCTCCTTCTTCGCCCAATTGGGGGACCTTTTTGAGTCGATGTTGAAGAGGCGGGCAGGGGTGAAGGACTCCGGAGGCCTCATCCCTGGCCATGGTGGCATGCTCGACAGGCTCGACAGCTTCCTCTTCTCCGCCCCCTTCCTCTTTTATTTCCTGCACCTTTTTCGGGTGGAGGGATGAATGAGGAGACTGGCCATCATAGGCTCTACCGGCTCGATCGGAAGCAGCGCCCTGGAAGTGGTAGCCATGTTCCCGGAGGAGTTCTCCGTGGAGGTCCTGGCGGCAGGGGACAACCTCAAGCTCTTACGTCAGCAGATAAGGACCTTCTACCCCCGGTTCGTATCGGTGCGCACCCAGCAGGGAGCAATGGCCCTCAGGGAGGAGTTTCCGGGGCTTGAGGTCGGCTGGGGAGAGGAGGGACTCAAGGAGGCGGCCCTTTGGCCGGAAGCGGACCTGGTCCTTCTGGCGGTGGCAGGAAGCGTGGGCCTTTCCCCCGCCTTTGCCGCCTTAGAAGGGGGCAAGGATCTGGCCTTGGCCACCAAGGAGGTCCTGGTGATGGCCGGGGGGCTGATAATGGAGAAGGCCTCTGAGGTGGGGAGAGACGTACTGCCCGTAGATAGCGAGCACAGCGCCATCTTTCAGGCAATGGGGGGAAAGAGGGGAGTCCAGGACCTGAGAAAGATCATCCTCACCGCCTCTGGGGGGCCCTTTTATTCCCTTCCGAAGGAAAAACTTTCCCGGGTGAGGCCGGAGGAGGCCATAAGACATCCGGTTTGGAAAATGGGGCGCAAGATTTCGGTCGATTCGGCCACCCTGATGAACAAGGGGCTGGAGGTGATCGAGGCCCACTGGTTCTTTCGGCTGCCCCCAGAGAGGATTGAGGTGCTCATCCACCCTCAGGGGATCGTTCATTCCCTGATCGAGTTCACGGACGGCTCTATGCTCGCGCAATTGAGCGTCCCTGATATGCGCATCCCCATCGCCTACGCCCTTGCCTATCCTCGCCGCCTCCCCCTCCCCCTGCCCCGTCTCGATCTATCCGCCCAGAGGGGGCTCACCTTCCATCCCCCTGACCTGGAGCGTTTCCCCGCCCTGAGACTTGCCTTTGAAGCGGCGAAGGCTGGAGGTACCCTCCCTGCAGTGCTAAACGCTGCCGACGAGGTGGCGGTGAAGGGATTCCTTCAAGGGAGAATAGGTTTTGACAAGATCACCGAGGTGGTGGAGCGGGTGATGGAGCGACACCACAACACCCCCCTCCGCACCCTCCAGGACGCGATCGCCGCTGATCGGTGGGCGAGGGAGGAGGCAGAAAAGGCGATGGAGGCGATCTGATGTCCTCGGTCCTGGCCTTCGTACTGGTCTTGGGAGCGCTGATCTTTGTCCACGAGCTCGGCCACTTCCTCGTGGCCAAGCTGTTCCGGATAAAGATCCTGAAGTTCTCTCTCGGCTTCGGCCCCAAACTGGTGGGAAGGAGATGGGGGGAGACGGAGTACCTGATCTCCCTCCTTCCCTTGGGCGGCTATGTGAAGATGCTGGGGGAGGATCCGGAAGATGAGGTGAAGGAGGAGGAAGAGGAGAGGGCCTTCTGGAGCCAGCCTCCTTCCCGGAGAGGGGCCATCGTCTCTGCAGGCCCGGTGGCCAACCTGCTCTTCGCCTCTCTTCTCTTTGCCTTCATCTTCGCCATTGGGGTACCTCAGCTCGCCCCCACCATAGGTGAGGTGGCCGATGGCTTCCCGGCGAAGGAGGCAGGGATAAGGCCTGGGGACCGCGTCATCTCCATAAACGGGAAGAAGATAAGGTACTGGTCCGATCTGCTCGAGCAGATCCCAAAGAGCGGAGGGAAAAAACTTCACCTCACTATAGAGAGGGGTGAGCAGACTTTCACCGTAACCGTGACTCCCAAGGCGGTCAGGAGGAAAACGGTCTTCGGTGAGGAGAAGACCATCTATCAGATCGGGATAGTCCCTTCAGGGGAGACCGTTTTGGAGAGGGTGCCTCCCCTTCAGGCCGTCATAAAAGGGTTCTCCCACACGTTGAAGATCTCCTACCTGGTGGTGGGGATAGTGATAAAGATGGTGGAAGGGGTCATATCCCCAAAAACCCTGGGAGGCCCCCTACTGATCGCCCAGATGGCAGGAGAACACGCCCAGAAGGGGATCATGAACTTGCTCTTCTTCACCGCCGTACTGAGCGTGAACCTTGGTATCCTCAACCTCTTTCCCATCCCCATCCTTGACGGCGGGCAGCTGATCATCATCCTGCTGGAAGTACTGAGGGGAAAGCCGATAAGTGTCAAGAAACTGGAGCTGGTCCAGAAGGTGGGCATCATCCTCATCATCCTTATAATGGCCTTCGCCTTTTACAACGACCTGATGCGCATATTCTCACCAAAGGGCAGATGAGGGTATTGGGGATAGAGACATCCACCGGGGTGGAAGGGGTGGCAGTGGTGGAAAGAGGGAGGCTGCTCGGGGAATGGACCCTGAATCTCCCCCAAAGCCATTCGATCCGCCTCCTGCCCTCCATCGATGGTCTTCTGAGGGCGCTGGGGATGGGGATAGAGGAGGTGGAGGGGATCGCCGTCTCCATAGGCCCCGGCTCCTTTACCGGCTTGAGGATAGGACTGAGTACCGCAAAGGGGCTCTCGATGAGTTTGGGAAAGCCCCTCCTCGGAGTCCCCACCCTGAAGGCCCTTGCCCTCCCCTTTTCCTCCTGGCCTTATCTCCTCTGTCCCCTGATCGATGCCCGAAGGGGGGAACTTTACATCGCCCTTTATCGGAGCCGAGGAGATGAGTTAGATGAGATCCTCTCCCCCCAGGTTCTGCCCCCGGAAGAGGTGGTGAAAAGGCTCAGGGGCGAAAGGGCCCTCCTGGTAGGCGATGGGGCCCTCCTCTACAAGGACCTCTTCCTCAAGGAGTTGGGTGACAGAGCTTATTTCCCACCCCCTCCCCTTCATCACCCTCGCGCCTCAGCCGTAGCCTTCCTCGGGGAAGGGAGGCTCCTTCGAGGCGAAAGGGACGATCTCCTTACCCTCACCCCACTTTACGTGCGCCCCTCCGATGCTGAACTGAAGTCATCTCCCTGAGAGAGCAGGATGGCGTATTCAAATCCATCGAGCAGGGCAAGGAAGGAGGCCTTGTTTATGTTTTCGGAGAAGGCATAGACTTGCCAGATCTTCTTCCCGTTGCTGAAGATGATCCTCACCTCAACCCTCGCCTCGGTTCCGGCTCGCGGGTCGAAGATGCGGGAGCTGAAATCTATAAGCTTCACCTCCGCCAAGGCCGGAAACAGGGGCAAGAGGGACTTCTTCAGGACCTTTGCCAGGGCGTCCACAGGGCCTACGCCCGTAGAGGCCTCATGCATCTCCTCCCCATGGGCCCGGATCAGGATCGTAGCCTCGGGCCTCTTCCCATCATCTATGAGCCGGTAATTGCCTATTACCTCAAAGGGAGGGGTGTATCCCTCCAAGGACCGGAGGGCATTAAGATATTTCGTGGCATCCTCAATAGATACGGCTACCATCCCGAGAAAGAAAAAAGAGGGGAAGAAAACTTCCCCCCTTTTCTTTCAGACCTGTCCCAAACCCTACTTGGCCTTCTTGGCATGGCATTTACTGCATTTCGTCGTGGGACCTGTCTTTTTCCCCTGCTTGGCCAAATTCTTGTGGCATCCCATACAGTTTTTATGAAAAGCCCGCTTTAAGCTGAGAACCTTCCCCTCTTTCTTCTCCTTGTGGCAATCGCTGCACTTTTTCGGCTGCTTCTCCTTCTCCTTCTGCCACTTGTGATGGCACTCAGTGCAGGCTACCTTATATTCCTTGACGTGTTTTGCGTGAGAGAGCGTGACCGGCCCCTTCTTCTTTGCGGTGTACTTGTGTTCGATTTTTATCACATCCGGGGGCCCAGCCAGAGATACCGTAAGAAAACCCACCAGTACCCCTATGACTAATATCCCCATAATGCCCTTTCTCATCACCTACCCCCCTTTCTTTGTGAATTTTTCTACTTTTTACAGTATACGCCCTTTCCCTCTTTTGTCAAGGAATTTTTGGGGAAACCTTCTGGCTCGTTGCACTCTTGAGGAATATGTAGTATAAACCCAAGGCAAACCTCAAAGGGGTGTTCCGTGCGGATAAAGGGACAGATCCTACGGGCCTTAAAGATCAGGCCCATGACCTTCTGGGAGCTGATAAACTACCAGGACGGCCACATCGTTGCCTTCATCGAGGAGGTCCAGAAGCTCATGGAGGAAGGGACCATCAACTATGAGGGAGGACGTTTCCGCCTCATCACCCCTGTGCCCTGGGGCGAGAAGAAGGAGGTTCTTTGCAGCCGTTGTGGCGTAGGGGTGGAGCTGAGGGGATATTTTGAAGAGGTGCTCAGGACCTTCCTCGAAGTGACCCGTTCCAGGCCCCTCCCCATAAGCGACTACGACCAGGGTTTCATCCGCCCCCAGGACACCATCGCCCGGATGGCCTTCGTCTACGAACGGGGCGACTTGGAGGGGCAGGAGATCTTCATCCTGGGGGACGATGACCTCCTGAGCGTGGCCATAGGGCTTACTGGGATGGCCAAGCGAGTCACGGTGGTGGAGGTGGACAGGAGGATAACGGAGTTCATCCGGCAGTTCTGCCGGGACCACGGCATAAAGAACATCTCCGTCAAGGAATACAACGTCTTGGAGGAACTTCCCTCCGAGGACAGGGGTTGCTATGACGTCTTCGTCACCGATCCGGTGGAGACGAAAAAGGGGCTCAAGCTCTTCGTAGGCCGCTGTATCGAGGCCTTGAAAGGGGAAGGGGCGGCAGGATACATAGGATTTACCCACCGGGAGGCCTCCCTTTCCAAGTGGAGGGAGTTTCAGATCTTTCTTACCGAGGCGGGCTTTGCCGTGACCGACATTCTCAGGGACTTTGCCATCTATCCGGAGAGGGAGAACCGGTGGGAGGACTTCTACCGGACCTACGAGGTGATGAAGAAGATGCCCCTGCCCATGCCCGAGGTGGACTGGTACAAGTCCTCCTTTGTGCGCTTTGAGGCGGTCGAGCCCCCCCGGGTCCCTCCCTTCGATCCCCCACGGGACCTGAGGGAGCTTTACTTCGACGAGGAGTCGTGGGCCACTCCTTTGCCCCCCTACTTGGAAGATGAGGATAAGGGAGGTTGAGTTCGTAAGGAGTGCACGAGTCCCCGAGGATTACCCCCCTGATGATCGGCCAGAGATCGCCTTCGCAGGGAGATCGAACGTCGGGAAATCTTCCCTGATCAATGCCCTTCTGGGCAGAAGGAAGATCGCCCGGGTCAGCTCCACCCCGGGTATGACCAGGGCGATAAACTTCTACCTCGTCAACCGCTCCTTCTACTTGGTGGATCTCCCCGGTTACGGGTACGCTAAGGTGCCGCTTCGGCTGCGTCGAAGGTGGCGCCCCCTGATGGAGGGCTATATCGAGGGGCGGAGGAGCCTCCGGGGGATGGTGGTGATCATGGATACCAAAGTGGGGGCCACCGATCTTGACCTTCAGCTCATCCTCTGGCTCAGGTCCAAGGGGATACCTTTCCTTCCCGTCCTCACCAAGGCCGATAAGGTCTCCCAGAGGGAAAGGACTCAGGTGCTCAGGATCGTATCTGAGAGGATCTCCTTCCCTTCCGGGGATATCATCCCCTTTTCCGCCCGAACTGGGGAAGGGAAGGGGGTGCTATGGGCGAGGATAAGGGAACTTCTGGAGGGAAAAGCCCTCCCGAGGACGGTAGAGTAGAAAGGAGAGCTCCTGCCAGCTGCCCACGTTGTAGTAGATTCCCCTCCTCCCCCCAACTTCTATGGGGCATTCCTCAGCCAAATGGGTGTGGGCGAGGATCACGACGTCAAACCCCTGGGCGATCTTCTGCCGGGCAAAGCCCCGCAGCCCCTCCGCGACCTTCCTCACCCCTCTCCTCATCCCCATCCACCTCGACGCCCTGCTCCAGAGGAAGGCGACCTTGGTGACGAGCTGGGGGTTCAGTGAGGAGATGAGCTTACAACTTAAGGGGTTTTTCAGGAGGAAGTAGAGGGGAAACCCCATAAAGCGATCCCCATGGGCGACGAATACCCTCCTGCCATCAAGCAGAAACTCCGCTGAAATGGGATAGGCCCTTACCCCCTCGATGGACCTCCCTATCGAGAAGTCGTGGTTCCCCTCCATGTAGAGGACCTCTGTCCCTCCCTCAGCGAGCCCCTCGATCCCTTCGATCAGCTCCCTGTACGCCTCCTTCAGTGGGGAGGGATCGGGGAAGCCAAACCAGAAGTCGAAGAAATCCCCCATGATGACCAGTGCTTCCATCTGACCCCTTCGCTCCTCGATCAGCTTCAGGAAGGGTTCCCAGCTATCTCTGTGGTAGGGAGGAAAGTGGGCGTCACCCAAGAAGATCCAATCCTTCACCGGCCGACACCGCAGTAACGGAATCCGAGCCGCTTCATCTGGTCGGGTTCGTAGACGTTCCGCAGATCAACGAATACCGGGGCGCGCAGAAGCTCCCTGATCCTCTCCAGGTCAAGCCTCCTGAACTGATTCCACTCGGTCACCAGCACTAAGGCATCGCTCCCTGAGGCCACCTCATAGGGGCCGGAGCAATAGGTGATCTCGGGGAGGACCTTTTTTGCGTTGGTCATGGCGGCAGGATCGTAGGCCCTCACCCTGGCCCCTTCCTCCAGCAATCCCTTGATTATCTCTATGGCCGGTGCCTCCCGGATATCATCTGTGTTGGGCTTAAAGCTCAACCCCAGTACCCCTATGACCTTCCCTTCCAGCTCTCCCCCGACCATCCTCCGGATCTTCTCCACCATCAGACGGCGCTGCCTCTCATTGACCCTGACCGTCGCCTTCACTATCTCCATCGGGCAGCCGTGGGCTTCCCCTAAGCGGACCAGTGCCTTGGTGTCCTTAGGGAAGCAGGAACCCCCGAAGCCCGGACCCGGATGGAGGAACTTTCTGCTTATCCGCCCGTCGAGGCCCATGGCCTTGGCCACGTGGTGCACGTCCGCGCCAACCCTCTCACAGAGATTGGCGATCTCGTTGATGAAGGAGATCTTGGTGGCGAGGAAGGCGTTGGAGGCATACTTTATCATCTCGGCCGTCTCCGGGGTGGTGATCACGAAGGGGGTCTCTATCAGGTAGAGGGCGCTGTATATCTCCTTCATCACCTCTATAGCCCGCTGGGAGGTGGCCCCGATGATCACCCGATCCGGCCTCATGAAGTCCTCAACCGCCGCCCCCTCCCTCAGGAACTCGGGATTGGAGACCAGGTCAAAGGGAACAACCCCAGAGAGCTCTTCCTTCAAGATCCCTTCCACCCAGCGGAAGGTCCCCACGGGCACGGTGCTCTTTATGACGATGATCCTGTAGCCGTCCATATGCCGGGCGATCTCCCTTACGGCCTCCTCCACCTGGGAGAGATCGGCGGAGCCATCGGAGTTGGAGGGAGTCCCTACGGCCACGAAGATGACCTGGGCCCACCTCACCCCCTCACCCAGGTCGGTGAGGAAGCGCAACCTCCCCTCAGCGCAGTTCTTGGCCACCAGGTCATCGAGCCCCGGCTCATAAAAGGGCATCCCCCCCTTCTGTAAGAGGACGATCTTCTCCTCGTCCTTGTCCACACAGGCCACCTCCATCCCGAACTCGGCAAGCCCGGCCCCGGTGACAAGACCCACATAGCCTGTCCCCACCACACAGATCCTCACCTGCTCCGCTCCCTTTCTGAGAGATAGTCCTTTAAGGCCTCCTGCCAGGGGCGCATCTCATAGCCCCCCTCCCTGCGGAGCTTCTCGTTAGAGAGGACGGAGTAGAGGGGGCGGCGGGCTGGTCGGGTGAGATCGGCGGAGGAGATGGGAATCACCTCCACCCCATCTATCCCAGCCTGCCTCAGGATCTCGCAGGCAAAATCGTACCAGGAGCACTGACCGCTATTGCTTATGTGGAAGATACCCCAGAGGTCCTTCTCCAGGAGGGTGGCGATCGCCCTGCTCAGATCGAGGGTGTAGGTAGGAGTCCCTATCTGGTCGTTGACCACCTCGATCCTCTTCTGTCTCTCGCTCAGCGAAAGGATCGTCTCCACGAAGTTCCTCCCCCCCAACCCGTAGAGCCACTGGGTGCGGACGATGAGGTAGTCGTCGGCGAACTTCTCCACATACCTCTCCCCCATCACCTTGCTCTCTCCGTAAACGTTGAGGGGGTTGAGGGGGTCCTCCTCGGTGTAAGGGCTCTCCTTCTTGCCGTCAAAGACATAGTCGGTGCTGATGTACACCACCTTGGCCTTAACGAGGCTTGCGGCCCGGGCCAGATTCTTCGCCCCCTCACCGTTTACCGCAAAGGCCAATCGGCTCCTGCGCTCGCAGCCGTCCACGTCGGTGTAACCCGCTGCGTCTATGACTATGCGGGGAGAGACCTGTTTGACCCATCTCTTCACCTCTTTGTAGGCGGTTATGTCCAACTCTTCCTTCCCCAGGGCCACCACCTCATACCTTTCCCCCAGGACCTTCACCAGGTCTTTGCCCAACATCCCCTCGGCTCCGACGACCATTATCCTGTCGTTCATCGAACCCCTCGGCCAAAAGGCAGAAAAATATTAACCCAAAAGGATGGACAAAAACAATCCCCTCTCGGCGGCAGGAAAGGATCAGGGGGCCGCCTTCTGTGGACCTCCCATTTTCATCCTCGCATCACAGATAAGGGGCTCTCCTCGGGAGAGGAAGACGGGGTTTAGGTCCATCTCCAGGATTTGTGGGTTATCTTCTATAAGCCTTGAGACCTTGAGGAGGAAGTCCTCCAGCCTCTCCAGATCTACCTGTATACCCCTTGCCCCTGCAAGGAGGGGATAGCCCTTCAGTTCCCTTATCATCTGCCGGGCGTCTTTCCTTTCGATGGGGATTATTCGGAAGGTGACGTCCTCGAGCACCTCCGCAAAGATCCCCCCGAGGCCGAACATGAGGACAGGCCCAAACTGCCCGTCGAGGAGGGTCCCGACAATCACCTCCACCCCGTCACCCTGCTCCTGTACCAGCACCCCCTCGAACCTCCCCTCGGGCCTCCGGGCCCTGAAGGCCTCGGCTATCTCCCTGAAGCCCTCCCTCACCTCCTCTTCTCCCCTCAGCTTCGCCTTCACCCCACCGAGCTCGGTCTTATGGAGGACATCGGGGGAGGAGACCTTGAGGGTGACGGGGAAGCCCAGCCTCCAGGCGGCCTGAACCGCCTCATCGGCATCCCTGGCAAACTCGGTCCTCAATATCGAGAAACCCTTCCCTCCCAGGAAAGATAGAGCGTCCAGACCCAGTAGCAACCTTGCCTCCATCATGGCGATCCATCCTCCAACAGGAGTTTCATCCTCCATAGATTGGCCATGGCCCTGGCGGCCCGCTCGGGGGTGGGAAGGACGACAAAACCTTTCCGCCTGTCCATCCTCCTCACCTCCTCGTCCCATACGCCTGGGGGAAAGGCGAAGCAGGCTATAACGGGCTTGCGGAGCTCCTCCCTCTTCTCCATGTACTCCCTTACCCCCTGGGCCAGCCTCAAGTTGGCCGAGGCGAACATGTTGAGGAAAAGGACCCCATCGGTCCCCTCGTCATCGAGGACCGCTTCCAAGATCCTGACGATGGCCCCGGGATCATACCAGGCAGGCCCCGTATCCACCGGATTACTCCTGATGGCCAGAGGGGGGAGGATATCGTTTATCCTCCTCTGGGTCTGGGGGCTGAACCGAGCAAGCTCTAACCCCTCATCCTCCACCCTGTCCGAGGCGATCAGCCCGGGACCGGCCTGGCTCGAAAGCACTGCCATCCTCCTGCCATGAGGGAGGGGGGAAGAGGAGAGGGCCTTTGCCGTATCGAGCAATTCCTCGGTGCTGTTGACCTCCAGGATGCCCGCTTGACGGAGGGCCCCCTGCCATATCCGGTAATTCCCTGCAAGGGAACCGGTGTGGAAGCGGCTGGCGTCGTCACCCTTTTTGCCTCTTCCCGCTTTGTAGGCGAGGACGAACTTCTTCCCCCTCAGCCTTCTTGCGACATCCATCAACTGCCTCGGCTCATCTATCCCCTCGATGTAAAGGGCGATCACCTTCGTGTCGGGGTCTTCGCCCAGATACTCGAGCATCTCCGGGAAGTCAACGTTGGCCCGGTTCCCGAGGCCTACCACCTTGGAGAACCCTACCCCCTGTTTCATGGCCAGAAATCCGCTCAGGTGGCAGAACCCCCCGCTCTGGCTCACCAGGGCCACCCCTCCTCTCTCCATCCGGGAGAACTCAGGGGTAAAGGTGGCGTTGATCCCGAAAGGCAGGTTGACGAAGCCGAAGGTGTTCGGGCCGATGATGGGAAGCCCCCACCTGTCGGCGATCTCCCTGACCCTCTCCTGGAGTTCGGCCCCCTCCGATGCCTCTATCTCCCGGAAGCCTGCGGTTATCATCACCACCCCCTTGACCCCCTTCCGTCCGCATTCCTCAAGGACCGGGGGGACGAGGGCGGCGGGAACGGCGATTATGGCCAGATCTACCGGATGGGGGACCTCGCTCAAGGAGGGGTAGGATCTGATCCCCCATATCTCTCCCCCCTTGGGGTTTACAGGATATATCCCCCCTGAATATCCCCCTTCCACAAGGCTTTTCATCACGTGATAGCCCAGCTTGCCGAAATTGTTGGAAGCCCCTATCACTGCCACAGAGCGGGGGGAGAAGAGACCCTTAAGCCTTTCCCCCTTCATCCATCCCCTCCTCAGCCAAGGCTTCGATCTTCGCCATTATCCTCTCCAAGACCCTCCTTTCCCCGGGCCAGAGACAGGAAAGGAAGAGGCCGTTCACCTCCCTGTATATCGTCATCATGTCCTCCCTTAGGGCCTCTGCCCTCTCCGTGAGGTAGATGCGATAGGTCCTCCTGTCGGTAGAGTCTTTCTCCCGCCGGATGAGGTCATCTCTCTCCATCCTGTCGAGCAATCCCGTCATCGTGGCCTTGTCCAGGGCCACCTTGTCGGCGAGCTCGCTCACCGAGAGCCCTTCGCCTTCGTAAAGGGCGATCAGGAGAAAGAACTGGTTATGGGTAAGCCCGTAGGGTGCTAACCTCATCCGGTAAAACTTCGCCATCTTTCGGGAGGCCTTGCCCAGCTGAAAGCAGAGGCAGTCCCTAAATCTCATCTCGCCTTCCATAACCTCTTTTAATTTAAGATTAAGATATGGAAATAATTTGCCTACAAACTTATTCTATACGAACCAATTTGTCAACGCCCAACCCAAGGGGAGGGAATCTGCAAAATTAAGGGGCCTTCTGCCCACGAGCAGAAGGCCCCTTTCCCCTTCAGGTCCTGAAGCGAGGGTTTAAAAGACCACCTCGTCTCCGTTCCCCACGTAAAGGTTGCTGATCGAGCCGTAGCGGGCCGTGCCCCTCACCACTGGATATCCCAGATCGATCATCTTCTTCACCGCCGCCAGTCAAGGGGAGGAGGCACTAAGGACTGTCAATATCACTGAAATAGGGTTTTATGTCGATCAGCGGTGTCCCATCAAAGGCATCTAAACCGACAACCTTCAAAAACCTTCCCCTCCTCTCAATCAGTTCGGCCACACAAAAGCCTATGGGATTCGGCCTGTTTGGAGATCTTGTGGCAAAGACACCGTGGAGCTTACCATCACGGGGGCTGTGGGACTGAAGCATTCCCCTATTCGCCTTATGTAACCAATAGAGAACTATAAGGTGAGAACATTCCTCTACATCCTTCAACCCCTCTTCGTACTCCTCAAAGACCTCTACCTCACAGGGATCCCTTGAGAACTTTCCTTGATAAGGCGCTTTCTCCTTATACGGCGTACGTATTATCCCTATGGGCCTTATATCCCATTTGTCTTTTATCATTTCTTACCTTTTTACTTTTCGAAAAAATTTCTCTACGGAGCGGGCGAGAAGGACTCCTGCAGTCCCTGAAAGGAAGGATGAAAAAAGAAGCAAAAAGACGTACTCAGAAGGAGGCCATCTATCGAGATGGATGCCAAAGGCAAGCCACGTTATTCCCAAACAGGAGAGGTTTCCCAAGCCTCCTCCTATCAGCTCTAACCTTCCTTGAAAAACCTCTATCCACAGCCCAAGGACAAAGAGAGCCACTACAGCATAGATGCTGAAAAAGGAAGGGGAGAGGATGCCGTACCAGGGTCTAAGGAGGATAGAAAAAGAAGCAAAGAGCACCGCTACGGTAATACCCCCGTATCGTTTTTCTGTGAGCTTACGGCCCAAAGAGATCCATACCACAAACATAAGGCCACCGAAGATAGCCGTTCCCGCTGCCGGACCCGGGAGGCGGAGGCCCTCGGCCATCGCCTTGAAGGGAAGATAGAGATTAAACAGCGTGCCACCAAGGGCAAGCAGCACAATTACTGACCATTCCTCAAGATCAAAATAAGAACCCTTCACCTCACCACCTGCACTCGCTACATATAGGGTGACGCTTCATCTCCTTTATGAAACTCCGGTACCTGTCGGAGCGCAGGATCTTATCCCAGCCCACCTTCAGGACATCTCCCAGATCCTCTTCGATGAGATAGGTACAAGGGGTAGCGATACCATCCACCCTAATGAATAGGCTCCGCTTGACGATGCGGCAAGGGTAAGAATGTCTTTCAGGGAGATAAAGTCCTATTTTGAGCTCCCGGGCAACTGCCTTCACCTCCCTAAAGAGGCGCTCCTCCTCCGCTGCAGAGAGAGGTTGTGCATAGGAGTCTACCCCATAGAGATGAAAGAGCCTGTGCAATATCACAGCATCTATCCCCACCTGAGATCCAAGCCTTATCATCGCAGGCACTCGCTCCCGGTTTCCCTCATAAAGGGTGATATCGAGATATATCCTCGGTCTCTTAGACCCCCTATTTTCCCTCTCTTTTATGAGCCTTTCCACCTGCGGCAACACCTCAAGCAGTAACCCCTCCTCATATACTCCGATGGCAATCTCCTGCAGTCCGCTCTCGAAGATCTCCTCAAGCCTCTCCCCTATCAGGGTTCCATTCGTGGTCAAATTGGTGATGAGTCCTACTGATTCCGCATACCTCACCATCTCAAACAGCTGGGGATGGAGCATCGGCTCCCCCCACCCGTGAAGCCCCACGTAGCGAAATCCTCGTGCCGGTATAATCCTTTTAAAGCTATCCAAAGGGAAAAACCTTTTCGGTCTCCGAAATACCCTCCTCAAACAAATAGAACAATCAAGGTTGCAGGCAGTACTCACCTCTAT
>Ga0190363_1000387_pt1 | contig 25727 bp, 28 predicted proteins | sample 48721867_MG_FD_161272 | JGI IMG/M metagenome (GOLD analysis project Ga0190363, IMG submission 161272) | Hydrothermal vent microbial mat bacterial communities from Southern Trench, Guaymas Basin, Mexico - 4872-18-6-7_MG | ecosystem: Environmental > Aquatic > Marine > Hydrothermal vents >... | reverse complement strand
ATCCTTCTGAGGTACATGTACACCATACCTGGAGGAACGCTTGTCTCGAATAGGTTCTCTACAATCTTCATGATCTCATACCCATGTACAGAGCCCTTCTCTTTAATTAACTTTAGAATTATCAGCGGTAAATATGATCCCATGAACCCTCTTCCGCGTCCCCAACCACCTGGAATTCCCTGTGGCATTCCTCACACTCCTTGTGAGCTGGAAGCCTCGCCTTTTAAGGCGGGAGGAGGTCAGACACCAACACCATTTTACGTAGGATCCTCTATCATTTATCGCCTCTAGCAGGATTAAGCTCCAATAAGGACAGCATCATCTTGTACTCCTTAATAGTAAATATTGTACTCCTATACGAAATCCTTCCAGTGGTATTTGTAATGTTCCTTTACCTTTTAAAATTTTTAAATCCATTTTAGATTTGTTTAGTTAGACAGACTCCCTTGCACGAGAGTGCTAAATTTACGTGGCTGTTATTCCATTGTAGAGAGCCTTATTGCCGCTTAGCTTACACGAAAGTGGATGTGATTCCTGTGGACACCTTAAGGAGGATCTTAAAGGGCAAGGATAGTCTAATAGCACTTATAATACTCCTTGCAATATACGGAACCTTTCTTGGCATTTTAGGGATAAGGACTTATGAGTACTTCTCAGGGCCAGTTGTAAGCGTTGCTGGAGAACATATAAGTGTGAACTTAGTGCATAGATGGGCTGCAATATATGGCTCTGGAGAGAGTGCCTGTGTAAACGTTGTATACGTAGGCTCAGGGCCCACCTCTAGAATAATCGCTAGAAGTCTGCCTGATGACTACTACAGTAGGCTTGTTAGTATCATTAAAGACAGCGTAAAGAAGAGAGCAACTCTTGGAGAGGACTACATTGAGAACAGAGATCTCGGCATTACATATAAGTTCAGCGATCTCATAAGGATGTATAGGTCAGCGCCTCGTATATTTGTAAGGTACGTCTCAGAGGCCCCAAAGGTATACGTCATGGTATCCTGGGTGACTACGGATAACCTAACAGCTGACGAGATAAAGAGGCTTTTCTTTGGAAATGTTAAGATCACACTCTCAAGATTTGAGAGTCCTACAGTGTACGTTGTGTACTTCGTCTGGTATAATGGGCTTATAGGAGTGGACTTCCTAGAGCCCTTTGGAATGCCAGATGCCTTTAACAGGGCTAATATAGTCCTTGCTGGACAATCATTTATAGTGAATCAAAGCTTGATAGACTTCATAACTGAGGATCTAAGTAAAGTAGATGAGTCAAAGGTGTATTCTGGGGTTATAGTACTATCAGAAGATGGATCGCTTATATTTAGAGCAGTAAAGTTAGGAGTTACTGGATAGGTTTATAACAAGGTTACATAGTGTGCTTTGGTACCAGTAAGTTAGTGGCGCTCTTTAATAGCTTGTGAGATTTTGGCACTCAGACTTTTTGATATCAAATCTCAGAGAGTGAGCCTAATGTTTTTTACACTTGTAGCACCCAAATAAGGGTAGTGATCAAGCATGGTGAACGCTTGATAGTCATTATACGCAATATATGCATGAGTCGCGATAGATCACCAGCATAGTTGTTCAACAGCTATTGTGTATACACTTGTTAATTGAGTATACAACAAAAGAGCCCTAAGAGTTATTTGTGAAAGGCGGAGGATGAGTAAATGACCCCTGAAAACTATATTGTAATCATACCAATAGTGCTCTTCATAGTGGCGTCACTAGCTATGGTTCTTAAAAAAGAGACCTCTGTAAAAGTATCTAGTATTATATCGGCAATAGGTTCATCGACACTTATTCTAGTGAGTTTCATAGGGTTTATGCATGATATAGATATCAAATATGTTATATGGGATGCCAACGGGTCCTCAATATTGTCATCGCTTTGTACAGTTCATATCCACATAGACAAGCTCTCCAGTATATTTGTTGGATTAACGGGTATAATTACACTTCTGGCTTCTGTTTATGCGATTAAATATATTGAGAAGCATAAAAGTGGCTATCACAGGCTTTTATCCTTTAGTTATCCACTTACAGTACTAACAATGTACTTGCTTTTCGTTTCGTGGGATTTGTTGTGGCTACTTATATTCTGGGAGCTCCTGACTCTTTTCTCACAGTTCATAGTGGTGTTCAAGGGGGACAAAGAGGCTATATCTGGTGCTTATCAATATTTTACCATAACTAAAGCCTGTGCGGACGTACTTGTTATAGCCCTCGTGACGTTGATAATAATTGTTACAGGCCTCAAAACATCATATGATGATGTTTCTTTAGCTCTTTGGGCATATTTTTCAGGTAATAAAGCCATTGGATATCTCCTAGCAATACTAGCGCTAGTTGGGTTTGGAGCAAAGGCAGGATTAGCTCCGTTTCATACATGGCTTCCTAAAGCACATCCAGCAGCTCCGACACATATATCAGCAATATTAAGTGGTCTAATAGTAAAAACAGGAGTCTATGCGCTCATGAGGACGTTTCTTGTGTTTTTCCCAACGGATGCTACAATAGGGCTCATAGTAGCATCTTTTGGGATCCTAACAATAATTGTCGGAAACATGAGAGCACTTGCACAGGATGACTCCAAGAGGCTTCTGGCTTACTCAACGATAGGGCAAATAGGATACATATTGCTGCCCATGGGTGCTGGGATATACTTAATAGGAATAGGTCAAACGTTGTTAGGTGGATTCGCTCTTGTCGCATCATTGTATCATACGATAAATCATGCATTCTTTAAGTCTCTGCTTTTCTTGACATCGGGGTCAATTCTTTACGCAACTGGATCAAGAGACCTGAACATCATAGGAGGGCTCTCAAGACAGATGCCATATACGGCTTTTGCTGCCCTAATCGGAGCTTTATCTATTGCAGGTGTACCTCCTCTAAACGGCTTTGTCAGCAAGTGGATGATATACTCTTCTCTTCTGCCATCTGCAACTATTACATCGCTGTTTGGAATAATAGCCCTAGCAATGAGCGCTGTTACTGCTGCGTACATCATGAAGTTCTTCACGGCAGCATTCCTTAAGCCACCAAAGGTTAAGCTTGATGTAAACGAAGTTCCAGGACTTATGTCAGCAACTCAAATAATAGCAGCGGCCTTCTGTATACTTCTTGGAGTATATCCAAACTTCATTGTAAAGATATGCTCAGATGCTTTAATCTCATTAGGTTATCCGATATCGTATGAGAGCTTTAAGATCCTGCCAGGAGTTGTTCTCCCTAATACTGCAGCGTTCATGCCGATCTTAGTGCTAATGGCAGTGTTCCTTCTAGCACCCTTGTTAGGTCTCGCAGTAGGTGTGGATAGAATAGATAACACGTGGACCACAGGATACCCAAGGCCTACATCAGCAATGACATCCTTTGGCTACTATAAGGATTTAAGAGAGGGGTTCTCAGAGTATTATTCAATTTCTAAAGAGCTTTTAGCCTCTGCAAGAAGGCTCTCAAGTGCAATCCTGAGGATGAGTTCCTCATATGAGGACGTCTCATATGACCTAAACACAATGCTCTATGGGGCTGCAGTCTTCTTAGTAATAGGGATCTTTGTAATCCTGTGGGGTGTTATCTTATGAACGCCATAATAGCAGTTATTGTAAATGTAATCTTTGCACTTCTTTACGCTCCTCTCATAGACGGAGTTGAGAGAAAAATAAAGGCAAGAGTTCAGAGGAGAAAAGGACCTCCAATACAGCAGACATGGTACGATATTCTCAAGCTCTTTAAAAAGGAGGAAATTATGCCAAAAGACGCTACAAAATCAATCTTCGTAAGTGCACCATTTATGGCCTTTCTTTCAGTGTTAATCTCTTATCTCTTCGTTCCCACGATACTCCCGGGGGCACTGTACTTCTACGGTGACATAATAGTCGTTGTATATCTACTAGCGTTCTCGTCAATAGCGTTTTTCCTAGGAGCGTTTTCCTCTGGAAACCCTTACGCTCAGGTAGGAGCAAACAGAGAGATGTCCCTAGCTGTTATGGAGGAAATCCTGCTTGCATTCATAGTTGGAAGTCTTGCCGTACTTAACAGATCCTTAATGCTAAATAAGATGTTTCCACTTGAGATCAAGGTTTCTTCTATAATACTCTTAGCGTTTTACCTTGTTGTTATGTACATAGCAAGCGCCAGAGTCCCCTTTGACATAGCAGAGGCAGAGCCTGAGATAGCAGAGGGACCATTTATAGAATACAGTGGAAAGTACTTAGCGATGTATAAGTACACAATATTCTTGAAGAGGATACTACTTACATCACTCTTCCTGAACTTTGTCCTTCCAGAGAACGTTCTCTGGAGGACTATAGGATACATTATTGGAGTAGTTATCATTCCAGTAGTTCTCGCAATGATCGAGGCCCACATGGGTAGAATGAGAATAGATCAAGCAGTGCGCTTTATGAAGAGGTTGTCAGTGATTGGAATATTTGCGTGGGTTATTAGCCTCTTTGGATGGTGATCTCTAATGCAGGATATAAAGCGCGTAATTGAGGAGAACAATGGTAAGATAGTCGTAGAACATGATTATTTCCTTTTGGTAGAGGTTTCAAGGGAACACGTGAGGAAACTTGCTAGGGCTCTTTTTGAGGCAGGAGCTTATTACTCAACTGGTGTCGGAAGTGATGAGAGGCCTAGGAATGGATTCTTTGCAATGTATCATATACTAAATCATGAGGAGTCAAAGAAGTACATCGTACTTAAGGTAGAGGCACCAGAGCATGACTTAAGAATTCCTTCAATAACACCAGAAATAGAGGGCGCAAACTGGGCTGAGAGAGAAGCTCATGACGTATTAGGAATAGTATTTGAAGGGCATCCAGAGCCTGAGAGGCTTATATTGCCCGACGACTGGCCCGAGGGAGTATACCCCCTGAGAAAGGACTTCAAGTACAACGAAAAGGTAAAGCCCGTAAGGAAGGAGGAAAAGTTCGTAGAGAGGGAAGATGCCCTTGTCCTCCCACTAGGACCATTTCATCCCACATTACATGAACCTGAGTACTTTGAGATATACGTTGATGGCGAGACCATAGTCGGAGCGCGCTATAAAGGGTTCTTCGTTCACAGGGGTCTTGAAAAGCTCGCTGAGGGAAGACTCACAATACATCAAATTCCATTTGTTGCAGAGAGAATATGTGGTATCTGTGGTTATACTCACATGATATGCTACTGTCAGGCTGTTGAGAACGCTATAGGGCTAGAGGTTCCTGAAAGGGCTGAGTACATAAGAACCTTGCTTCTAGAAATAGAAAGAATACATAGTCATATTCTCTGGTTCGGAGTAGTTTATCATCTTCTTGGGTTTGATACGGGATTCATGCACGCGTGGAGAATAAGGGAAAAGGTAATGGACATTGCAGAGATGCTCACTGGAAACAGGAAGACGTATGGAATGAGTCTTGTAGGCGGTGTAAGAAGGGACATAGATGAAGATAAGAAGGAAAAGACCCTCAAAGCTCTTAGGGAAGTATCACAGGAAATGAAGAAGTTGTTTAATGACGTGCTCGCCATGAAGGAGATACTAAACAGGATTGAGGATGTTGGGATACTACCTAAGGATAGAGCGAGGTCAATAGGGGTAGTAGGTCCCGTTGCAAGGGGCTCTGGGATAAACACTGACGTGAGGAAGGATCATCCATATGCTGCGTACAAGTACTTAGACTTTAAGGTTCCCGTATACAACGGCTGTGATGTGCTGTCTAGGTATCTCGTTAGGGCTGATGAGATCTTTGAGAGCATATACTTGATAGAGCAAGTTTTAGATCAGATGCCAGGAGGAGACATAATGGTTGAGAGGTTTGAAGTTCCGGAGTTCTCTGTAGGAGTCGGAGCAACAGAGGCTCCCAGAGGAGAGGATGTACACTTTGTAATCACGCACAGGGGAAGTAAGGTTTATAGGTGGAGGCCAAGAGCGCCAACGTACAATAACCTCCCATCAGTTCCAGTAATGCTCGAGGGAGAGCACCTAGCAGATGCCCCCGCTATAATAGGATCCATAGACCCATGCTTCTCATGTACAGATCACGTGACCATAGTGGATGATAGCACTGGAAAGATACTGTTTAGAGGTCCTCTTGAGGATGCCATTAGGAGGCTTAAGAGGTGAGCTCCATGGGTAGGCTCAGGATGCTTATAGACTCCCTCTCTCACCCAAGGGTTACTGAGAAGTACCCATATGAGCCCATACCAATACCTGAGGACTTTCGAGGGAAGCCTGAAATAGACCCAGAGAAGTGCATAGGATGTGCGGCATGTGCTAGGGTTTGCCCACCAAACGCTATAACCTTTAGAGATGATCACGAGCAGGGATATAGAGTCCTTCAGGTATTCTTGGGAAGATGTATATTCTGTGGTAGATGCCAGGATTCATGTCCTGTTGGTGCAATTAAGCTCACAAAGGAGTTTGAGCTGGTATCACTCTCTAAGGATGATCTCTATCAGGTAGTAAAGCTGGAGCTAGCAAAGTGCATAAGATGTGGAAAATACACAGTTCCATATCGCTACATAAAGTATCTAATGGAGAAGGGGCCTAAAATACTAAAGTATGAACTCCTCCTTTGTCCGGAGTGTAAGGGCGAGATCATGACACTGATAAAATATCACTACGCTCAGGAGGTGCATGAATAGATGGTGGATGTCCTTAAGAAGAGCATTTGGGTTTTCCACCTTAACAGTGGATCATGTAATGGATGTGACATTGAGGTTCTCGACGTGTTTACTCCAAGGCCTGACTTTGAGAGATTTGGCGTTAAGTTAGTGCCCTCTCCCAGGCATGCTGATGCAATAGCTCTTACTGGCCCTATAACAAGGGCCATGGTACCCAAGGTTGTTGAAGCCATTAAGGCTCTTCCAGAACCTAAGATAGTACTTGCAATAGGAGCCTGTGCTTGTGGAGGAGGAATCTGGCACGACACCTACGTAGTTGTGGGTGGGATAGACGAGTTCTATAAGATACTAAAAGAGGAGTACGGCATGGATCCTCCCACAACAATATACATACCTGGATGCCCTGCAAAGCCTGAAGCCCTAATCTATGCTGCTGGGATCCTTGCAGACATAATAAAGCAGAAACAAAGGAGGAGAGAGGATGTCATCAGGGAAGAGGATGAGGAAAAGAGAAAGATAGAGACGATAATAAGGGAAGAAATAGGTTCAAGGCACTTCCTTCCTAAGATAATAGTAAAAAGAGGCCCTAAGGAGGGGTCAGTGTGAACGCTGAAAACTTGCTTTTTATGATACTCATGATAGCATTTCCTTTCTATCTAGCAGCGTTCGTACTGTATTCGATAAGGATAGTAAAAGGTCCTACGATCTTTGATTCAGTCCTTGCTGTTGACTGTCTCTCATTTGATCTTGCGGCGTTCATAGCAATTCTTGCCATATACTTTAGAAGTGCCTTCCTAGCAACCAGTGCAATAATACTCGCACTCTGGGCGTTTCTCTTAGACCTATATCTAGCAAAGTACTTCCTTAAGAGAGAGGTGGGAATATGATAAGCGAGGCGCTAATGTACATCGGTGGCATACTCGTGATAATTGGAGGTATCTGTGACTTCTTTGGAGCATTAGGTCTACTGCGGTTTCCTCACTTCTATGTAAGGCTTCACGCTGCAACTGTGGGAACCATTGGAGGTGCTGTAGTGCCACTTATAGGGGCCGCAATACTCGCCCTTGGGTGTGACTTCCTTGGCTGGATTAGATATCCAATTGCTGGAATGTCGTTCATCACTGCAATACTAATACTTATGGTCTCCCCTACAGCAACGCATGCTCTTGCATTTGCAGCTCATAGAAGTAAGGCAATTGAGTGGAAAGAAAAAGTCTGTGATCACTTAGAGGGTGTTAGGAGATGATATTCATACATCTCGTGATACTTGCAATATCTATGATATTAGGCTTTGTGTTCTCATATCTTGCAATTATGGAAGAGGATCTTCTTAAGGCAGTAATATACTCAGCAGGACAGGGAGTTATGTTCTCGATAGCGTTTTATATCCTCATGGCCCCAGATGTCTTGCTTGCATACATAGCAATAGCAATAGGAATCTACACGGCACTACTAGTGTTCGTCATAAGTAAGACGGAAAGAAAAGAGGTGGTATGACGTGAAAAGGGGCCATATAATAGCCCTTGGAGTATTCATAGCCCTTATCTTGTTAGTATCATTGGGGATCACGTTTGTTGGAAAGGTTCCCATGACCACTGATGTGAGGCCCTTAGGGCTCTTCTATCTGAAGAACAGCTACTTTGGAAACTATGCTGCAAGAAGCCCAGAGGTCGTAACTTCAATACTTTGGGACTATCGTGGCCTTGACACGCTCTTTGAAACTGGAGTGTTTTTCCTTGCAATTATATCAGCACTAGCACTCTTCAGAATTGAGAAAAAGGAAGAGAAGGTTAAGGAGAAGGGAGAAGGCTTTACGTTTATAGTCAAGGACACAGTTAGAATAATCTCAGTCCTAATTGTAGCGGTTTCAGCGGCAATAGCGCTTCATGGTCATCTTACTCCTGGAGGAGGATTCCAAGGAGGGTCTGCTTTAGCGGTAGTGCCTCTACTAATAATCGTGGCGTTCTCAAAGTATGCACTTGAGGGAAGGGGGCTCACGAAGGATACAGCAATGATCGTGAGATCGATAGGACTCATTAGCATCATAATACTTGTGCTCATACCACTCGCAGCAGGAGGATACCTCATGCAAAACCTCCCCGTGTTTCCATCACACATACTTGGACAGCTTACAAGTGGATCGCTGGTGTTCTACAACCTCTTTGAGTACATTGCGGTGGGAGCAGGATTCACGGCAGTATTCCTTCTATTGTCGATACCTGAAAAGGTATTCCACAAGATTCTTGGTGGTGAGAAAGAATGATTGAGATGTTTCTCTGGGCACTCGTCTTGGTATCACTCATGGCAACTCTAGTCGTAAGCATATATGGAATCGTTGTAAGGCCAAGTCTCATAAAGAAGCTAATAGCACTCACCATACTCACTGACTCAGCTAACTTGCTCGCTATAATGATTGGCTATAGACTAATTTATCCTGTAATACCTCCTGTGCTTCCTCAGAGAACCCAGGAGGGACTTTCAAAGTTCATTGCATCTTCAGTGGATCCCCTCCCTCAGGCGCTAGTTATAACAGCAGTTGTCATAGGAATGGCCGTGAACGTGCTGATAGCGTTCGCAATAATTCAGATATATCGTATATATGGGACAACAGACGTGAGGAAAATTGCGGAGGTGATGACAGATGGCAAGGCTCAGTAGCGCCATTCCAGTAGCGGCCCTCGTATTCATAATATACATACTTTTCACGGGATCCGCAACGCTATATGACATCATTACGGGAGTTATAGTCAGCGTTGCATGTGGGGTGCTCTTTGGAGAGTTCGTTGTCAGAAGTCCGAGTAAGTGCTTTGATCCTAGAAGATGGTTTTGGACTATTGCTTACTTCCTGAAGTATATGACAGTAATAGAGGCAAGAGCACATCTTGACGTGATAAAGAGGATCCTTACCATGGACATAAGGCCTGGAATCGTTAAGGTGCCAATAGATGTAAAGAACGACTACTCAAGGATTCTAGTTGCACACTCAATAACGAACACTCCTGGAACTGTGACTGTAGACATGGATGACAACTACATATACGTGAACTGGATAAACGTTGTGACAGAAAAACCAAAAGAGGCTAGAAAACGCATATCGGAGGAATTTGAGAAATTCGCAGAGAAGATATTTGAATGAGGTGGTCTAATGCTCGTTGTGGGTCTTACAGTAGTGGTTCCAATAGCATTTGCATTCAGCCTTCCACTTTACTCAAAGATCGTTAGAGGTAACAGAGGAGCAATAGCCTCCTATGCTATCCTTGGATCAGTCATCACACTTGTCCTTTCAGTACTTGTGGCAAAGGAGGTGTACTATTCCTCAGGGCCTCTTGTATATGTCTTTGGAAAATGGGTAGCTCCTGTGGGAATAGTGTATGAAGTAGATCTTTTAAGCGCTGTAATAGCGTCAGTTACGGCATTTCTCATGTTCATGATAGCGCTTTACAGCTATCACTACCTTAAGCACGAGGGAGGGATAGAGTGGTACTACACACTCTTTATGGGCCTTGAGGCAGGCCTAATAGGAGTTCTTTACACGGGAGATGCGTTTAACCTGTTCGTTATGATAGAGGTCACGAGCATAGCTGCGTATGGCCTAGTGATGTTCTACAGAAGTAGAGGAGACTCTGTGGTGGCCGGGTTGAAGTACGCCATAATTGGGGCTACTGCAACCACAGTGTACTTCTTAGCAGTGGTCTTCATATACGCAACGGTAGGCACATTAAACATGGCAGATATAGCTGCAAAGCTTCATGGGATCCCATTTGCAGTTTCAGAGGTATACTACCATAACTTCGCCATGGCTACAGGGATAGCACTCATACTGGCAACATGGGCCTTTCTAGTTAAGGCAGCAATATTTCCAAATCATTTCTGGCTTCCAGAGGCTCACCCAGCAGCACCTACGCCAATCTCCGCTGTTCTGAGCGGTTTAGTAGTAAATGTTGGAGTGTATTCACTCCTTAGGTTTTACGTAACTATCTTCAGGGCTCCTCTAGATGTGGGAACCGCCAGAATACTAAACATCTTAAGTAACATGCTGATACTTCTAGGAGCATTCTCAGCGATATTCGCGGCTGTCATGATGAACGTGCAAAAGGACATAAAAAGACTGATAGCATACTCAACGATCGTGCATATGGGCTACATCACTGCAGCTATAGGAGTTGGGACAAGGCTCAGCGTTGAGGCATCACTTTATCACATAATAAATCACGCAATGTCGAAGGCCCTGATGTTCCTTGCTGCAGGAGTGTTCATACAGATGGTTGGATCTAGAAGGATAGACGATTTAGCGGGCATCGCTAAAAGTGCTCCAATAACAGCATTCTCATTTGCTGTATCTACGTTCAGCCTAGTGGGTATTCCACCAATGAACGTCTTCTACAGCAAGCTTCTGCTGTACGGAGCGTACATTGAGTACAACATCGCCCTAGCACTTGTCTTGGTACTTTCAAGCATAGTGGCACTTATAGCTTACGTGAGGGTTCTCTACAAAATGCTGTTCGAGGGTCCGAAAGGAGAGCCCAAGAACGAGGACAAGCTGATGGCAGCGGTGTGTCTTGTACTAGCATTGGTGATACTTATTACTGGAGTAATGGCTCCAGTGATCTATCAAAAGATAATAAGTGTCGCCTCAGTCCAGGCAATGAACTATCAGTCCTACATAGATGCCATTAGAGGGCTTATACAGAAGTTCTTCTAAGATAAAGGAACAGGAGGTCAGTGCCCTGGCTTTTCATCATGCATCAGTGCTCAGCACTCATCATCCCCAGTACATATACCTTACCTACTTGAATTTAAGGATTTGGCCTTGAGGAGCACGCAAGTAGTTAGCTCCTTTAACATAAGGTCTAAAAGCTATTAAGACTCTAAATAAACAAACGTGGACTAAAAAGTTAGTGTGAGTCCTGAAGTCATAACGTCTGGCTCATACTACGCCTACCCTTGTGAAGTTAGGAGGGAATGTGCGTATGGAGTTCATGAACTTTGCCTTCCACTGTAAGTCCAAACCTAAAGAGGGTACTGGCAAGAAAATAGCCATAATAGGAGCTGGCCCTGCAGGTCTTGTTGCAGCTGGTTACTTGGCCTGTATGGGTCACGAGATAGATGTATACGATAAGCAGCCGGAGCCAGGAGGGCTGATGATCTTTGGAATTCCAGAGACAAGAATACCCATAGAGCGCGTGAGGCTTGGATGTGAGCACCTTGAGGAGGAGTTCGGAGTAAAGTTCTACACGAGTACAAAGGTCATGTTCGGCGAAAGACACGATGAAGGAGATGAGCTTACAAAGAAGACAGTAAATTTAAAGGAGCTCATGGAGAGCTATGATGTTGTCCTTATAACTACGGGAACATGGCGCTCTAGGATGCCGGACATTGAGGGAAAGAACCTAGATGGCGTGTACACTGCACTAGACTATCTTTACAGGCTAAAGGCAAGTAAGCTAGGATACCTACCGAAGGAACATGCTCCTGAGGTCAAGGGTAAGAGAGTAGCAGTGATAGGAGGTGGATACTCAGCAGTCGATGCAGTCCTTGAGTCAAAGCTATGGGGAGCAAAGGATGTGTACCTCCTATACAGAAGAACGATATACGAAGCCCCAGCAGGTATATATGAGATAAATCAGCTTAAGAACAAGGGAGTTCACTGGATGGAGCTCGTAACCCCTAACAGAATTATTGGGGAGGGGCACGTCAAGGGCATAGAACTCCTCAAGTGTAAGCTCGGAGAGCCTGATGCCAGCGGAAGGCGCAGGCCAATTCCAATAGAGGGATCAGAGTTCACGTTGGACATGGACATAGTAATATTCGCAACAGGAGAGCTTTCAACCCCACCTTTCTCGGAGGACGTAGGCATACAGACGGACAAGTGGGGAGGCATAATTGTAAACGAAAACTATATGACGAGCGTTGAAGGAGTGTTTGCAGCAGGAGATGTAATTACAGGCCCAAGTAAAATTGGCAAGGCTGTGAGATCAGGCCTCTATGCTGCAAGAGCCATAGACATATGGCTCAGATCGAGGTGATGAGAATGACCTCAAACATTAAGGTCAGATATTATATAAGCCTAGATGTGTGTATCGGTTGTGAGACATGTGAGAGTGTCTGTGCATTTGAACACGATGACAGGCCTAATATAAGAGTATATAGGACGTCACTTGGCGTTAACATACCAGTAAACTGCATGCACTGCATAAAGGCGCCCTGTTTAGAGGTATGTCCAGTTGGGGCTATATACAGGGACGATGAAGGAGCTGTTATAATAGACCCCAATAAGTGCATAGGATGTGGCATGTGCCTTGCAGTATGTCCTTATGGTGCTCCAAGATATGACGACTGGCTGAATGCCTTTAATAAATGTGATCTCTGTGCATCTCTAAGAGAGCAAGGTATAGAGCCAGCTTGTTACCAAATGTGCCCATCTGGAGCAATATTCTACGGAGATCCTGAGAAGATTATAGGTGACGTTGGTAAAAGATTTGCTGAGAAGATGCTTCAAAGCAAGATATTTGGTGAGCATTAATTAGTGGAATAACTTTGTTCCAACGCTCTTTTATTTATTTTACAAAATGTCGCTAAGAAAGCCCTACTCTTTAGAGCGGGGATGAGTTAGGTGAAGTGAGAGGGCAGCCAAGACATAATATTCCCAAAGATTCATAAAATTGAATGAAGTGAAGAACGGTAAAGATTAAAGAGGAGTAAACTCCCTTTAACGCCCTTAAAGTTTCTATTTTCTTCCCTTCTTCTGTTGCCTGTTCATGTAGATTCCAGTAACAAGTAGCGCAATGCCAGCTCCTAGAAGGACATATGCAACAATCCTGTATGAACGCTTTGAAATTTTTTCTGGAAGAGGTATAACAAGCTCTTGAGATCCATACCTAACTGTAAGTGCATCCCCTTGACGCTCCACGTACGTCGTTATAATAGTGCTATTCTCTGGTGTAGAGTACTTCTTTCCATATATAGTTACGGTGAAGTTTCTGAGGGCTTCTATGTCATTTGTCGTATCGTTTACAGTTATCACCTCTACTCCAACAAAGAGGGCACTTTCTCTTAGCACAAATGTGTTCTTACCAAACGAAACCCTAAGAATTGGTATTGAGTCATTTAGAGGATGTTTATCACACGATTTAGCGCTTCCTGTTACGTTGTATGGTCCTGACGGTACCATTGGACCGTAGAAGTTATGGTCCCAAGAGTTATTCCTACCATAATCTGCTCCATATCCGGTCGTGAGCTCTGAGATCCTTCCGACCATGTATATGTTGTTCCAAGTTATGCTCACGTTTTCAGTGCCCTGGGAGAGCCATATACCATAAGATCCGACGTTGAGAATAAGATTATGCGTAATAGTGCCGTTTCTAGAATGATCTATATAAACGGCATTTGAGGTGCTCCTTCTAATGTAATTATTGGAGACGTTAAAGCTATTTACGTTTATTAGGAATACTCCCCAGCTTGTATAATTTATAATACAACTCTTCACGTTAACGGAGTCAGAATTCTCCACATATACTCCATATATTGCGTTATATATCCACGAAGAGTATACTCCAACTGAGGGCACGTTCTTAGCCATGATGCCAAATCTAGCATTCCTAATGCCAGTATTCCACACTCCAAGGCTCTCCGAGTTAACTACTATAACATCATCGTAAAAATAAACGCCATCAAGTATCACTCTTCCAGAGAACGCTACGAACATCCCACCATAGATCCTTTCTATATCCTTTGTGAGCTCTCCAGGAGATAATATCACGCTATCCTTTGAGAAGAAGTATAAATATGGATACTTAATTGTAGGATCCTTTGGATCAGACTTATAAACGTCTTCAACCTTCACGTCAAAGTTCTCCTTCTTTGTGCCGTCCACTAGCAGCACATGACCACTAAGAACGTCGACACTCTTTATCTCTACTTCCGTACAGTTGAAAAGCTGTATAGCATATCCCATATCTGGGTTAACCACTGCGGATATCTTACTCACCTTTAAGCCATGAACGTTATATGCAATGATTCCCTGCATCATGTACGATATCGTTACGTCCTCTATAACAACATTAGACGCATTTTGTATGGTTATGCCCGTTCTTCCCCAGTTTGATTCGTTCTTACCAGGAGATATCACGACATTTCTGATGACTATATTAGAGACGTTCACTATCCAAAGAGCGGGGAGAACAGGGCCATATAGTACGTAGTTCTCAAGGACATAGGGATCCTCAGGAGTGCCACTGCCCTTCAGAACTCCCTCTGTAACAAGATCCTTTACATTGGTTTCATTTATGTAGAGATGCTCTTTGGTGGGTCTTGTGCCATTATACTCCTCAGCAGAGATATTCGCTGGAATAAAGGCTGCTGTGAGAAACAATAACATCACTAGAATTATTAAGAGCGACTTTGTTTTCATAGTTACACCTCGTAATTAGAGAAGCTTAAACATAATTCAATGGTATGTTGAGTCTATTAGGAATAATTAATAAACTTTCAACTAAAAAGGGTTTCTAAATGGAAAATTAACATGTGAAGCAACACTGTGCCCCGAAGGAGCGACCGGGCATCAAAGCCCGGGGAGCGCTCAGCCCGGCCGGTTTCTTCGGGGCATTTATTAGTACTTAATACGTTAGTAAATTTTAACATTATCTTAACTCAAAGTACGAATATAAGCACGATAAACGCTAAGATCCCTATAAGAATTAGTATCAGGGCCACTTTAAGTAGAAATAAAGTTATTTTTATAAAAATCCAAATCCCAATGACGCCTAAAAGTCCTAAAAACAGAAGAATAAACAGCAGCTTTCCTCCGCTTATTATGAGCAATACTAATAATATGAGGAATGCAAGTACAAGCGCTCCTAGCGTGCTCATAGTTTTTCGCCACTATCTTCCATGATGTAATAATATTTATTGTGATATCTTATAACTGGAGCGATCTTGCTCACGAGCTTAGGCCTCCTTAAGAGACTCTCTAAGCGCTTCTCATGTGCCCTAAAGCCATGACGTAGCCATCTGGGATATTCTTTTAGCAGGTCTCCAAATAGGAGGGATTTTTGCTTACAGTATGAGATAAAGTCCTCAATGGATGCTTTTCCTCGTTTTTCTAATAATAAATAAAGGTCCCAAAGTGTTGGTCTCCTAGTCCAGGGAGATCTAAGAAGCCACATGCCTTGCGGAGCAGTAACAATTTTCATAAGCATTGATAGACAATCTACAACTGCAACACATTTATATCCCCCTCCCGAAATATAATTCAGCCCGCGACTAAAGCGTCGAAACCCCACGGCTTAAGGCCGTGGGGGGATGTGACGGACTCGGGCTAAGGATGTGGGGTTACCCTGAAAGAGGACGAGACCAATGATATGCTCCCGATAAACCCGATGAAAGTATCTCAGGCCATCTCTTGGCAATAAGCCACACCCGTTCTGATCAGCCATAACTTTTGTAACGGTGACTTTCCAGCCTCCCATCTTCATTGGCTGGCTTTCGGGGGGAACGGTGACTCCCCACATCTTCAGGGCCTTTAGACGGATGTTAATACTTTCAACTACGTTTCTCTCTGCCTCGAGGCTGCATTTTCTACATCTCAAGACCCTGTGCCCATTCGGGCTTAGCCTCTCCCCACATATCGGGCACGGGAACCCCATCCCGAAACGCTAAGTAAAACAAGTCAAAAATATCATTTAAGTGTTACGATAGTTACTAACTTTGGAGCAGCCCTAAGGGTCAGCTTTATGCTAAGGAGCAAGGTTTCTCGATGGTGGACTGTAATTAACATTTAATATGTGATTGCTGTTTTGGATAAATGTCTTCATAAAGTGTAGATGTCATCAAGGTCAGGGAGGTGCTCACATGGAAAAGGGTGACGTAGTGAGGCTTGAGTACGAAATATGGATCAAAAACCCCGAGGGTAACGTTCTTTATGCGACGAACATTGAGGAGCTTGCTAAAAAGCACAACATATATGATGAGAATTCCAGATACGGCCCTGAGCCTTTCATAATTGGAGTTAAGCGAATACTAGAGCCAGTTGATGAGAAGCTCTTGGAGGCAAATGTAGGTGATACCATAGAGGTTGAGGTTCCTCCCGAGAAGGCCTTTGGAAGGAGAAACCCTAACCTCATAGAGAAAGTACCTCTTAGGGAGTTTAGGAAGCAGGGCAAAACTCCAATGCCTGGAGATAGAGTTGTGATAAATGGCAGAGTAGGCACTGTGATTGATATTGCCGCAGGACGTGTAATTGTGGACTTTAATCATCCCCTAGCTGACAAGACTTTAATATACAAGGTAAGAGTTGTGGAGAAGATCGAAGATCCAATACAAAAGGTTAAGGCCATCATTGAGATGGACTATCCAAAGGACGTTGACGAGTTTGAGATAAGAGCAGAGGGGTCAAAGGTTACAATAAAGCTACCAGACAGGTGCAAGTACGACAATGATTGGGAGCGTGTTAAGCTCTTCGTAGCATCAAACATCCTGAACTACTCGGGGTTTACTGAGCTGGACTTTGTAGAGCACTATGAAAAACCTAAAAAGGAGGCCGTAAAGTCTGAGAATAAACAAGAAGAGCAAAAAGAGGAGAAATCTCAAGAATCTGAGAAAAGCTGATTCTTTCCTCTCAATTTTTAATACGTCTTTGCAAGGTATATATCCCCTAGGGACTCTTTGCCACATACTGGGCATCTTTCATGCTTTCTTCTTCCATAGTAATCTCTTCCCAGAATCTTTAGGTCAAGAGCTTGCATCATCTCCTCAGCGCACTCCTCTGAGCCACACCATCCAGTTATTATCACAGCCCTGCCCCTCTCCTCTAGGATCTTCCTTGCCTCCTCAATGCTGTCAACGTCAAACATAAGCCTTTTGGATTCATCCTCATGCCTTTTAAGGAGCTGACCCTCAACGTCCTTAAGTGCCTTCTTAACTTCTTCTATAAGATGATCCCTTGGGACAGTTCTTCTTTCCCTATTAGTCCTAAGAACTAAGACTACTTGCTTATTCTCAACATCTCTAGGACCTATCTCAACTCTTATCGGGACCCCTTTAAGCTCCCAGTAATAGAACTTGCTTCCTGGGGTCTCATCCATCCTATCATCTAAGTGAGCCCTTATTCCAGCAGCTATGAGATCCTCTAGGGCTTTCTTAGACTCCTTTAATACCTCCTCCTCTTGTCCCTTAAACGTTATTGGAACAATTACAGCCTGTATTGGAGCAACGGCTGGCGGGATTATGAGACCATGGTCATCTCCATGAGCCATGACTATAGCTCCTATGAGCCTCTCACTCATCCCAAACGTTGTTTGATGAACATAGTGTTCCTCTCCTTTCTCGTCCTTGTAAGTTATATTATAAGCCCTTGAGAAGTTGTCCTTATACTGGTGTACAGTTGCTATTTGAAGAACCCTTCCATCAGGCATTATGGCATCTACTCCTATGCTGTAGTAAGCCCCTGCGAACTTGTCCCACTCAGGCCTTATGTCCACAAGATAGTAGAGCCTCAGGGAATCTCTTATGACCCTTTCAACTACCTCCAAGTGGCTCTTGATTTGCTCCTCGGCGTCCTCATATGTGGCATGTGCCGTGTGTGCCTCGAAGAAGTGGAACTCCCTCATCCTGATGAAGGCCCTAGTCTGCTTTGTCTCATATCTGAACACGTTCACAATTTGATATATCCTTAAAGGAAGATCTCTATGAGTCCTTATCCAGAGGGAGAAAAGTGGATACATTGCAGACTCACTTGTAGGCCTAAGAAGGTATCTTTCCTCTAGTCTATTGTAACCAGCGTGAGTTATCCAGAAGACCTGTCCCTCAAATCCTCTTATGTGCTCTGCCTCTCTCTTGAAGTATCCCTCTGGGACTAGTGTTGGGAACTGCACCTCTTCATGTCCTGTAGCCTCGATCTCTCTTCTTATTATTTCATCAAGGTTTCTAACTATCTTCCACCCATACGGTAGCCATACATGCGCTCCTTTTATCGGATATCTCCTGTCAACAAGCTCTGCAGCCTCTATTACCTGGACGTACCACTCGCTGATGTCTTCACTCTTTCTCTTATCATAAACACCCTCCTTCGGCAATTGATACACCTCCTCTTAAAGTAGCCCATAACACTAGACTCCAAGTATTATCCTGATAAGATCTCTAGTTCCTGGACCAAGCCCAAGGGCAAGACCGTATAAGAGAAGTATGTATGCTACGTTCTTAAGCTCAGCGCTGTTCTGTCTGTCAGCTTCTCTGCTCACATATTGGGCAAGAATGCCTACTGAAACTCCAAGTATTATTTTTAAGGCGAGATAAAGCACAGGACTATGCTTTATAAGAGCCCCTGATACTACGTGCTTCTCATAGTATCCATACATTGTGATAGCGATGAAAGTTGCTGAGCCATCAAGTGCCTGCGCAACGGCTATGGGAAGTATCATGGAGAACCCTATTCCTAGGGTTATCCCCATAAGAACTGCTAAGGACGATACCATAAGCAGGATTGCAGTTGCCATCTTTGCAGGGGCAGTATGAAATGCCCTTATCCCCATAACTGTTTCCACTAGACTTATTAGGGCAAGAGTCATCATGAGGGCACCAGTAAGACAAATTTTTCCCTCTTTGGTTTTTATGAAGTGATATAAGGGCGTTAGTGCCAATGGAATCAGAGCGTACGGGCTTGATTCTATGCTATAGTACAGGAACACAAGAATTGCTACTGATAGCACTACTAAAAGTGAGCTTGCAACAGTCTCCCTTTTTATTAATCCCACTATGAGGGACGAGGAAACAAATACTGCTCCTATAAATATTTGGAGGAGTGGGGAGATGAACACGTAGTGAAATCTTACTCCTATGTCCTCAAGTACTCTAAGGAAGGCTGCAGAGAGAACGTAGGGAATGAACATAAGAACGTGAGAATATTTAATTCTTATTCCAAAGTACAGACAAATCGTGTAGACGAGGTAGGCAGAGAGTGCAAGCTCCGTAGCATAAATTGCAGTGTTAACCACATTATAACCGCTTGGAAATCCAAGGGCGTCCCTTATCACAGGGTTTATTATGTACTCCCTGAGCTCACTGAGTGCTAGGGAAAGAACTCCTATAATTATCATAACAGCAACTGTGATCACTATTTCTATTCTAACTCTTTTTAATGAACGCCTGCTGAAACTTAGCTTTTCATCAGAGAATTCTATGGACATCTCATAGCGCCTCACGAAAGCTTAGTAACATTTGATTTTGAGTATTAAGAGGATCAAAGGAAGCGCTCAGAGGCGGAAGCAGTCATCATCAGTCAGTCCTGCCCAGTCTCATCATAGCAGATTGCACTAGAAAGTTAAAATACGAACATGGTATTATGAACTTTTCCTAATTAGCGCTTAGTCACAAAGGAGTACTATCGATGCAGTTTCCATGAGAAGTCAGAGGTGCCCGAGATCATCATCGGCCCCGGGTGAACCTCAGGGGAGGGACGCGTAATCATCATTCAAGTACACTTTAACATCTTGTGAGTTAATTAATATTCTTTTTGAGCTTCTACTTATTTAAGACCCTGTTTATGCTCATAAGAACAAGTATGGGATTTATCATGAGGAGAAGTCCTATTATAGCGTACGAGAAGCTGTATCCAAATGTCTGAGCAACATGCCCAAGGACAATCCCACCAACAAACCCTCCTATGTCATATCCCATAGCGTACACTGTCATTGCTCTATTCCGAACGTTCTTCATAGTGCTCATTGATATTATGCTCTGCACTGCGGGTACTAGAAGACCAAATCCAAGACCATAAAAGGCCACTGGAATAAACGCCCAAGGATACATGTATGTCCTAGAGAGGACAATGCTGCCAAGGCCTACTATAAAGTAACAGGTTGCTGATATAAGGAAGAGTCTCCTAAGGTTGCTTCCTATTATCCTATGGGATGTAAGTCTTAGGATCATAGTAATTGCAGCAAAACATGCCATTAAAATACCGTATAGCGAACTTGGGTATCCTAAGTCTCTATAATGTGACTGAAGCAGGCTTCTAAATGTAAAGAATGAGAGCCCTCCTATGAGGGACGTTGCTGTGAATAGGATGACAATTAGGTTCATGGCATCTTTCCATGAGCCCCTATCAGAGCTCCTTTGGAGCTGAGCAGTGATATCAGAGCGAGTATATAGAAGGGCACACACTATTGCATTAAGTGCAGAGAGAGCTGCTGATAAAGCAAACGCTACAGAGTAGCTAACGTAGTCAACGAGGTACCCCCCTATGACTGGGCCAACTAGCGCTCCAAGGGATACCGTTGCAGACCTATAGCTGAGGGATCTTCCAACAAGGTCCTCTGATACTATAAGCGTGGCTGCTGCTATTGATGGAGCTACGAACATTGCGCTTGCAATACCGTTAAGGAACCTTCCAAGAAGAAGGGAGGTAAAATCCCTAGAGAACATATATACAACATTTGCTAGCATTAAGAATGCACTTCCAATGCTCATCATAAGAAATGAGGATACTCTGTCTCCATAATGTCCTGATATCGGCCTAAAAATTGCAGAGACAAGAAATGTAACAGCCCATATTATGCTCGTATTACTGATGTTTATTCCGAGCTCTCTTGAGTACCTGACCACAATTGAGATGGATATGTTCATTGAGAGGAAGTAAAGGAGGGTCGTTAGAACTACTATGAGGATCCTTGTACGTGGAATATTGAAACTCTGAGAGGCCATTATCCGCCACCTTTACTCTATTCTATGCTCCGTGAGATGTGATACCAATTATCAATTCGTGATAGAATACTCGAAAGATTTATGATAAGAGGCCTTAAAAGGTTTAATGATATTGAGTGTGAGCTGCAAGAACGTATGACGTCTAGGCTATTGCCCTAGAATTGAGCAGTCCCTAGTAAAGGGTTGGAGCTATATGTTTAGGGTACCGAAAAATGTAACTCACACCATAGTGTTTGAAGTAAGCCCTGGAGATGTTGAGGATTTCCTCTCAGAGTATGGTATTGATGTTCTTTCTACTGCCAGACTGCTACACTATATGGCAGTAGCAGCCAGAGAGCTGTTAAAGAAGTATATACCTCAAGATCACACGTCTGTTGGATATTATTTTGAGATATATCATGTGAAGCCAACTACTATTGGAGAGAGGGTTCAAGTAACAGCAAAGCTGTTAAATGTTAATGGATACAAGGCTGAATTTGAGATAGAGGTCAAGGTCAAGGATGAAATTGTTGCAAAGGCAAGGCACAAGAGAAGAGTAATTAGCGTTCAGGAGATGATAAGGAAGGTATATGGTGTTTGATATGAGCAGGCTTGAGGGAGTTTTTGTTGCCATGATAACGCCCTTTATAGAAAACATCGTAAACAGAGACTCTATAGCAAGGATAGTGGAGTACTATAAGCTTAAAGGTCTTAACGGAGCCCTTGTATGCGGGTCCACTGGGGAAGCCCACCTTATGAGAATAGAAGACATAAAGGAGACAATAAAGACCACAGTCGAGTTCTCTTCTGAAGGGTTCAAGATAATAGCTGGTGTCCTGAGAAGCGATACAGATACTGCCATTGAGATAGCAAAATATGCCGAGGACGTTGGTGTGAACGCAGTATTAGCTCTTACGCCTTATTACTACACGTTCTCAGAGGAGGAAATAGTATCTCACTACTCTAAACTTCGTGATAAACTTGGGATACCGCTTTTTCTTTATAACGCTCCAAAATTCACAGGGAATAACGTCCCACCAAGGCTTATAGTTAAGATGCTTGCAGAGGACATAATAGATGGCATTAAAGACACTGTTTGGGATTTTTCACATTTTGCACAGATAGTTGCAGAAAACGGATCGCTTGGAAAGGAAAAATCCTTGTTCATAGGAACAACGCAGATATTCTTCCCATCACTAATTGTAGGGGCATCAGGAGGGATCCTTGCATCTGCAAATTACTTGCCAGAGCTCTGTATGGAAGTGTACAACTCCTTTAAGAGGGGAGATCTTAAAAAGGCCAGAGAGCGCAATAAACTGCTCTTAAAGGCAAGTGCAGCAGTAGAGGGGAAGCTTGGAATTCGTGGGATAAAAGCAGCTATGGACATTAGAGGCCTGCCAGCAGGTTCACCAAGGGAGCCATTTAAGCCTCTAAACGAGGATCAGTATAAATACGTGAGAAGGGTTCTAGAAAGCGTAGGAATCAAGTACTGAGGTAAGTGCCATGATAGCTGAGATAATAACAGTTGGAGATGAGCTAATAACGGGGAACACTATTGATAAGAACGCAGCTTATATAGCCAAGAGGCTCTATGAGCATGGGTATATTGTTAAGAGGATAACAACTGTTGGGGATGACGTGGGGGAGATAAGGAGGGCTGTGCTTGAAGCTCTTATAAGGGCCCCTGACGTCATTATAATAAGCGGTGGGCTAGGACCCACGCATGACGACGTAACAGTATATGCAGTAGCGCTAGCCCTTGGAAGGAACCTTGTGTTATCAGAACAAGCCCTAGAGTGGATAAAGGAGAAATATAGAGAGCTCTATGAAAAAGGATTTGTTGATACGCCTGAAATTAATGAGGCTAGAAAGAAGATGGCCTACATAATTGAGGGATCGCGTCCTCTTAAGAACAGTGTGGGAGCAGCTCCAGGAATCGAGATAGTGCATGGAAATACCAGGATATTCATCTTACCAGGAATGCCCTCAGAGATGAGATCAATTCTAGAGGAACATGTCCTCAGATCTCTTGGAGGACAACAGCTCAAAGCAATAAAGCTGAAGCTTTTCTCAAGGGATGAGAGTATAGTTGCTGGGATAATATCAGACGCCACTAGAGAGGTTGGGACGAGAATACATTCTTCTCCCAAGGGTTTTGGAAAAGACGTATATATAGAACTGATAATATTTGGGAAGGACGACGAAGAAATAGAAAAAACAGTGAGGTCCTTGAGGGACAAGGGCCTTAAGTTTGAGATTGTTAAGGAGTAGGGCTGTTTCGTAGATGGTAAAGGTATAAAGTTTGACACCTACTGCCCTCGCAATTTTTTAAAATATTATTTAGGACTTATCTTGTTACGGTGGGCGGTCCCTGATATGTGGGATCCTAAGCTCAAATGGGGATCGCTTAAAATCCCTCCAATAAAGCCTGAGGAGGGATCCTCCGCTACGATAGTCTCGCGTGCTCTAAAGTAGCGGATAGCCAGAACAGGAGAGGAAATAAGACTTATAAAGAAGTAATGCACTAGTATAAAGTAGATTGAAGTATATTGGAAGGAGGGTGGCGATTATGCCAAAAGCGGAGATTGATAAAGAAAAGGGAGAAGTAAGAATTGCCATAGACAAGACAATTCTTGAGAGGCTGGAGAAGGCAGTGGAAGTTCTTGAGGAACTAAAGAAACAAGTGCCAGAAATCCCAAGACCCAAGATAGAGGAGGTTATAGCTTCTATTGCAGAGGCAAAAGAGAAGCTTATTCCAAAGGTAGACGTGAGGAAGATTATTGAAATAGTTAAAAGCAGTGAAACAGAGCTTCACATTAAGTTTGACAAGCTTACCCTAGATGGAGAAGTAACAATAAAATTTGCCCCACTGAGAAAAGAATGAACTTCCTCCTCACCTTTATTGACTTTTCCTTTGTTTTTATGGTGATAATAATGAATGTAAAAAACCTTGTAGGAGCGCTTCTTAAGCTTCAGAGGTTAATAATAGAAGGTTCACTTGAGATAAGGCTTGAAAGTAATCTTATCACGATAAGCAAAGATGACATAATTGTGGATATCTCAAGTCCGGAAAAAATAACCGAGCTTGCAAAAGCACTAAAGGAGAGTATGAAAAATGACGTCACGAAGACTATAAAAGGTATTCCGGATGTCATGAAACTCATAGCAGAGGTTGGAGAAGAGCTACATGAGGCCAAGAAAACACTCATTATCAAATATCATGGTAGAGATGTTGTGATAATGGGCCTTAAAGCAAATCCTAGCATCCTTGGAATAAATAACGTTGAAATTAAAGACAAAGTAGAGTTAATGAGATTAATTTCAGCGATTCTGATGACGTCATCTCCTTTTGGGATCCAATGAGTTTTGGTATTCTCATGCATGAAAAACTCAGCAAAATTATTATAATTATGCATCCTAACCCTGTTCCCTTATGCATCTACTTTTATTTGGCTGTTTTTAGCGTTTGCAATAACAAGTAGAGTGTTCCTGTGAAGTGAGAGACTATTGTAATTATATTCTCAACTAAGTCCTCCCTTGGACTCCTCTCCACCATGAAAACAGTCTCTATTCTTTCCGCTATCGATTTGAGGTTTTCATCGTCTAGGCTCGATGTATCAGATTGACCTGATAGAGAGCGTTAGAGTGGTCTTGCGTAGACTCTACCCTACGGCAGAGAGGTTTAAGAGAATTAGTAGTGATGCTATAAGGAAGAAGATTGATAGGCTGGTTAATTTAGGGGTTCTCAGGGAGGAAAAAGTGAGCAAGTATCATATAATTTCACTCAGACTAAACCAGACTATAGTACGTGTTAGGGATGTTCTACGAGACTTAGAATCTTTGGACAGGATAAGGATCAGTCATACTAGAAAAATCAGGGAGAGGATTATAATACCGTGGATACGCTCCCTAAGGGTGAGAAGGGGCGTAAATTATTCGAGGGATGTCAACGGGAGGCTCCATAGGTGGGGTTTCAGGAGGATTCAAGCGATAATAGAGTACAAGGCCAAGCTAAAGGGAATAAGGGTTGTATACGTTGATTCCGCGCATACTTCATCCCTGTGCCCGATATGTGGGGGGAGACTAAGCCCAAATGGGCACAGGAGCCTGAAATGCGAGAATTGTGGTTTTAAGGCAGACCGCGATGTTGTTGGAAGTATTAACATCCGTCTGAAAGCTCTGAGGATTTGGGGCTCGCGTGCTCCAAAGTAGCGGATAACCAGAACGGTCATCATCTACGTCAGGGCCTGGGTTCATCATCATGAGGTCAGAGGCACGGGGCACATATTTAGAAATTCATATAGGCACTTAAAGCACTTACGTTATTAATGCGCCCTGATTGCACTTTTAGTGAAGTGATAATAATGAACGAGGCCCTTAGAGAGCTGTTTCCATCTCTTAATAAGTTTACAGCATACTTAAATACAGCAAGTA
>Ga0190363_1000386_pt1 | contig 25727 bp, 25 predicted proteins | sample 48721867_MG_FD_161272 | JGI IMG/M metagenome (GOLD analysis project Ga0190363, IMG submission 161272) | Hydrothermal vent microbial mat bacterial communities from Southern Trench, Guaymas Basin, Mexico - 4872-18-6-7_MG | ecosystem: Environmental > Aquatic > Marine > Hydrothermal vents >... | reverse complement strand
AGCGAGCTTGGTTTGGTAAATTGCAAATTCAAAGATATTTTAATCACTCCTGGAATCTTTACAGATATGGACGGTAGAAAGAAGCAAAAAGCAGCCTATGTGAAATACTATTTAGATGTCAAGGTTGTTGATAAAGATGGAAATCCTGTTGAGAATGCGAATGTAAGTGTGAATGTTGAGCAGGATTGGACTTTAGATGATATGAAGACGAATCACTATCCTGTTGAGAATATGGTTGTTGAAAAGCCTTATGCTGTGGGTAATTATAATTGCTTCTATCATCACTATCGCTGGGTTGACGGGCAGCCATTAGATCAAACCTATACAACAGCGACAGGACACACTCCATTACCTTCTGAAGACTCCGCTCACACCTTAATTATTGTGGATTACAAGAAATATAGAGATATTGATACAGAGGAAGTAAAGCAGGAAAACTATACTTACACTATCACCGCCTCCTATAACGGAAAAACAGCCTCCCTTTCCAATTTAGACATAGATGAAAGTTGGTATAGAGAAGACCCAAACACGCCAACAAAAACAGTTGTTTGCAATATTGATACTGGCAATTGCTGGATAGAGGAGACTTTTTCTCTTAAAGTTAGTCTTTCTCTAGAAGGAAAAGAAGAATTGAAGGACAAAAAAATAAACATAAAAATTCTCACTCCTGATACCCAAGAAAATGTAATTTCTCCTTTTGAAGGATTTCTATCCAACGAAGGAAAATTAGAAAAGAAAATAACTTTGTCTTCTGGAGAATATCAAGTTCTTATTAAAGCTGAAGGTTATTTAAGTAAGAAAATAACAATTAACTTACCTTTGGAGGAAGAAATTGAAATAGGAGAACTCATTGCAGGAGATTTAAATCAAGATGATGTTATAGATTCTCTTGACTGGAATTTAATGAAAAATCAATGGAGAAAGGAAGGAGTAATTTCTGACATTAACGAAGACGGAATAGTGAATGTTTTAGACTTTGGCTTTTTAAATAAAAATTGGGGCAAAAAAGCTGAATAAAAAATACTATGAGAAAAAAATTTATTTTTTCAATTTTCCTTTTTGGTTTTTGTTTTTTACCTTTTCTTTCAAAAGCTGCTACTCTTTCTTTGTCTCCTTTTTCAGGAAATTATAAAGTAGGAGAAACTTTTAAGGTATTTGTAATTTTAGATACAGAAGGGGTAGAAACAGATGGAGTTGATATTTATTATCTTAATTTCCCTCCTTCTCTTTTACAAGTAGAAAAAGTTGAGCCGGGAAATCTTTATTCTGAAACAGTAACAAATTCAGTAGATAATTTAAATGGAAAAATAGATTTTTCCCAGGTAAGCAGTGGAGGGACTACCTTTAAAGGTTCTGGCACCTTAGCGATCATAACATTCAAAGTATTAGCCGAGGGTACAGCAAATGTTTATTTTGATTTCACTCCGGGTGATACCAAAGATTGTAATGTTTCTTCTCAAGGTATAGATGTTCTTTCCAAGGTTGAAAATGCAAATTATAACTTAGGTTCTCTATCTTCAGGGATAGCTATTACCTTTCCTCAATTAGATACTACCCCTCCTTCAATAGAAGAAATTGAGGTTTCTGTAAAGGATACCAAAGCTACTATTTCTTGGAAAACTTCAGAACCTTCTATCTCTTGGATTGTCTATGGGACTACTACTGATTATGACAAAGAAGAAAAAGTTCTCTCTTTTGCTACTTCACATTCAATAACCTTAAAAAACCTTTCTCCTTCTACCACTTATCATTACCAGATAAGGTCAAAAGATAAGGCAGGAAATATAGGTTATTTTACAGATAAAACTTTTACCACAAAAAGTTCTTCAATTTCAGATCAACAATTAGAATTAGAAGAAATAAAAGCGAAATTCAGAAATTTACTTATACAGATAATTCAAGTTTTAGAAGCTATAATATTACACCTGGAAAAAGAGTTGAAAGCGAGAAGTTAGTTGGTTATTTTTCGGAAAGTGTTACCAATGTGCTCATCAAGTGCAAAAGCTTGACTTAAAAAAAGCAAAAAATTATAATTTTAGCGGAAAAAATTTGGGATGAAAAAGGAAGAAGGGTTAAAGGAAAAAATAAAAAAGCTGGAAGAGACGCTTGAAAAATGCCAAAAAGAAAAGGAAGAGTATCTTGAAGGATGGAAACGAGAGCGGGCTGATTTTCTTAACTATCAAAGGGAAATAAAGGAAAAGTTAGAAAAAATTGAAGAAAAGGCAAGAGAAGTTTTGATAAGGGATCTTTTGGAGATAATTGACAATTTGGAGCTTGCTGAAAATTCTATTTCGGATAAAAAAATTTCTCAGGGAATTAGTTTGATTAAAGAAAGGTTTTTAGAGATTTTGAAAAATTATGGCGTCAAAGAACTTGAAGTTTTGGGAAAAGAATTTGATCCTTTAACTTGCGAAGCGGTTGGAGAGGTGGTTTGTCAAGAAGAAGGAAAGGTGATTGAAGTAGTTCAAAAAGGCTATGCTTTAAAAAATACTATTTTAAGGCCGGCAAAAGTAAAAATTGGAAAGAAAAAGGAACCTGGCAACTCTAAAGAGAAGTCAGGTTCCGAAAAATAAATTTTAAAAAATGCCAATCATTAGATTTGATCCATTTTTTAAAGAGCTTTCAAGATTTTTTGAAGAGGAATTTGTGCCCATGATTCCTTCAATTAAATTCACTGAGCCCGCAATTGATGTTTATGAAAAAGACAACAATATTATTGTTGAAGCCGAAGTTCCGGGAATGGACCCCAAAGACATTGATATTGAAATCGAAAATAATACTTTAAGAATTTCTGGAAAAACCGAGAAAAAAGAAGAAGTTAAAGAGAAAAATTATTATCGAAAAGAAATTAGAAAAGGTGCCTTTGAAAGAGTGATTACTTTGCCAGCTGAGGTTAAGGAGGATAAAATTGAAGCCACGATGAAAGATGGGATTTTAAGAATTGTCCTTCCAAAGAAAAAATCTTCGGCTTCTAAAAAAATTGAAATTAAGAAAAAATAAATAAACTTTCATGACAAAGATTCTCGGTATTGATCTTGGAACCACCAACTCGGCGATGGCGATTGTTGAAGGTGGTCAGCCAAGGATTTTGGAGAATCAGGAAGGTCAAAGAACGACCCCATCTTATGTTGCAATCTCAAAAAGTGGAGAAAGATTGGTTGGACTTTTAGCGAAAAGACAAGCCATTGTTAATCCTCAAAATACTATTTTTTCAGTTAAGCGATTGATTGGAAGAAGATTTTCTGATCCAGAAGTTGAAAGAGATCGCCAGCTTCTTCCTTATGAGATTCGTCAGTCAGCTTCAGGAGGAGTAGAAGTGAAAATGGGAGAGCGCTGGTGGCGCCCAGAGGAAATTTCGGCAATGATTCTTCAAAAATTAAAAGCTGATGCTGAGGCTCGACTGGGAGAAAAAATTGAGGAGGCAGTTATTACCGTTCCAGCTTATTTTGACGATGCCCAACGTCAGGCTACCAAAAATGCTGGTGAAATTGCTGGCTTGAAAGTGAAAAGAATTCTCAATGAACCAACCGCAGCTGCTTTGGCTTATGGATTTGATAAAAAAGGAGAAAGAGAAATTGTGGTTTATGATTTTGGAGGTGGCACTTTTGATGTTTCGGTGTTAGTGGTTCGAGAGGATGTAATTGAAGTTAAAGCGACAGGCGGTGATACTCATCTTGGAGGAGATGATATTGATCAAAGAATTGTTAACTTTTTAATTGAAGAATTCAAAAAAAGTGAAGGCATTGATCTTTCTAAAGATGTTTTGGCACTTCAGCGCTTAAAAGAAGCAGCTGAAAAAGCCAAACATGAACTTTCTTCAGTTTATGAAACTGAAATTAATCTTCCTTTTATTACTTCTGATGCTTCAGGTCCAAAACATTTTGTTTATCGATTAACTCGAGCCAAATTAGAAGAGCTTGCTTCTGATTTGATTGAAAAATCAATTGAAATTACTCGTCAGGTAATAAAGGAAAGTGGTTTTAGTGAAAGCGATATTGATGATATCATCTTGGTTGGAGGTCAAACCCGAATGCCTTTAATTTCTCAAAAATTAAAAGAAGTTTTTGGTAAAGAACCTTTAAAAGACATTAATCCTGATGAGGTGGTCGCTATTGGAGCCGCTCTTCAGGCTGGGGTTTTAAGTGGAGAGGTAAGAGATATTCTTCTTTTAGATGTGACTCCTTTAACTCTTTCCATTGAAACTTTGGGAGGTATTGCCACGCCAATGATTCCTAAAAATACTACTATTCCGACTTCAAAAACTGAAATTTTTACCACGGCAACCGACAATCAAACCTCAGTTGAAATTCATGTGGTTCAGGGAGAAAGACCGATGGCGGCTGACAATCGAACCTTAGCAAGGTTTGTTTTAGATGGTATTCCACCAGCTCCAAGAGGCGTGCCTCAAATTGAAGTTACTTTTGATATTGACGCCAATGGTATTTTAAAGGTGACTGCCAAAGATAAAGCGACCGGTAAAAGTCAATCAGTGAGGGTTGAAGCTTCAACTGGTTTAACACCTGAAGAAATTGAAAAAATGAAAAAAGAAGCTGAAGAGTTTGCCAAGCAAGATGAGGAAAAGAAAAAATTAGCCGAAACTAAAAACCAGGCTTTGAATTTGATTTATCTTTCAGAAAAAACTTTAAGAGAAAATATGGAAAAAATTCCTGAAGAGATCAAAAAAGAAGTGGAAGAAAAAATGGAAGCATTGAAAAAGAGTCTTGATTCAAATAAAATTGAAGAAATTAAGCCAAAAATTGAAGCTCTTTCCTTAGCGCTTCAGAAAATCGGTCAAAGAATTTATGGCGATTCAGACAAAAAGTAAAAGTTTTATTTCTGAATCTTTTAAAACTTTTTTAAAGCAAGTTGTTTTAGTGTCGGTTTCAGTTTTTGTTTTTTTTCTTCTTTCTTTTTCTTGGCTTCATTTTTTAGAATTTGGAAATTTTTATTTCTCAAAAGCGACTTTCTTTTTTTTGCTTTTCTTTTCTCTTTTTCTTTTAAGCCTAGAAGGACTTTTATTTGATAAAACTTTTTCTCTTTTTTTTATTTCCCTAATTAATTTTTTCTCTTTTAGCTGGATTTTTCTTTTTTTAGAAGATTTTTCTTTTTATCAAAAAAATAAGATTTTTTTTCTTTTCATTTTGTTTTCCTTTCTTTTGCTCTTTTTGGGAAAAGTTTTGATTAGAAAAACCAAAAAAGAGTTTCTTTCCTTTTCTTTTTCCAAAATTTCTTCTTTTTCTCTTTTTTGGTTTGTTTTATTTTTAGTTTTAATTTTTGATCTTTCCTTTCATTTAGCTTTATTTTCAGGAAAATTTTTTTGGCTGGATGAGTTTTTTAAGTTTTTTAACTTTGAATTTAAAAGCTCTCAAAGCCTTGAGGAGCTTCTTTTTAAAATTTATCGTAAACCAGAAGTTGTTCTTGGAGCTAAGATCCTCCTTCAAAAAAATTTGCCTTTTAAAATTGATTTTTCCAAACCAATCTCTGAGCTAATTTTAAAAATTTTAAAACAAAGAAAGCCTTTAAAAGCGTTTTTGGCAATTGAATTTTTAATTTTCTTTTTCTTTTATGTTTTCTTTTCCCTGATTTCCTTTTTGGTAAAAATTTTGGGAGGATTTTTGGTGGAGATTCTTTTGGCTTTAGGTTTTTTGAAAAAGAGCTATTTAAATCGCCCTCAAGAAATAATTAAAATTTAATTAGTATGAAAGATTATTATCAAATTCTGGGAGTACCTGAGGATGCCTCAGAAGAAGAAATAAGAAGAGCTTTTTTTGAGTTGGCTAAAAAATATCATCCTGATCGAGGCGGAGACGAGGAGAAATTTAAAGAAATCAACGAGGCTTATCAGGTACTCTCAAATAAACAAAAAAGAGCTGCCTATGATGCTCAAAGAAAAGGGGGAGGCTTTTTTGAGGAAGGCTTTTCTTTTCCTTCTTTTGATTTTGACTCATTTTTTGAGGATGATTTTTTCTCTTTTGATTTTTTTGAGAGAAAAAAGAGAAGAGGCGAGGATCTTTATCTTGAAGTTGAGCTTACTTTAAAAGAAGCCTTTTTTGGCAAGGAAAAAGAAATTAGATATCATCGAAAAAAAGAATGTTCTCTTTGTAAAGGAAAAGGATATTTAGGAGAGCCAATTTATGAAGCTTGTCCTCATTGTGGTGGCAGAGGAAAAATAAAAGAGACTCGAAAAATCTTTTTTGGAGTTTTTTCCCAGATTAAAAGATGTCCTTTCTGTCAAGGGGAGGGAAGGATTTTGAAGAATCCTTGTATTAAATGCCAAGGAGAAGGAGCAGAGTTTGGTGAGGAAAAAATAAAAATAAAATTTGAGCCTGGAATTAGAGAAGGAGAAATTTTAAAGATTGAAGGAAAAGGAAATTGGGAAAAAGATGGCGCTGGTGATCTTTATCTTCAAGTAAAAATTCTTCCAGATGAAAAATTTGAAAGAAGAGGAGATGATCTTTATCTTAAAGTTCCGATTGATATTGTTAAAGCCGCTCTTGGAGGAGAAATTGAAATTGAAAATCTTGATGGAGAAAAAATTAAAATCAAATTTCCTCCTTTAAAAAAATCAGGAGAAAAGATTGTCCTTAAAGGAAAAGGAATGCCTCTTTTTAAAGAAAATTGGAAAAGAGGAGATTTAATAGTTGAATTTGAAGTAGTAATACCTCAAAAACTTAGTCCAAAAGCCAAAAAACTTCTTGAAGAACTTAAAAAAGAAATTTCTTAAAAATTACATTTTTTTGGGAAGAGAAATTTTAAGAAGAGAAAAGCAATTTTCAAAAATGATTTTGCTAGCTTTTACGAGGGCAATTCTTGAAAAAAGATAAGGAGGAGGGGAAGTTAAAATTGGCACTTTTTCATAAAATTGATGGAAATTTTTGGCAAGCTCAAACGAGTAATTTAAAAGATGATGGACTTCAAAGTTTTTTGAGATATCAATCAAAATTTGGGGGAATTTTATTAGCTCTTTTAAAAGGTTTTCTTCCTCTTCTCTTTCAATCTTAAATTCAAAATTTGAAGGAAGTTTAATTTTGGAAGCTTTTTTAAGAAGAGAATTGCTTCGAACATAGGCATATTGAATGTAATATAAAGGATTTCTCATTGATTTTTCTTTGGCAAGTTTGAGATCAAAGTCAAGATGGGAATTAGGTTCAATTTTTAAAAAGAAAAATCGAGCGCTATCAAGACCAACTTCTTTGATCAGTTCTTCTAAAGTCATTCCTTTTCCTTTTCTTTTGGAAATTTTTTCAACTCCTTTTTCGGTTTTTTGGCGCACCATTTGAACTAAAATTACTTTAAGTTTTTTGGGATTAATTTTCAAAATTTTTAAACCAGCTTCAAGTCGACTGATATGAGAAAAATGATCCGCGCCCCAAAGATTAATAAAAAGATCAAAGCCTTTTTTTTCTTTTTCAAGGTGATGGCAAAGATCAGTTAAAAAATAAGTTGGAGTGCCATCTTTTCTGACAATAACCCAATCCTGCTTTTCTCCATATTTTGAAGTTTTAAGCCATAAAGCTCCTTCTTTTTGATAAACCACTTTTTTCTTTTTTAAAAACTCAATCAGTTTTTTTACTTTGCTTTGCTGATACAAGCTTTCTTCTGAAAACCACCAGTCAAATTTAATTTTTAATTTCTTTTCAATAAAATTTTGGTTTTCTTTTTGAATTTCTTTAGCTAAAAGAAAGCCAACTTCTGAAAAAATTTTTTCTTCATCTCCTTTAAATTTTTGAATAATTTTTTTAATTTTCTTTTTGTTTTTCTCAATTTTTTCTTTAAGATAAGGGGTAAGATAGCTTTGAGATTTTCCTAAAGCAGTTTTTCCAAGTTCTTTAATTTGAGAGGAAACTTTGGCATCATTGATGTAATATTCTGAGGTCACTTTGAAGCCCACTTTTTTTAAAATATTTGCCAAAACATCTCCAAGAAAACCGCCCCGAGCATTGCCCAAGGTTAGAGGACCAGTGGGATTAGCTGAGATAAATTCCACTACGATTTTTTTATTTTTGTTTTTAAATTTGGGATAGCTTTTTCCTTGTTTTAAAATTTTTTTAAGTTCTTTAATTAAAATTTCTTTTTTAAGGAAAAAGTTTAAAAAGCCATTTTTAACTTCAATTTTTTCAAAATATTTTTTTATTTTTTTTGAATTTTCTAATTTTTTTAAAATTTCTTGAGCGATCTTTTGAGGTGGCTCTTTTTTTTCTTTGGCTAAAATAAAAGCAAGATTTGAAGAAAAATCCCCAAAATTTTTTTGGGGTGGAAATTCAACTGAAAAATTAACCTTTTTTTTCAAAGTTTTTTCAATTTCTTTGAAAAGTAAAGTTTTAAAGTCCATAAAAAACTTTTATTTTTTAATCTTTTCAAAAATCTTTTCAAAAATTTCAGGATGAAATTCAGCGAGCTGGGCTAAAATTTTTCTGTTAAGAAGAATATTTTTTTGTTTTAAAAGATGAATAAATTTGGAATAAGAAAGTCCTAAAGATTTTACTTTAGCAGAAATTTTTACTTGCCAAAGCTTTCGAAAATCTCTTTTTTTAAGTCGACGGGAAACATAGGCATGATACCAAGCATGAAGTAGGGCTTCTTTGGCAAGTCTTATTTTTGATTTTCTTCCCCACCGAAATCCTTTGACATATCTTAAAAGCTTTTCTCTCCTTTTATGGGTAACTTTAGCAGATTTAACCCGAACCATAATAAAAAATTAAACTCCAAGAATTTTTTTGATCTTTTTTTGTAAAAATTTTTCTAATTCAACATAACCTTTGTAGCGTCTTAAAGCTCGGGAAGTTAACTTTGCCATCCCATGAGCTTTGCCTGCTTTTCTTCGAAGCATTTTTCCTTTTTTGGTGATTTTGATTCTTTTTCTAATAAGTTTTAGTGAAATTCCCATTTTATTTTTTGATAATCAAGGCGCTGATACCTCGAGGAACCTTTTTTGGCTCTTGAATAAATTTATATTCAATTTCAATTTTTTCTAAAAATTTTTTTATTTTCTCTTTAGCTTCCTCAATAAAAATTTTCTCTCTTCCTCTTAAAATTAAATCAATTCTTACCGGCGAGCCTTCTTCTAAAAATTCAGTTACTTTTTCGGCTTTATAACTTAAATCATGCTCTGATTCTTTAAAGCCAATTCGAACACACTTTAATTCTTTCTGCTTTTTCTTTTTTTCTTTTTCTTTCTTTTTCTGTTGATATAAAAATTTTCCGTAATCAACGATTTTTACCACTGGTGGGTTAGCTTTTGGGGCAATTTCTACTAAGTCCAAATGGCGCTCAAAAGCAAGCTTGAGCGCCTCTTCCAGTTTCATTACTCCTAAATTTTTTCCTTCTTCATCAATCACTCTTACTTCTCTTGCCCTTATTTGGTTATTGATCCGAAACTTTTTAATATTTTTTCCCACTTCACACCTCCCACTACCTACCTCCCATCTTAGTGGAGATGGCGGGAATCGAACCCGCGTCTAGCAAAAGGTTTTTGAGGGACTTCTCCAGGCTCAGGCAGTTTTAGAAAACCAAAACCGGCTTAAAAACTGCCAAAAAAACCAGTTTTGGGGTGCTTTTAAAATTTAAGTTTCTGGGTCAAAACACCAAATCCCCAGAAACTGCCTAGCAAAAGTCACACCTGGTAAGACCTGCTAGGCAAGGTTATCTTACCAGATGGCTTACGCTAAAGCGTAAGCAGGTTGATTTTGGTTGGCATTTTAAAAGTGCAGGTTTTTATTATGGAGGATTGCCTGCTTCCCCCAGCCTGCTATCCCTCAAAACCTTTTGCTATCAAATCCCTTCATCCCCAAAAATTTGGCTTTATTATACCTTGAAAATTTTAAAAAATCAAGCTTTATTTTCCAAATCTTCTTTCTCTTTGGCTGTAGACTTTTAATACTTTTAAAAGCTCTTTTTCGTCAAAGTCAGGGAAATAAACTTTAGGGAAAGCCATTTGGGCGTATTGGAGCTTCCACATCATAAAACCAGCGGAAAGATGTTCTTCACCACCAGTTCGAATTAAAAGATCAATTTGAGGTAAATTTCCGGTCCAGAGAAACTTTTCAAGAAGCTGACGCACTGGTTTTTTTCCTTTTGATTTTTTAATTTTTTTAATGGCTTCAATCATTTCATCATCGCCATTGTAAGCCATCAAAAAAGTTAAAACAAATTGAGAATAATTTTTGGTGGCTTCAATTGGCTTTAAAATTGCTTTGATAACTTTTTTGGGCATCATTTCTTTCCATCTTCCAAAAACTTGAATTTTTACTTGATATTGATGAATGACTTTTTCTTCAGCCAATTTTGGAAAATTTTCAGCAAAAAGATCGCAAAGAAACTTTACTTCTTTTTTGGGTCTTTTGGTAAGATTGTCTAAAGAAGCGATCCAAAAAGTGGTGTAGGGGATTTGAAGATCAATGATTTTTTTATAAATTTTTTCAAAAGCCTTCACTCCAAAATGATAACCTTCCCAAGGTTTAAGATGGTGGGTTTTTGCCCATCTTCGATTTCCATCAGGAATAATGGCAATATGATTAGGAAGATTCATTTTTTAAAAGAGAATACCAAAAATTTTTTATTTTTCAATATTATGAAAGCGCAAAGCTCAAAGCGCAAAGCGCAAAAGTGAAAGAAAGTGCAAAGCGCAAAGCGCAAAACAGATATACAATTGAAATACGGTGGAAATACAGTTGAAATACAATAGAAATACAGTTGGAATTCAAGTGAGAAGCGAGAGGTGGAAAAAAGTGGCTAAAAAAGAGTTTGAAAAATTTCTTTGAAGGGATATAATTTTTAAAAAATGAAAAGTTTTTTGGGTTTTTTAGCAAGAATTGTGCCTGAATGTAATGGTCCTTGTGGATTTTGTGAGTTTCTTCAAATGCTTCAAAATTTGATAAATTTTTTGACCTTTAGTTTAGCCATTCCTTTAGCAACTTTAGCAATTATTTTAGGAGGTTTTTGGTGGATTTTTTCTGGAGGAAGTGAAGAAAGAGTTGAGAAAGGAAGAAAAGCTATTTGGGGTGGAGTTTTGGGACTTATAATTACTTTTTGTAGCTGGCTTTTGATTAATTTTTTCCTTAATATGCTCAGTGGTGAAAATCTTACCAATATTTTGGGTCATCCTTGGCATAAAATTGAATGTCCTTAAAAAATGCTTTGTGATCTTTGCAAAAAAAGAAAAGCGACCACAACTATCACTCGGTTTAATTTAGCAGAAGGAAAAAAGGAGGTCCTTCATCTTTGTGATATTTGTCGAAAAAAACTTGAAGCTCAAGAAAAATGGGGTTTTGATTTTGATTTTTCTCCTTTTTCTTCTCTTTTCTCTTTTGGAAAAGATGAAGATTTTGGTTTTCCATTTGAAGAATTTCTTTTTCCTAAAACTCAGCGAATTGATTTTGAAAGCTTAATTTCTTCCCAAACCAAAGAATTTTTACAAAAAGCAGCTGAAATTGCCCAACGCTTTGGTCGGGATGAAGTTGATACTGAGCACCTTCTTTTGGCAATTTTAGAAGATTCTTTGGTAAAAGAAATTATCAAAGCCGCCGGAGCTGATCCAAAGGACATTGAAGGTTATATTGAATACAATGCCTTGAAAGGAAAACCAAAAAAGGTTTCAAGAATTGAAATTTCGCCTCGTCTTAAAAGCGTTTTAGAAAATTCTTTTTCTTTGGCTTCTTCTTTTGGTCAAGATTATATTGGACCGGAACATCTTCTTTTAGCTTTAGCTGAAGAAGAAGATAGTTTTGCCAAAGAAGCCTTAGAAAAATTTGGGATTACTTCCCAAAAATTAAGAAGAGTGCTTCCAAGAGTAATAAAAACTGCCAAGGAAGAAAGAAGAGCTCGCTTTTCACCAACTCCAAACCTTGACAAATATAGTATTGATTTAACTAAAGCCGCTTTGGAAGGAAAACTAGATCCGGTAATTGGAAGAAATGATGAAATTGAAACCGTAATTGAGATTCTTTTAAGAAGAACTAAAAATAATCCGGTTTTGGTTGGCGAGCCTGGGGTCGGAAAAACTGCCATTGTTGAAGGTTTGGCTCAAAAAATTGCCAAAAAAGAAGTGCCAGATCTTTTAAAAAACAAAAGATTAGTTCAGCTGAATTTAAATGCTTTAATTGCCGGAACCAAATATCGAGGCGAATTTGAAGAAAGAATTAAAAAAGTTCTTGAAGAAATTGTGAAAAACAAAGATGAGCTTATCATTTTCATTGATGAAATCCATACTATTGTTGGTGCTGGCGGAGCCGAAGGAGCAGTTGATTTTTCCAATGTTATTAAACCTTACTTGGCTCGAGGCGAGATTCATTTAATTGGAGCCACGACTTTAGGAGAGTATCGAAAATATATTGAAAAAGATCCGGCACTTGAAAGAAGATTTCAACCAGTTTTAATTGAAGAGCCAACGGTTGAGCAAACAATTCAAATTCTTTTTGGACTTAAAGACAAATACGAAGCTCATCATAAAGTTAAGATTTCTCCCGGAGCAATTGTGGCAGCAGCGGAGCTTTCTTCAAAATATCTTACCTCTCGTCATCTGCCAGATAAAGCGATTGATCTTTTGGATCAGGCTGCCAGCCGTGTGGCGCTCTTAGCTTCTTCTTTGCCCAAAGAAATTGAAGAAAAAGAAAAAAGATTAAAAAAACTTGAAAGAGATTTAAATTATGCCAAAACTCATAAACAAAAAGAAAAAGTTTCTGAACTAAAAAAAGAAATTGAAAAAGTTAAAAGTGAACTTGAGCAGCTTAAAGCCAAATGGAAGAAAGAAAAAATTTCTACTTCCCCAGAAGTTTTGCCCGAACATATTGCTTTTATTGTTTCCAAGCTTACTGGAATTCCGGTTGGGGAGCTAACGGTTGAAGAAAAGGAAAGGTTTTTGAAATTAAAAGAAAAATTAAAGGAAAGAGTTGTTTCTCAGGAAGAAGCGATTGAAGCGGTTTCCAATGCGGTTTTGGTGGCTCGAGCTGGGCTTCGAGAAAAAAACCGACCCATTGCCACTTTTCTCTTTTTAGGTCCTACTGGAGTTGGAAAAACTGAGATGGCAAAATCTTTAGCTTGGGCAATTTTTGGAGATGAATCGGCTCTGGTGAGGATTGATATGAGCGAATATATGGAAAAGCATTCAGTGGCTCGCTTAATCGGTGCACCACCTGGTTATGTTGGCTATGAAGAAGGCGGTCAGCTTACCGAAGCGGTTCGAACTCGTCCTTATAGCATCGTTCTTTTAGATGAGATTGAAAAAGCCCATCCTGAAGTTTTTAATCTTTTACTTCAAGTTTTTGATGAAGGAAGATTAACTGACAGTAAAGGAAAGGTGGTTGATTTTACCAATACCATTATCATTGCCACCAGTAACATTGGCTCAGATATTATCTTAACTGCTTTAAGAGAAGGAAGACCAATGGAAGAAATTAAAGGTGACATTCAACGACTTCTTTACCGCCATTTTCGACCAGAATTTTTAAATCGAATTGATGAAATTATCATTTTCCATCCATTAAAACTTGAAGATATTGAAAAAATTGTTGCCCTTCAGCTTGAAAGAGTAAAAAGTTTAGCTTTAGCTCAAGGAATTAAACTTGAATTTGATCAAGAAGTGATTAAATATTTAGCAAAGAAAGGTTATCTGCCTGAATTTGGCGCCCGGGAAATTAAAAGATTGATTTATCAGGAAATTGAAGTGCCTTTATCTAAAAAACTTTTAAAAGAAGGCTTGCCCAAAGATAAAAAGATTAAAGTTTCTTTGAAAGACAATCAAATTGTTTTTGAGTAAAAATGGCAAAAAAGCTTTCCAAAGAGGAAGCTAAAAAAAGGATTGAGAAATTAAGAAAAGAGATTGAGCGTCATGATTATCTTTATTATGTTTTGAATCGGCCAGAAATTTCCGATGCCGCTTATGACTCTTTGAAAAGAGAATTAATCGAGCTTGAGAAGCAATTTCCAGAATTTGTGACTCCTGATTCTCCAACTCAGCGGGTTGGTGGTCCGCCTCTGGAAAAATTTGAAAAAGTGACTCACAAAGTTCCGATGTTAACTTTAAATGATGCCATGGATGAAGAAGAGTTAAGAGAATGGGAAGAAAGAATTAAAAGACTTCTTTCGCCTTCAGAAATTAAAAAATTAGATTATTTTGCGGAACTAAAAATGGATGGTTTGGCAATGAGTTTGATCTATCGAGACGGCATTTTGGTGAAAGGTGCCACTCGAGGTGATGGTTATACTGGTGAAGATGTCACTCAAAATGTAAAGACTATTAGAGCGATTCCTTTAAGGTTAAGATTAGAAAATTTACCAAAAAAATATAAAAGACCAAAAGAAATTGAAATCAGGGGAGAGGTTTATATGTCAAAAAAGGCTTTTGAGAAGTTAAATGAGGAACAAAGAAAGAAAGGTGAGCCTTTATTTGCCAATCCCAGAAATGCAGCTGCTGGATCAGTGCGCCAGCTTGATCCCAAAATTACTGCTTCTCGTGAACTTTCTTTTTATGGCTATCAAATTGTAACTGATCTTGGCTTTAAAACCCATCAAGAATCTCATCAGGTAATGAAACTTTTAGGTATTCCTGATAATCCTCATAATCGCTATTGTAAAAATTTAGAAGAGGTCATTAAGTTTCATCATTATATTCAATCAATCAGAGAAAAACTTCCTTATGATATTGATGGTATTGTGGTTAATGTTAATGACAACCGGCTTTTTGAAAAATTGGGAATTGTTGGACGAGCCCCAAGAGGAGCGATTGCCTATAAGTTTCCTGGAGTTGAGGCGACTACCAAGATAAAAGATATTATCGTGCAAGTTGGGAGAACTGGAAAGTTAACTCCAGTGGCAATTTTAGAGCCGGTAAAAGTTGGAGGAGTCACTATTTCTCGAGCCACGCTTCATAATGCTGATGAGATAAAAAGATTAGGAGTAAAAATTGGTGATACCGTGATTGTGAGAAGAGCTGGTGATGTTATTCCTGAAGTGGTGAAAGTAATTACTTCTTTAAGAGATGGAAGTGAAAAAGAGTTTAAGATGCCAAAAACTTGCCCTTATTGTGGCTCAAAAGTGATCAAAAAAGAAGGTGAGGTTGATTATTATTGCTCCAATCCTAACTGTTTTGCGGCTCAAAGAAGATATCTTTATCATTTTGTTTCCAAAAAAGCTTTTGACATTGAAGGATTAGGACCAAAAATTATTGATCAGCTTCTTGAGGAAGGATTAATTAGAGATGCTTCAGATATCTTTAAATTAAAGAAAGGCGATCTTATTCCTTTAGAAAGATTTGCTGAAAAATCAGCTCAAAATTTAATTGATGCCATTGAAAAATCAAAGGAGATTCCTTTAGCTCGGTTTATTTATGCTCTTGGAATTAGACATGTCGGAGAAGAAACGGCTAATCTTTTAGCGACTCGATTTGGTTCGATTGAAAATCTAAAAAAGGCAAGTTTAGAAGAACTCAAAGAAATCCCTGATATTGGAGATATTGTCGCGGAAAGCATTTATTCGTGGTTTCATGACAAAAAGAATCTTGAATTTATTCAAAAATTGCTTGATGCTGGGGTAAAAATTCTGCCACCAAAGAAAATTAAAACTAAACTTAAAGGAAAAACTTTTGTTTTTACTGGGGCTTTGAAATCAATGACCCGAGATGAAGCTTCAGAAAAAGTTCGACTTTTGGGAGGACATGTTTCTTCTTCGGTCTCAAGAAATACTGATTATGTGGTGGTTGGAGAAAATCCAGGTTCAAAATATGAAAGAGCCAAAAAACTTGGAATAAAAATTTTAACCGAGGAAGAATTTCTCAAAATGATTCAAGAAGAATAATGGAGGAATATTTTTTAATTGAAGGAGGCAAAAAACTTAAAGGAGAAATTGAAACCTATGGGGCTAAAAATGCTGCCACTGCTTTGATTGCGGCAACTTTGCTGACTTCAAAAAGATGTTTTTTAAAAAATATTCCACCAATTAAAGATGTTCTGGTGATGCTTGAAATTTTAAAGTCAATGGGAGGAGAGATTGAATGGAAAGACAAATTTAGCGTTTCAATTAGAAATAAAAATATTGACCCTGAGAAAATGGATCAGAGTTTAGTTGGAAAATTGAGATCTTCAGTTCTTTTGATTGGTCCACTTTTGGCTCGATTTAAAAAAATAAAAATTCGACCTCCAGGAGGGTGCGTTATTGGAGCTCGCTCAATTGAAAGTCATTTTAAAGTTTTTTCTCAATTTGGAATAAAAATTGAAACTGATAAAAATTTTTTTTATTTTGAAAGAAAAAATCTTAAACCAAAAGAAATTGTTTTGCCGGAGCAAAGCGTGACGGCAACTGAGAACGCTTTGATGCTTGCCAGCGCTATCCCCGGAACTTCTTTGATTAAACTGGCAGCTTTAGAACCTTATCCTCAAGAATTAGCTTTATTTTTAAACAAACTAGGAGCAAAAATAAAAATTTTATCTTACTCTCATACTTATCTTGTTTCTGGAAAAAAAGAATTTAAAAAAGGAATTTCTCACTTTTTAATCTATGATCCGATTGAAAGTGGCACTTTTTTTGCCTTAGCTTTAGCCTCAAAAAGAAAACTTTTAATAAAAGGGGTTCATCCAGAATTTTTGGAAGCCGTTTTTTTGAAGGTAAGAGAATTTGGGGCAGAGATAAATTTTTTAAAAGAGAAAAAATCTTTTCGGGGCGAGGTAAAAGTTGAGATTATTCCTCCAAAAAATTTAAAGCCAATTTCTCTTCAGACTTTACCTTATCCAGGTTTTCCCACCGATCTTCAAGCTCCATTTTCGGTGCCCTGTACCCAAGCTGAAGGAGTAAGTGAAATTTTTGAAGTAATGTATGAAGCCAGACTTAATCATTTAAGAGAACTTGAGAAAATGGGAGCTAAAGTGAAAATTTTAAATCCTCATCAGGCTCAAATTTTTGGAAAAACGCCTCTTTTTGGAAGAGAGATTAGAAGTTTTGATTTAAGAAGTGGCGCCACCATGATTTTAGCGGCTTTAATTGCTAAAGGAACTTCAAAAATTTTTGAAATTTCTCAAGTTGATCGAGGTTATTTTGAGCTTGAAAAAAGACTTCAAAAAATTGGAGCCAAAATTGAAAGGAAAAAATTATCTTTTGAAAAGAATTAAAGTTTCTTTGCTTGAGGTGCTGGCATCTTTAGGACAAAATTCAATCTCAAGCAAGTTTTGAGGTAAAAGATCTTTTAAAGAAATTTTTAGTTTTAACTTTCCTTTTTTAAGATTTTTCTTTTCTTTTAAAAGCTTTTGATTGAAATAAATTTTAAGGCTTTCTAAATCTTTTAAAATTTTAAGTTCAAGATAAAAAGTGTTTTCAATAAAACTTCCATTTTGAGGTTCGATGATCTCTAAAGCTTTTTCTGATTTTAAATTTACTGGATGAAGTTTAGCCTCATAAGGAATTTCTTGGTTGTATTTTTTAGGATCAAAGCCAGGGAAAAGAGCGAGCCATTTTTGGACTCCTTTTTCCCAGTTTTTAAATTGGGGATCTTTTTCTGGATTTTTTGGAGGTGGACCTAAAGGATGATCTTTTTCAACATACCATAAAATGTTATGGATTTGAGGGAAGTATTTTTCACCGACTTTATAAATCCCAATAAATTCTCCATTAAGCATTGGTTTTTGAGGATAGCTAATTTTTGGAGGGGTAAATTTTTCTTTAGGTTTGTCCTTAAGGAACTTTTGAGCAAAATGGTTCCAAATTGGCACGGCTAAAAGAACGGAATAGCCTTTAAGCATTGGAGAATTATCATTGTTTCCAACCCAAATGCCAGTAACATAGCTTGGAGTATAAGCAATCACCCAGGCATCACGGCTATCTTGAGTGGTTCCAGTCTTGGCGGCAATTTCATAATCATCAATTTGAACTAAATTGTTTTCTCCTCCAAAAAGAGGTGCTCGAGCTTTATTGTCTTTCAAAATGTCATTTAAAAGCCGAACTGCTTCTTGATTTTCAATAGCAAGTTTTGGCTGATCTTTCCATTTTTCCAAAATATTTCCTTGGTTGTCTTTAATTTCCAAAATAAAGCTTTGAGGGCGCCAAATTCCTTCTTGGGCAAAAACAGAATAGGCATGAACCATTTCAATTAATCGCACCTCACCGCCACCAAGCACCAAAGAAAGTCCGTAGCGCTTGGGATCAGTTAAAGTGCTAATGCCAAGTTTTTTAGCTAAATTAAGAGTATCTTCAATTCCAGCCAAATATAAAACTTTAACCGAAGGAACATTGATTGATTGAGCTAAAGCTTCTCTTAAAGTTACCGGTCCGCGAAAGATTTTATCAAAATTTTGAGGTTCATATTTTTTCTCTGAAAGATCAAAATCAGTTTTGACATCAAAAACAATAGTTTGATCATTATATCCTTTCAAAAAAGCCGCTAAATAGGCGAAGGGTTTGAAAGCCGAACCTGGCTGTCTTAAAGCCAAAGTGCAGTTATAATTTCCCTGATTTTCAATGTCAAAATAATCATAAGAGCCAACCATGGCTAAAATTTGACCAGTTCGGGCATCCTCAACTACCATGGCGGCATTTTGAGCATTAGCAATTTTCCGGTTTCTTTCAACACCCCATTTAATCGCTTCTTCAGCCATTTTTTGAACTTCAAGATCTAAAGTGGTAATGACTTTTAATCCTTTAGTTTTTAAAACTTTTTCTCCATATTTTTTTTCAAGATAGCTTTTGACATACATTACAAAATGGGAGGCTAAAATTTTAATTTTTGGAGGCTGAAGCTTGATTTTTTCTTTAATTGCTTCTTGATATTCTTTTTCTGAAATAAAACCATATTCTTTCATTTTCTTTAAGACCAGATTTTTTCTTTGAAGTAAAAGATTTAAATTTTTTCCATAAGGATTATAAAAAGTGGGGGCTTTTGGAATGGCAGCTAAAAAGGCGGCTTCAGCTAAAGTGAGCTCTTTAGCTGATTTTCCAAAATAAGTTTGAGAAGCTGCTTCAATGCCATAGCAGTTGTTGCCATAAGGGATTTGATTGAGGTAAAGTTCTAAAATTTTTTCTTTGGAATATTTTCTTTCAAGTTGAATTGCTAAAATAATTTCCCGAATTTTTCGAGTTAAAGTTTTTTCTGGCACCAAAAAAGCATTTCGGGCAAGTTGTTGAGTGATGGTTGAGGCTCCTTGGGCAAGCTTAAGATGGGTGAGGTTATAAACTAAAGCTCGGATAATGGCTTTGAGATCAAAAGCTGGGTGAGAAAAAAAATCTTTATCTTCAATGGCAATCGTTGCCAAAATTACTTCTTTTGGAATTTCTTCTAAAGGAATAACGGTTCTTTTTTCTTCACCATAAATTTCATAAAGAAGATTCCCATTGCGATCAAAAATTTTAGTGGACTCTTTGGGGCGAAAACTTTCAATTTGAGCTGGATCAGGAAGATCTTGAGAAATTAAAAAAATCCATAGGGAAAATGAAATTCCCACTAAAAGAAAGAAAACAAAAACAAACTTTAAAACTTTAAGCATCTTTCAAATTTTATTTTAATCTAAACAAAAACACAACCCCGGCTTAAAAGCCGGGGTTGTGTTTTATTAGATTTCTTCCTCTTCTTCTTCAAACCAGTCTTCTTCAGGTTCTTCGAATTCTTCTGGTTCTTCCATTTCTTCTTCTAAAGGCATTTCTTCTTCTGGAACTTCTTCAATTTCTTCTTCAAATTCTTCCATTTCTTCTTCTAATCCTTCCTCATCTTGAAGGAGGATTTTGAGGTTTTTTTCCATGAATGTTAAAACTAAAGAAGACCTTTTTAGAGATTACTCTTCTGAAGCGCCTTCTCCTTCACCTTCAGCAGCTTCTCCAGTTTCTTCAGTGGTTTCAGTGACTTCTTCAGCTTCAGCACCAGCTTCTTCTTCGCCTTCTTCTTGGTTTAAGACAAAGAGTCTTTTTTCTAATTCCAAGATCATAGTTTTTTATTTTGAAATCTTAATGCGACCTTTAAAATTAAAAGCCCAAAATCTTGGGCTTTTCTCTAGCAGGATTTTAACAAAATTTTTTGCTTTGTCAAGTAAAATCCAGCTAAGGAAAGAGAGATAGCATCAAGGGCATCGCTAGGAAAATCTTTTAAGTTTTTTTCTAAAGAAAGCTCTAAAAATTTTCTTATTTCTTGTTTAGAGGCGATCCCATTTCCAGTAATCATTTTTTTTAGCTCTTTCGGGCTAATTTCAATTACCTCTAATTGATGTTTTTGGGCTAAAAGTTCCAAAATTCCGATGACTTTGGCAATTTCAATGGCAGTTTTTTTATTTTTTGAAAAAATGATTTTTTCTAACACCAAGATTTTGGGACGATATTTTTTAATCAAATTTTCAAAAAAATTTAAAATAAATAAAAAGTCTTTTTGGGAAGTTTTAAGGCAGTCAAAATCTAAAATTTTGAAATTTTTTTCTGCTTTTGCAATTGCCCAGCCAATTTTTTTTATTCCCGGATCAATAGCTAAAATTTTAAAACTTTTCATTTTCTTTAAAAGGAAGAGCTTGAGTTTCTTTTTCAGCTTCAATTAATCTTTCTGATCTTTCAACAAAATGATTGAGCTTTTTTTCGCATTCTTCAAATGAATTTCGAGCAAAAACTAAATGTTTTCCTAATTTTTCAAAACTTTGTTGAAGCTTTTGAGCATCGTTTTTAAGCTGAGCTAATTTTTTCAAAATTTCTTGAGCTTTTTGAGCTACTTGGATCTCTCTTTGAATCATCAGAATTGTTTTTAAAAAGGAGTAAAGCATATTAGGAGAAACAAAAATTACTTTTTTACTTCTTCCATATTCATAAAGATTGGCTTCTTTTAAAGAGATAACGCCATAAAAAATGCTTTCGGCTGGAAGATACATTAAGGCAAAATCAGTGGTATTCTCTTCAGGTAAAATATATTTTTGAGAAATCTCATCAATTTCTTTTTTTACCGTGGCAATAAAAAGAGATAAAATTTTGGCTCTCTCTGATGGATTTTCAGTTTCTTGAAGTTTTTCAAAATAATCGACCGGAAACTTGGCATCAATTGGAAGGATTCTTTTATCAGGCAATTTAATGATGGCATCAACAATGTTTCCATTTTTAAATTGGTATTGAATTTGATATTGATCTTTTGAAAGCACCTCAGCTAAAAGATGCTCCAAATAAAGCTCGCCCCATCTTCCTCTTAATTTTGGCATTTTAAAAAGATCTTGAAAAGAGGAAAGTTCTTTTAAGGAATCTTGAACTTCTTTCACCATTTCATCAACTTTTCCAAAATGGGAAGAGAATTTTTCGGTTTGGTCTAAAAGAATTTTAGTGGTTTTTTCAAAAGATTGATGACTTTCTTTAAAATGTTCTTGGATTGATTTTTGAATTTCATTAATCTGATTTAAAACCAGCTCAAAAAAGCGATCATCTTTTTCTGATCTTTTTTTGATCAAAAAAGCCGCTGCCAGTCCCAAAAAAGTTCCTAAAACTAAAGCCAAGGCTAAGATTAAAAAATTCATCGTTTTTTAATTTTAACCAAAAACCTCATTTTTTTAAAGTCCACTTAACTGCTATATAGCAATTAAGCAATTGGCAGTTGGCATTTAGCAATTGGCTTGATTTTTAAAGGGTTTTTGAATAAGCTTTTTTGAGAAAGCCCGGGTGGCGGAATTGGCAGACGCCCTAGGCTTAGGACCTAGGATCCGTAATGGATGTGAGGGTTCAAGTCCCTCCCCGGGCACAAAAAATGAGCAAACAAGAAATTGTTGTGAATTTAGCAAAAAAGCTTCTTGGAAGAAGGTATAAATATGGGGCTGATCTTAAAGAAGCGCCGCGGTTTTTTGATTGTTCTTCTTTTGCCTGTTATCTTTTTCAGCAAGTTGGGATTAAGATGCCTCGCTGCACTATTGAGCAAATTGATGTTGGAAAAGAAATTCCTTTAGAAGAAATTCAGCCTGGGGATTTGATTTTTGTTAAAGGAGGCTATGGACGTTACAATCCCAAACATCCTGATGGTGTTGGTCATGTAGGAATTTATGTTGGAGATGGTTGGGTGATTCATGCTTGTTCCAAGAAAAAAAGAGGAAAAGAAGTAGGAAAGGTGATTAAAACTTCCTTAAAAAAATATTTAAAACTTCAGCTTCGAGGTATTCGCCGGGTGCTTGATTTTAAAGACCAAAAAATTTTACTTCATGCTTGTTGTGGCATCTGTGCGGTTTATCCAATAAAACTTCTTAAAAAAGAGTTTGGAAAAGTTTTTGTTTATTTTTATAACCCTAACATTTGGCCTGAAGAAGAATATCAAAGAAGACTTGAAGTCGCAAAGATTGTCAGTAAAATTTTAAAGGTAAAGCTTATTGAGGGAAAATATGAGACTAAGAAATTTAAAAAAGAAGTTGAAATTTTTCCTTTAAAAGAAGAAGGAGGCGAGCGTTGCCAGAAATGTTATTTTTTACGGCTAAAAGAGACGGCAAAGTTTGCTAAAAAAATGGGGTTTAATTTTTTTGCGACAACTTTGTCAATTTCTCCAAAAAAACCTTCAAAAATTATCAATCAAATCGGAAAAGAAATTTCAAAAAAATATAAAATTAATTTTTTTGCCAAGGATTTTAAAAAGAAAGGTGGCTATCAAATTTGCCTTGATTTTTCAAAAAGATACCAGCTTTACAGACAAAATTATTGTGGCTGTCAAGCTAGCTTTTCCAAAAAAGATTTAATTTATGAATGAAAATTTGTTTCCCCAAGATATTGAGTTAATGCATACTCCCTACATCAAACTTGGAAGAGATTTTTTACTTGGAGAAGAAAATGAAATTGTAATTCAAGTAGGAAGAATTCCACACCCAATGGAAGAAAATCATTACATTGAATGGATTGAAGTTTGGCAGGATGGAGAGCTTTTAAGAAGAGAAGAATTTAATCCAACCAGAGATAAAGAAGCAAAAATTTATTTAGTTTTACCCAAAAGTCTTGATAAAAACAAAAAATTAGTAATCAAAGCCTATTGCAATCTTCATGGACTTTATCAGACTGAGCTTGATTTAAATCATCTTGAAAGTTTAGAAGTAGAAAAAGAGTATTAAAAAATTTATGGTTCTTTCTGATCGAGATTTAAAAAAAGTAATCAAAGAGGGGAAATTAATTTTTCGTCCCAAAATTTCTCCGGATCAAATCAGTCCGGCTTCAATTGATCTTAAATTGGGAAATGTCTTTAAAGTTTTTGATATCTCAAAGCAATATCTTCTTGATACCAAAAAAGGACTTCCAGAAAAAGATTTTATCATTACCTACAAAATAAAGGATGGTCAGCCTTTCATCGTTCATCCTTCAAGTTTTGTTTTGGCTCATACCAAAGAATATTTAATTGTGCCAGATGATCTGGTTTTAAGAGTTGAAGGAAAAAGCACTTTGGCTCGAATGGGAATTTTAGTTCATACCGCTGGTTTTGTTGATCCTGGCTATGAAGGCACCATTACTCTTGAAATTAGCAATCAATCAAATCTTCCAGTGGCACTTTATCCTGGAATGTATATTTGCCAGATTGCAGTGGAATATCTTTCCTCGCCAGCTGAAGTTTCTTATCGAAAAAGAAAAAAATCGCTTTATCTTAGGGCAAGCGAACCTTTGGCAGCAAAAACCAAAAATTTATTTGAGAAAAAATGATTAAGTTTCCAAAAAACTTTTATCCTGGAAAATTCATCGTCTTTGAAGGATTGGATGGCTCAGGACAAACCACTCAAGCAACTCTTTTAAAAGATTTTTTAGAGAAAAAAGGAAAAAAAGTTTTTTTAACCAAAGAACCCACTAAAAATTCTCCTTTTGCCAAAAAAATTAAAAAAGTTTTAGAAAAAAAAGAAAAAATAAGCCCTTTTAAGCTTCAGAAACTTTTTGCTTTGGATCGAGCTTGGCATCTTGAAAAAAAGATTATTCCGGCTTTAAAAAAAGGAAAAATTGTTATTTCTGATCGCTATTTTTTTTCTTCCTTTGCTTATGGAACTTCGGAAGGTTTAAGTTTAAAAAACTTAATAAAACTCAATCAAAAATTTTTGTTTCCGGATTTAACTTTAATTTTAAAAGTTTCTCCAAAAAAGTGCCTTCAAAGAATTAAAAAAAGGGGCGAAAAAATTACGCTTTTTGAAAAAGAAAAAAAATTAGAAAAAGTCTGGAGCGTTTATCAAAAATTTCCTAAAATGTTTGAGAAAGTAAAAATTGTCGATGGAGAAGAAAAAATTGAAAAGGTTTTTCAAAAGGTAAAAAAAGAAGTGAAGAAAATAATTTCTCTATGAAGCCAATTATTGGTCTTGAAATTCACGTTCAGCTAAAAACTAAAAGAAAAATGTTTTGTGATTGTAAAAACGATCCGGAAGAGAAGCTTCCCAATGTTAATGTTTGTCCGATTTGTCTTGGGTATCCTGGAACCCTTCCTTCTCCTAATAAAAAAGCGATTGAAATGGTTTTAAAAGTCGGCAAAGCTTTGAATTGCCAGTTTCCTGAAATTTCAAAATTTGATCGCAAAAATTATTTTTATCCTGACCTTCCCAAAGGTTATCAAATTTCCCAATATGATCAGCCATTATGTTTTAATGGTTTTTTGGAAATTGAAGGAAGAAAAATAAGAATTAGAAGGATTCATTTAGAAGAAGATACTGGTCGTTCGATGCATTTTAAAGATAAATCTTTAATTGACTTTAACCGAGCTGGAGTGCCTTTAATGGAACTTGTCACCGAACCTGATATTAGAAGCGCTAAAGAAGCCAAAAAATTTTGCCAAGAGCTTCAGCTGATTTTAAGATATCTTGGAGTTTCTGATGCTGATATGGAAAAAGGGGAGATGAGATGTGAAGTTAATATTTCTCTTGAGGCTTCAAAAGAGGATTATAAAGTTGAGATCAAAAATTTAAATTCTTTTAAAGCGGTTGAAGAAGCAATTGAATATGAAATTAAAAGACAGCTTAAGCTTTTAGAAGAAGGAAAAAAACTGGAATCAGAAACTCGAGGTTGGGATCCAGAGAAAAAAGAAACTTTTCCTCAAAGGAGAAAAGAAAAAGAGGCTGACTATCGCTATTTTCCAGAACCAGATCTTCCTCCAATTGAACTTAAAGATTTTGATTTGGAAAAAATTTTTTCAGAAATTGGGGAACTGCCTTCTGAAAAAAGAAAAAGATTAAAAGAAGAGTATCCTGAGCTTAAAAAAGAAGAAATTGAGGTCTTAGTGGAAGAAAAAGAAGCAACTGACTTTTTTGAAGAAACCTTTTCTGAAGCTAAAGCTCTTTTGAAAGGAAAAGACACTTCTTCGCTTCTAAGAACGATTATCAATTTAATGCTGACTGATTTAAGGGGTTTGATGCTTGAGACAAAAAATTCTTTTAAAGATTTAGCTTTAAAGCCAAAAGAATTTGCTAAGCTTTGTGTTGCTTTTTATGAAAAAAAGATTACCTCTCCAGTTGCCAAAAAGATTTTAAAAGAGCTTTATGGGGGAAGAACAAAATTTGAAGAGCTTTTGAGAAAAGAAGAATTTGAGATAATTGGGGATGAGGCTTCTTTGAAAAAGCTAGCCAAAGAAGTAATTGAAGAAAATCCAAAGCCAGTGGCTGATTATCTTTCTGGAAAGGAAAACGCTTTAAATTTTCTGGTAGGGAAGCTGATGGCAAAAACTAGAGGTAAAGCTGATCCAGAGCTTTCTCAAAAAATTTTTAAGGCTCTTTTAAAAGAAATTTCTCAAAAAGAGTAGAAAAATTTGAAAAAAATCTTAAAATTAATTTTGTATGGATAAAAAAAGGATTTTAAGAGTGGTTTTT
>Ga0190363_1000385_pt1 | contig 25731 bp, 27 predicted proteins | sample 48721867_MG_FD_161272 | JGI IMG/M metagenome (GOLD analysis project Ga0190363, IMG submission 161272) | Hydrothermal vent microbial mat bacterial communities from Southern Trench, Guaymas Basin, Mexico - 4872-18-6-7_MG | ecosystem: Environmental > Aquatic > Marine > Hydrothermal vents >... | reverse complement strand
TTCCAGGGAATGCCTTTTAAGGTAGGGGTGGCACTTGTCAAGGAAATCAATCACTACGGGATTTTTCTTATCCTTTCCTGTCCTCATGGTTCTCCCTATACGTTGTACACACTTCACATAGGATTTACCTCCCCCGGCCAGGATAACCGCATCTATGATGGGTACGTCTATTCCCTCATCAAAGATCTTTGTAGCAATAACCATACTGGTCTCCCTCTTTGAGAGTGATTCAATGGTTTTCTTTCTTACTGACTGGGGTTCCTTGCCTGTAAGGAATGGGGCGTTGAGTGATTCTGCCAGTTTTTTTCCATGATCTATCATTTCTACCAGTATAAGGACGGTTCTTTGCTCTGAGGCAAGTTTTCTAGCTATGTCTTCTATCATTACGTTTCTTACTGGATTTTTTAGGATTCCTCGTTCATAGGCGACAGGATAGGAGATATGTGGGGGAAGCAGTGGGGAGGAGACGGTTATGATCCTTACGGTAGGAAGGCACAGGTAGCCATGTTCTGCAAGTTTCTCTTCGCTTATTCTAACAATAATTGGCCCGGTGGCTGCTGCAAGTTTCATATTTCTTAGTGAATTTGCCACCATTGGGGTAGCGGATAGCCCAAATCTAAAGGCTGCGGGGGTCTTCATGGCAATCCTATACCATGTGGTGGCCGAGGCATGATGGCATTCATCGATAATCAGCAGTTGTGTATGCCTAAGCAATAACGCCGTACGTGGGTCCTTCATACGATGCCAGAGCGCCTGGATTGTGGCTACCGTTATTCTTCTTTGCCTGTAAATCCCATCTCCTATGATCCCTGGCTCACACCTAAGCCTCCTCTCTATCCTTTCGGCCGTCTGATGCATGAGGCCCCTCTGGTGGACAAGATAAAGTGTCTTTGGATATGAGAGGGAGCTTATGATCCCAATAGCTACCTCAGTTTTTCCGCTCCCGGCCGGGGCCTGGATTACCCCCCTTTTCTTTGAACAGGCAATAGAGATAGCCCTTTGCTGATAGGGCCTGAGACTGATTCCATGTAAAAAAGGTGGCAAAACCTTTAAAGGAGGGACCTTTCTTTTATCTACTGTTCTATATTCTATCAAAACAGGGAGTTTTTTAATCGCATAAGGTAGGAGCCCTGTTGGTAGGGTGCCGGTTTTTGTTACGAAGTAGGCCTTTCCATTCCATCTGCCCTGTTTGTATGCCCTGGTATGCTGGTACCCTGGCACATAGCAGGAGAGAATATTTCTCAGCAGGTGTATCTCGTGATCAGGCCCGCTGACCTTTGTATAGAGATTTCCAATCTCAAAGATAAGCATCTTTTAGAAGGGGATGTCGTCTTCACCATCATCTATAATCTCTTCTTCCTGTTTTTGAGGCGGTAGGGTGTTATCCTTTTCCTGGTTTACCTTCTGCGCCTGGACTGTATCCCACCCAAGGATAATAGAAGATGCCTTTGAACAAAAAAGTTCTATTGCAAACAAGTTGGCATATGTCAGTCCAATGGCAAGCTGCCGCTTCGTATCTCCCATCTCTGAGAGGTTGGCTATGGCAATAAACTGCGTTTTGCTCCTCTGATTTGTGTAGGGTTCGATCTTGAATTGTTTGGGTACACCATTGTAATTTCCCACCTTTGGGTCATGATAAAGGGGCGGAAGTGGGCAAGTTCCCTTAATCCTTAGACTCTCACAGGCTGCCGCTATGGCCAGAAGCTCTTCAGGGCTAACAGACATGGCAATTTTTTGATTTTGCCAGTCATATTTTCTTTCTCCCTTTTGCATTTGCCCTTGCCGCCCCGCAATGGCAGGTGCACCTTCAATGAAGGCACTACAGTTGCGGGAAAGGCTAAACCTGAGTGCTGCTTTGGTCCTGTAAATTGGATAGTTCATGGCTCCTCCCCTTTTATTTTTTTAAAAAAGGGAAATATTGGTCTTTGTGGATATTAACAGAACCCTGTGGTCAGGGCTGGAGGTTAAATGTGACAGAAAGGTGAGCCTCCTGCCCCTTTTAAGGCCTTTTTTCTCTCAAGGTATCTTATGGCCTTTTCTACAAGTTCCGGTTCAGGTGGATGGATACTGGCACTGGCAAGAAGGCCCATATAGGTGTGTCCTTCAGGAAGTGTCCTATGCTCACAAAAATATTTTAGTGTCTCTCTTATTGTAGGGTCTTCTATTTCATTGAGTAACTGTCTTTTCTTGACTATCTGCGCCGCCTCAGGGCTTGAGAGGAAAACCCTAAGGATCTGCCTCTCAGTCTTTAGATTTCTTCTTGTGTAGTTTTTTATTTTTATAGAAAAGGTCTTTTTAATCTGCTGCAGAAGGAACTGAGAAAGGCCTGAGTTTTTATCGGCCAGAAACTGTGCTAAATTGTTTAGTTTAGCAATGGCACTTTGTGGTGGGAGTTTCTCTATTTTGCTTATGATGAGCCTAAAAAGGTCCTTTTCCTCAAGGCAAAGAAACTCCTTCTTTTTACCCTTTCTTAATAGGGAGTCAGGGTCCTCTCCTTGAGGCAAAAAGATCCCATATGGGTAAATCCCTGCTTCCACAAGTATTTTAAAGGCACGCAGCGTGGCCTTTCTTCCAGCCTGGTCTCCATCAAAGGCGATAATTACCCTATCAAACCTCTGTAAAAGTCTTGCTTGATGCTGTGTTAGAGAGGTACTGCCCACAGCCACAGAGGGTATACCATTTGCCAGACATAAGATGCAGTCAAAATATCCTTCCACCACATAGATTCTCTCATTGCCCTTTACTGAGTTATACCCAAAAAGAAGCTCTTTTTTCTTAAAAAATTCAGTTTCTTCGGTATTTATATACTTGGGGCCCTTACCATCCAGCGTTCTTGCGGCAAACCCCACCAGGTCCCCCCACCTGTTATAGAATGGAAATGTAAGCCTTCCCTGAAAGATCTGAATAAACTCCTCGCTTTTAAAACCAGAGAGTTTTGCCTGGGTAAGCAGGTTTTTTTCTACAAGGATTTTAAGAAGGTTTCTTGGGGCAAGCCCTATTCCAAATCTATCAGCAGTAGGTGATAATCCTCTTTTGACAAGATACGCCTTTGCCTTCTCCGACATTGAGAGTGTTTTTGTAAACAGCGTCTGGAGGTGGCTTAGAAGTTTAAGCCTCTCATCTTTTTCTATCTCTTTAATTCCTGCCCTTTGTGCAAGGAAGCTCAGTGCCTCATGAAAGGAGTAGTTATAGAGCCTCATTATAAAGTTAAAGATGTCCCCACCTGCCCCACATCCAAAGCAGTAAAAGAGTTGTTTCTCGGGGTCAACGCAAAAACTGGGGTGCTGTTCACCATGGAAGGGACACAGGCCAGTAAAATGTCTCCCGCTGCGTTTTAGCCTTGTAAACTCAGATACTACCTCTACCAGGTCAAATCTTTGTTTTACCTCGGCCGGATTAAGCATTTTAGATTGGTCCCTAACTACCAAAAGGGATCACCCACATTTTGTTTACGTTTAAAAGTCCCTCTTTAATTACCACATTATAGATATAGCGATTAACCCGCACCCTAAACTCCGTAATACCGGTTTTTCTTCCATGGTTGAGTATCTTCTTTCTGGCAAAACTAATGGCCAGCTGCCTTTTTCTGTCTTTTTCATTTTTATATCCTCCCTTTCTTCCATTTATAGGTGGAAATGCGTTGTATATCCTGATGAGCGCCCTGGCATATCTTTCATTATCATTCATCTTCCAAACTATGCGGTGAAGACCCCTTGCTTAAGCAGGGGGAGGAGCCGCACCCTCCAGCTTGAATAGGTTAAAAATAGTTATTATCCCATGAGGCAGGTTTGTTCTATCCTGTGGGGGTGCAATATGGGCCTTTTGAGGACACCCTCGCGTAATATCCAGCAGAAAGATGCAATACACTGTGGGGAGCAGGGTTCTTCTAGGTCTTGTGCCACAACCGGGCCTTAGTAGCCTTGCAACCGTGGATGCCGTATTTGAGGTTATTAAAAATGCCCTTGTGGCTGGAGAAAGGGTCGTCATAGCTGGATTTGGGAGCTTCCGGGTACGAGACAGGACAGCGAGAACAATAAACAACCCCCGCACTGGTGAGCCAATGCAGATCCCTGCCAAGAAGGTGATAAGCTTTAAGCCAGGTAAATTCCTCAGACTTTGATAGACATTAGGTGGTGCGCCTTAAAGGGTGCACCACGTTTTATTGCAAGAACGGCTATCTCAAATATATTTTTTATTTTCCACGTAGGCCTGGACAGCGAAGATATGTTTACATCTCATAATTATCCCACTTTTTAGAGTTTTATATGTTCAATTTCCTCCGTTGGTTATGGTAAGTGTTGCCAGATTGGTTTTAAGTACCCATGCCTTTTCACAGATACAAAAACACACCCTTTTTGCAGCTTTAACTGCAGAGAGAAATGATAGCAGCGCCCTAAGATTACATATTATAGCGCCCTGACCAAAGCAGTAGGGCATGGTGAGAATGGAAAAGGTGGAGCTTAGGTAATTATTTGATACCTTCACATTGAGGTTAAGGCCATCAAATTCAAGCACAGTTTTAACCGGTATACCTTTTGTTATAAGGCTAAGTCGCCTCAATTTGTGATAAAGGCAGCTTATTTCTACTTCAAAGGATGGTTTCGGTGTGGGAATAACAGGAAGCTGTGATGGTTTAAGGGGATCAGTCTTAACTGTGATCTCTATTTCCAGAGGGTCCCTTATGGCCACAAATTTCATCTGGTTGTGGATGTCTGGCATATAATGGACGGTCTGGGGAAACATTTTGAGAAGTTTTACCAGTCTTCGCGCTGGGGCGTAGGGCAGGATACCGTTTATCTTAAGGTTAGGGATCTTTGCTGAGCTTATAATATTCTGACCATACCCTGAGAGGGAATCGCCCGTAATTGCTGTTACATCTTCCATTTCAAGCGGAAGGGTTACCCTTTCAAGGGCATATAAGAGGTTTGAGGTAGAGATGGACTCCGTATCTACATAGTTGATAGTGTTTTCTGGAGGGATGATTTTCTTTAGTGGGATAAGCAGCGTTTCCTGCGTAGCTAGGGCATTGATGCTCAGTTTTTCGTTAGCTAAAACCTCTATTGCCCTGGTTTTTACATCCTTAGTGAAATAGTAGAGCGGGTCAAGTACCGTCATACAGGGTTCAATTTGCCCCAGGGCTGGCAGTTTTATCACGGTTGAAATGTAATTTTCATTAAGCGAGATGGACAGTATGCGTTTTGAGGAATACATTCTCACCACCGGGTTTTCCATTTCTGATCCCGCTGTTTTTTTGAGTATTGCCAGTGCTGTATGTAATGGCTTTATATTGATAATCACAACTCAGCTCCTAGTCAGCACTGATACACGTGTGTGACTTTCGTTGATTGACCTAAGCAGTGGGGAAAATTGGTTTTTTGACATATGCCAAATTTGACAGTCAATTTAGCTTCTCCTGAGAAAACTGCAGGCATGCTGCGGTGTCACTCAACCATGTTTTTGTCTCAAAAGGGGAGGGGGGAGCGGGCACTTTTTGGGGGGTGGGGTTAAAAATCTTTTTTTCAACTAGGTCAGGTGATTCTAATTGATTTTTAAGGTTGAGGTCCAAAATGCGCACAGCAGTGCGCATTGTAGCTGGATGCACAGTCAAAGTGCATCCAGCTAATTATACTTTCAGATATATCTTTCTTATATATCTTTCAAATATCTTTCTACCCTACAAAAACTTCCAGGTTATTCGGAAGTTAGGGAAAATTTCTTGTTCACTTTACCAATATTGCTTGTTCACTTTACCAATACTACCTTGTTCAGATTACCAATATTAGCTTGTTCATTTTACCAATATAGACTTTCAAATATTAAAATTTTAATAGGCTTCTCATAACTGCCGAATATTTCGGGTTTTTTAAAAGCCCTGTTTACCTTTGGATGACACCAACTCCCCTTTTTGGCCCTTATTTTCGCAACTAACCTTTCTGTAGGAGGTGCTGCTGGGGAATCCCCCTCCCTGGCAGGAGCAAAAATGTGACTTTTGGGTAATTTTATGTCCCCCAAAGCTGGTTTTTGTAGAAATTTCAATAGCTTAGCCTGGCCGTGTGAGCAGGAGAAAAAAACTTATCAAACAGGATGTAAACTTCCTTGACTATCCAAACTGGGTGGTGAGGGATGGCTGTACTGCCTTTGAGATAAAAACCGAAAACGGTTTCTACAGGCTCACCACTGATTATCTTCTTCCAACAAGGCTTGATAAGTGCCTGCTTTATTATCTCATTGATAAGGTGCTCACTGGGCCTGGCAGGGAGGTGGTGGTAAGCAGGTATGAGCTCTGCAAATATGCCCTTGGCCTTGAGCCAGGAAAGGCCATTTATCTAAGGGTTGAGGACGCCCTTAGAAGGTGGAAGCATGTGAACGTAGAGTACAAGGGTATTTTTTATGAGGGGACATACACGACCAGGATGTTTAACATCATAGATGATGTCATCATAGCTGATGGGTATGTGATTATAAGATTTAATGAGCAGTACCTTGAGCAGCTGCGGCGGTCAAAGTACTGTAAATACATTAACTTTACTGATTATCAGAGGCTTAAGAAACCGGTAAGTGCAAGGCTTTATGAGATCCTTGCAAAAAGTTTTAAGGACAGGGATGAATGGCAAATAGGACTTGAAAAGTTTTGTAAGAAGATGACCCTCGTTAAGCAGGCGCCTTCTCAACTATTGCGTCTTCTCCGTGCTGCCGTCTCTATGATAAATGAAAAGACCAATTTAAAGGTAAGCCTTTCTTACCATGAGAAGAGGCGGGTGCTGCGTTTCACAAAGAAATAAGCTCTCCCCCCATTGTTTCCTTTATCATCTGGACGTATTTTAGCTCTTCTGGGGTGGGTTTCCTTGCCAGGATCAAGGCAAGCTCTTCTTCTGTGTAGGTTTGTATGCCATTTTTTGCCTCAGCTACCATTTCCTTTAGGCAAAAGGCCACTGTTTTTGAGAGCACCTTACTTTCTACATAGACGATACCTCCAAACAGCTCTAACCTCTTTCTTAACTCTTCTGAGACATCTTCAATTAAGCCCTTATTAACAAATGGCTCTGCCTTTTCTGGGGCAAGGATAATACAGTCCCCAGGTTCATATATCCTTGTTTTTCCCCTAAGCCTTCTCTTTGCCCTGTATACCCTCACCTAAACTTCCTCCTTAGGGACTCCAGGCTTTCTCCCCTACCCCACCTTTCAAACAGCTCCACACACTCCTTAAGGTCCCTCAAAACCACCCCCAGCTGGCCATTTTTATTTACTGCCTCAAGAAATGTCCTCTGGCTCTTTGTAAGTCTTCCCGTTTTTGTCTTAACCTCAATAAAAAATGCCTTATTTTTGTAAAAGCCAATTATGTCACTTACCCCCGGCGTGCCACAGCGGATTAGCCTTTTCTTTTTCCCATCCTGATATATGAAAACCCCTGAGTTCTGGCGCCAGGCAAAGATGTGCTTTAGCGAGAGGTATCCAAGGATCTGCTTCTGTATTTGTTGCTCCTCTCTGCCCTTCATCTGCCTATCTTTTTCTTATTGTAGTGACCTCCTCCCACCCCTAAAGGGGATCGGCTTCCCCTTTCACCGAGGGAAGCTTACGCAGATGTAGGGGTTGCTCCCCAGCACCCGCGCAGCGGCCTCCCTCTCCAGGGGCTTGAGTTCGGGTCGGCCCAACCCTACGGCCTGATCAGGGCTCAGGCCAAGCCCTTTCCTCAAGATGACAAGGGCAGCGTTTACATCCCTGTCGCATTTCCACCCGCAACTGCACTCTACTGTCCTATCTGAAAGGGAGAGTTCGTGCTTGCTCCCACAGGCAAAACACTCCTGGCTGGTAGGTTCAAACCTCCCCACCGTGACAGGCGCCTCGAGGCTGGCCCTCAACCTCGACCTCACTCCGCCCAGCCCAGAAGAGTGAACCTGCCTGCCAAAGAGTGCTTCCCACCCTTTTATAAAATCGTCTTGAAAGACTACCGTTCTATAGAGTTTTAAGAACGCTATGACTTTGTTCTGAGCATCTCTGCGCCTGTTGCTTATTTTTTCATATTCTTTCCTTAGGAGAAACAGCAGTTTTTCTCTATTTCTGGAACCTTTTTTGGCCTTTGCAAGCTTTCTCTGTATCTTCTTAAGTCTGTGCGTTTCGTGCAGTTCGAAATCTATCTTTAAACCGTTAGAAAGCACTATTTTTGTGTCGATTCCAAAATCTATTCCAACAGCTTCCCTTATAGGCTTTCGCCTGAAATGTTCTTTTGGAAGGTGGCAGGTTATGTGGAGATAATATCCGCTTGGTTTTCTTACCAGCACACCATTTGCTATCTCGGCATTTTCGGGGATCTGTTGTAGCCCCAGTATACGAAAACTTCCCAGTTTTTGTATCCTTATCCTGTTCTGTGTAAAGTCTAGCTTATACGTTACGCCATACTGTTTGAGGGGTATCGAGTTAACAAATCTTTTATGTTTGAGTGCTCCAACTTTGTGGCCGTTTTTCTTTTGTTTTCTAAGTGCCCGTAAGTTCTCTTTTAGCCGGTCAGCTATCTCCTGCTTAACCTGAGAGCCGAGGATAGTGAGCCTTCTTTCTTCAAAAGCTTTTCCGACCTTAACCTCTACCGTGCTTATTTTGTTGGCGGGTATACTAAGTCTTCCGGTGTTAGAAACAAGCCAGTTATATAGCCACTTTGCTTCTGCAAAGGCTCTTTTGAAAAGCTCTTCTTTTGCAGAAAGGTTCTGCAACTTTAGCCGGTATACAACAGGTCTTTGGGCTTTCCGCCGCTCCTTTGTCTCCTGTAGGGTATTCTTTATCCTTTCTGCCTTTGTCATTCCCCTACTTCCCCTTCTGCTCTTCAATATACCTTCTGATGGTTTCTTCGGATATATGCCCCACAGACTCACAGTAGTACGACCTTGTCCATAAAGAAGGAAGACGGCTTTTGAGGAATGGAAATTCTTCTCTCAGCACCCGCGAGGTATAGCCTTTTAACTGCTGGACAATGAAGTGGGGGCTGTTGGTAGGAGTGGTTTTCACAAAAAGATGCACGTGGTCAGGCATGACTTCCATCTGGACGGTTTCCACTTCGATTTGCTGAGCTTTTTGAATCAACAACTCTTTCAGCCGCTCTGCTACTTCTCCCACTAGAACCTTACGGCGATACTTAGGGCACCAGATAAGGTGGTAGCCGATGTTGTATACTGCCGTTGCCGACCGTTTCCACCGTTTACCGTTCATATCTACGTTATACCATAACTATTAGATACCTGCAATGTTTCTAATACCTGAAGACTGCCTTTCATCCCACCCTTAAAAGGGTGGGCTTTCCCGGCGGCTCTCGTAAGGTAGGAGCATCGACAATAGGGGCCGTCCCAGTTTCCTTTTCAAGCTGATCGGCAATTGTCTGGAAGATCCCCACCAGCACCGCTAGGGCAAGGCCGGGGTCCCGTGCAAAGGTCTTAAGTATTTTTCTTGCATCATGGTCTCGTGGGGGTGTACATGTGAAGATGCGTCCCACTCTTGTGCTTTCCCTGAAGTTATAAATGAGCTGAGTGAGAAACTCTACAGCCAGGGAAGGCTGCTGTAGGAAGACGGCAAGTATTGCATCGCTTAGGATTTCTTCCTTACCCGCTATCAGGACCTCAAAGCTGTTATCGCCATCGTCTCTTACCTCAATTACGGCTGCCATATTATCTTTCAATCTTATTCCCCCTGGTAGTTTATCCCATACCCATCTTCTCCCCAGTTAATGGACCTTCCGGTCTAAAAATTAGAGCCCTCTCCAGATAACCTGGTTTTCATTTTTTCTGAAATCATCAGGGTTGTATCCCCTCTGAGTAAGTGCCTCCTCTATAAACGGGCTGGCGTGTGGCTTTATCTGCAGATAGCTTAAGGCCTCCACCTTCAGCGTTCTCAAAATGGCCTTCAGGTCCCAGGTGTGTTTCGTCTTTGTAATCCAGCCTATTTTCTTTTTTCTTCCATTTACATCTACCTCTATGTGTGTATTTGTTGGGAAGGCATCTTTTAGGGCTGCCTCAGTCTCTTTTAGGTTTTGGTATGCCTCTGTATATGACCTAATCAGTGATTTAAGTTCTGTGGGGACCTCCATTTGCCGGGTCTCAAAAGGAGCAGGGTCTTTTCCCTGGCATAATCCAGCCTCTCTGTAAGGGCAGTACCTGCACTCCCAGGGATACCTTGGGGATTTTTCATTTAAAAACTTTTTAATGAGATACTCCATTTCCTCCTTTGTTGCAGAGGTCTGTGTCTCATGGAATATGTAGGCCTTTTTGAATTTTGCATCCCTGCGTATAAGCGCCTTTGCGAAGATATAGTGTATTATCTCTTTGTTAGTGAAGTAGTTCTGGACAAGAAACTTTTGGATGCGGGACTGAAGCAGGTAGTGTGGGGGTATGGACACTGTCTGCCCATTTTTGCAGAAGATGATGTCTTCTGTGCCATTTATGTTTGAGAAGAGGAAGTTTGGCGCCTTACACTCAAGCACAAGGACCTTTTTCTTTCCAATGATTAAAAGGTCAGGGTGTCCCTCTATCCTCACATTCTGGGGGGATTCATAGGGGATGCTGGGCTCTATGAGTGTCCTCTTACCAAAGAGCCTTGTGGCAGCCTCTTTAACCTGTTTTTCAAAGAGATATCCATCGTCTATTTCGGTAGACCTGGATTTGATTTCGGGGTGGCTCCTTCTAAATTCAACCTTTAGGGGACAGAAGATAAGCGCTGTGATGCCTATGGCATTTTCCGAGTAGGTAATCTCCCTGTTTTCTGCGGTAGATAGGCTTATTGTCTCTACAAGTTGGCGGAGGACATTCTCCATCCTAAACCTCCTTTTGTTTTTTTATTGGGGGAATTGTGTGGTTTGGTCAAAGAATCTTAGGGGAAACAGTCCGCTTTTATTTGCCCTTTTAGGACAGGTTCTGGGCGTGGCTCTTCCGGTTTAAAGGGAAAGGCGCAGACATATGGTGTACAAACACCGTTTCTCGACAAGGTGGTGGCGAATAAGACTAAGATGGTGTCTACCGGCTGACCGGAGGATCAGGGATTTCCATATCCAAGTATCTTTTTAGTTCATTCTGAAAAAAGGCCTTAATTTCATCCCATTTTTCATCTATAGCTTTATGCCTTTCCTTCTCAGCATCCTTAAAATAGACAATAGCCTTTAAAAGCAGCTCTTCAGAGAAGTTCTTGTATTTTTTAAGACAAAAGGATATCAAATCCTCCAAAGACCAGGAGTTTTTTGACATAAGAAACTGCGTATCAAAAAAATCTCTTTTCGTCCCTCTCTGGATAAGGGCAATAGCCTTCATTGCTATGATGTCCTTGTCATCAGCAATCCAGACACCCGATTTTTCGTCGAAGAGAGGTTTTTCTAAGAGAGGATAAGGGTACACATAAAAAGAACATTTAACACCACCAAGAAAAAAAATAAGTGTGTCCCTTTCCAACAGTTTCAGTTCTGTATTGGGTAGAACCTGTGACATTTTAAAGGTATCTATTTTGTCATCAGTCCCGGGAAGGTTAAAGAAATCAAAGTCTTGTGAGAACCGATGGCCATACTTAAGCATCAAGGCAGTGCCACCTCCAAGGTAGAAATTTTTAGTAATCCCAGACTTTACAAGCGTCTCTAAAGCTCTTGCCTGCTCTGGCGTTAAACTGCTTTGCTTCTTCATCACTACTCCCAAGTACAAACTGCCAGAAATTTTTGTTTCTCTTGTCAAACCTCTCTATATTTTCCAAAAAAATTTTTTTCAGCTCTTCTACTGAATAGTCCTTGAGGACTTGTTTTGGATGATCAAACAACATTCGGGAGATGACCTCATTTGTAGGGTCATAAAACTCATCCCATACATATTTTGTAGTTTTTTCCATAATCAAATAATACCCCAAATCAACAAAAAGCGCCAGTTTGCCAAAATTCTTGCCAAGGGTAACTCAAATCCGGTCTTAACTGCCAAATGGCAGTATCAGCTGAAACATATCCTGTCCAGTTTTCTCCTTTAGCTCACCTAATTTTCCCTGTTCAACCCTTATCCTTGCCCTCCTTTTTCTTCTCTTTCCCCTGCCTTTTTGTACCACCTCAAGGAAGAGCAGTTTATTTCCTATTTGCTCAACAGTGATTGACTCCTTGGTCTCAGTAAGCACCTTTGCCCTGAGTACCTGTTCTGTAAGTTCTGTGTCTGCCCGTGTCTCCTGCCTCTTATACCTTACCCACTCCTCATCCAGGCTTCCTTCCATCCTTACGTTATCAACAAGGGACCTTGCCAACTCATAGATTAAACTTCCCTCTCCCTCAGATAACGCAACAAGCCCCTTGTCTGTCAGGTCTCCTTCAACGGCAAGCGAGGTCTCAAGCTTACTGGCTATAAGCCTCATTGCCCTCTCCTGCATTGTATCCTTGTATACCAGATAGTAGACCTTTACGGGCCTTTTCTGTCCTATCCTCCAGGTCCTCCTTGATGCCTGCCTTAAGGTGTAGATGGAGTAGCCTGTCTGGTAGAAAATGACCGTTGGAAACTCAACCAGGTCAAGCCCTGTTTTGACAATCTCGGGATTACAGATCATATTGATATTGCTGTCTTCTTTTAGCTTGTTTTTGATAAACCCTTCCCTGTTTGTTGTGGATGTTGAGTTAGCCCTAAGGATAAAGGTTTGCAGGTTTTCTCTTGTAAGTCTCTCCTTTAGGTCCTCTGTTATATCCCTTGTCTGTGTGTGGATGCAGTAGATGAGGCTGTTCCTTCCCTGCCCTTTTTCCTGTTTTACTATGTCGATAAGGACTTTCTCTTTCTGGGTGGTTTTTATATTGAGGGCAGGCGCCACTGCCACAATGCCCCCTGTCTCAGGGTCCTCTATTGTGATCGCCTCCCTTGGCCTGTCAGGGTAGCTTAGCAGTGCCTGAAGGTAGGTGCCAAGCAGCCTCTTTGACCCCTGGGCAAGGGCCTTCCTTACGGCTTCCTTTAGATCCCTTTCAAACTGGTGATAGGCCTCTCTTAGCTCATCGTCCATCTCTATCGTTATTACGTATTCATCGTAGCTTGGAAGGTCGTTGCATATGTCTGTAAGACGCATGAATATGGCCTTATCAAGCAGGTATCTGGGAAGGACATCAGGGGAAAGCCCCGGTTTTCTGACCAGGGTCCTGGATCTCTTTGTCCCACGCCCATAGTAGCTGTCCTGCCGCTGTCTTTCTTTTATTACCTCCTGCAGTATCCCGTACTTTGCCGTCCACCTGGCCTGTCCGTGATATGAAAACTCAGGGTGGAGCAGAAATGGCGTTGTCCTGTAGAGAAGATAAAAAATATTGTCAGCATAGCCCCCCATAAGCGTGCCTGTAAGGCAGATACTGTGTTCCACGGCCGATGCAAGGCTGCCAAATGCCTTTCCCTGATTTGTATTCTCACCCTTTAATTCATGTACCTCATCAAATATGGCAAAGGTGAAAAACCCCTTTAAGTACTTTTTTATAAACGATGCTGGCTCTGCATGGCGCCTTGCCTCTCTATCTGCCTGCCACAGGGCGCTGCCACAGTGAGTGCAGAAGTACCTTTTCTTCTTAAGGTCTTCTGGAAAAAGTGGGTTTTCTTTTTCATCCTGGATTATCCTTCCACAGTCTGGACAGTGGAAGCTGAAGGTGGTCTCCACCCTGCCTTCCCCATCCCTTACTAGCTTCTTTTTTGCATTAAATGCTGCCCTCCATCCATACCTCTGCTTCAGCCTCTCTCTTCCAATGATGTAGAATTCATGCTTTTTTGGTCTTTCCTTAAGTTGCTCCCTTAATGCTGCAAGCCTTCTTATCACATCCTTTCCGTTTATATCAAAGATGAGGGCATCCTCTGATGTCTCCCTTATCTCCCTTGCCCACTTTCTGACAAGATGGGGCGGGCAGACGACAATGGTCCTTACGGGTCTTGGGCTCCGAAGGACTGTAGCGATTGCCATAATGGTCTTTCCTGACCCCATCTCTGCAGTAAGGAAGACACACCTTGCATGCTCCCTATAGATCGCCCTGGAGAGTGCCTTAACCGCTGATAACTGTTTTGGAAATAGCCTCCTTAAGAGTTTGCTACAAATCTCTTCAGTCTCCCTGTCAAATTCATCCTCATTTGTTGGGCTGTAAACAGGCTTTAGTTTTTGAACAACCCTCTCAGCAAGTATATCCCCGAATTCAACCATAAAGTCCTTAAGGGTCACATTTTCTGTACTCATGACTGCTTCCCCCCGGTTATAAGTGACTCAAGGTAGTCCAGTTCCTTAACTATTGCCTTCTCAATGACCTGTTGCTTTATTTCTATACCGTAGGCAATACCCTTATTTGTGATAAGGGCCTCCTTTTCTATTTTGCCCCACAGCCAGTCAGTCCACCTTTCATCAAATGGGATGGGAAATACCCTCATCCACCTGTAGAGTCTCTTTTTGCATTCTTCCTCATCCTTTCCATAGAGGATGATCTCTTTTGAATCAGCGTTCTCATTCCTAATATCCACTTTAAACAGGGCCTCATCAAACATCACGACCTGAAGATACCCTGAGGGAAGCCTTTTTGCCTTTACCTTAAGGGGTGAGTACCCGGCCGTTGCCTCATAGACTTTTCCATGCTCTTTAATCTCAACTGTCTTCCACCTGAGGATTGCACTCTTTATACCTTGGACCGCTGCCTGTGGCCCTGCCATTGATATGAGGTCAATCCTTACCTCAGCGCCTATATACCTTGGCCTCACAATAAACAGATCAACGTATGCCTTTTTGCCCTCATGTATAATGAAATTACCCATTTTTACTCAACGGTAAAAATTTTCTTTTGGTTAAAATCAAGCACCCTTATCATGCCCACTGGCCTCTCGGTTATGATTATGTTCCTCCCATCCTCTGTTTCTTCTTCCACCTCTGTCCTTATCCTCTTTATAAACCCTTTTATGAGCAGCCGTTTGCCATTTTTTCTTACAAATCCATCCATAAACCCGGATGCGAGCAGCAGTGCAAGGTGACCCCGCCTGAGCGGCATAAGGGGCCTTATGCTCTCTGTTGTGTCTTCTGGGGCTATGAGCCCTTCAACATCTATTCCATGCCTTTCAATTTCCTGCCTGACCTTCTCAGGGTCAAATCGCAGTGACTCAAAGACAGGCCCCTTGAAGAGGTTTGATGGTGGGATGGTATAGAGGGCACAATTTGGCCTGAGCTCTGGGATTTTGCCCTCCTCTATATTATCAAGATAGCGGTAGTCAGGGGAGTATCTGTAATATGTCCTACTCTGGCGGGCCAGGGTGGCAAAGATGACCACCTGCCTGAAGCGTTCATATTCTCCTTTGGGAAACCTGAATACTTTTATGTTTTCAAAGTGTATGCAGAGTGTTGGGATACAGTCAGGGATGCGTGTGTATGGAATAAGCAGAATAAGCACCCCATTTGGGACAAGGGTCCTTGCGTACCGTTTTAAGAAGACCTTTTCATAGCGCTCACTCTCCGGCACATATTCATCATCGCCTGTCCTTGTCCAGTCATAAGGTGGATTTAAAAAGAGAAGGGAAAACATCTTATTGCTTACCTTTGCCTCAAGCAGGGCATCTGCGTGGATGGCCCTTGTAAGGCAGGCCCTTGCCTGGCTGTATCTTACTGAATCAAGCTCAATGCCGTAGCTTTCCACCTTTCTTTTGCCTGATATTTCTGAAAGGCCCTGGGCAAGCCTTGAAAGCGCCCTTCCCTCACCACAGCATGGGTCAAGCAGCCTGAAGATGTTGCCTTTATCGGATACGTTAAGGCAGCTAAGGATCATCTCTGTAACGGTGTCGGGCGTTGGGTAGTAGCCCATCTTCTGCCGGCCACATAGACGCATGGCTGTCTCCCTTAAGTTTTTTCAAACTATAGGGATTTGTTGTTTTTTAGATGACTTTTCTGGATCTTATCTTGTAGGGAATGCCCGCAGGCGACCTCACGACCCCGTTCCACGGGCAGCCAGCACAGTTAAACCCATGCGCCTGGATGTAGGCGCAGGTATGGGGCCTTGTGCTTCTTAAGGCATGTCTGATTTTATAATCAGTCTCCCTCTCTGAATACTTTGGGTGAAGGTGTGAGAACTCGTGTATTACCTCCCTTCCTCCCTCAAATACTGCAAGATTGCTTATCATCGCATACCAGAGTGGCTCGGGCACATCCGGCTGGTTGTCCCTGCACCACCTTATAAACTCACACTGCTCAACCACTGTCTCTATTCCATCCGGAACAGTCGGAAGGGATATGGGCTTCCATGTCCTCTTTGTCTTTCTTGGAACCTTTAAGGGTTCAAACAGGGAAAGAGGATACCTTGTCCTTGACTGAACAAGGATTTTGCACTGCCTTGGAGGGTTGTATTTTGGATTCAGTGTCCCAGGTATCCTGAGAATCCTGGTCACATCTGTGCTTGCCATATCTGCGTTAAGCCTTTTGGCTATGCCACGAAGGATTGCCTCTGTCTCCTCCTTTTGTCTCTCAAATGCAACGGTAAGGGGTTTCTCAAGCATCCAGTAAAGGTGCACCCCCCTTCCTGAATCAACAATGATCGTGGGGGCAGGCATCCCGTTCAGGTTAAACCTCTTATCATCAATATCTGCAAAGAGGGCTGGGAGCATGAGCACTGCATTTCCTTTTTTGTTTCTCCTTGTGGCCACACCAAAGCACAGGTGCCACCCGGAGTGTGCCTTAAGCAAGTGGTAGCAGTGAGAGAGCCCCTCTTTGGTAAGAAATATGCGTTTTGCCCTGGTCTTATCCCTTGAGATTGCCCTGATCTCAATAAGACCAGGGGTATCCTCAAAAAAGGAGGAAAGGAAGTTTAGTGTTGTCTTTACTTGCATGGCTGGGATTATCTTAGGCCGCTGTAGCCAGAAGCCTCCCTACCTGAGAGGCTATCTCTGGCTCCACAAGGAACTGCTTGATGAATTTGCCACTTGCATTATACAGTCGGATAGCCACATATTTTTGGCCTGTTTCCGTTTCCACAAACACAACTTTGTAAGTGCGGCTGAGGTAGACAATCCGGCCTACCTCTGAAAGCACCTTAAGCCTGTGTAGCCCGAAGCGAAACCCGGTTTTCTGCTTATTTATTTTTTGCATGCTATAGAACCTACTCGTTCACTATCTCAACAGGTATTTTGATCTTCTGTGCTTTCTTTATGAACTCTGGGTTTACCCTTCCATCTCTGTGCCTTATGTGTTCAATTTTGTGGATGGGGAAAGTTGCAAAGACGGCTGGTTTATAGTTGATTCTGTCAGTTATCTTGGCAATCTCCCTGCAGAATGGCACCTGGTACTGTGTGCTGCCAATCCTCCTTTGTGCTTCTGTTTTGTCCTTTGCCAGGGTGTAGTAGAGGTGCCAGAAGCAAAACTCTTTATAATTTTCGTGTGCGGGGATTGGCTGGGGTTTTCTGGTTGATTTGCTGTAATGTTTGCATTTGTGCAGGGGAAGCTTTTTGCCCTTTACAAGGTCAATGAAATTTTCTGATGTTGCCCTTGGATGAATCAGGATCATCTTTGAGTTTTGTGTAAGTTTTTCAAATGGAAAGCCGGTTGGAACTCTTCTGCTTACTCCCTGGATTCTGGCCTCCTCAATAAAATCCACAGCCGATGGATAGAATTTTTCGCCTATCCATATTATGACATGGCAGGTCCCGTTTTCCTGATGAAGGATCGGAGACCTGAAAGGCTCTATGTCCACAGATACAGGGGGATCTACCACAAAGTATTCCACCGGTAGCCCGAATGGAGAGGTTGAACAGACAAGGTATGTCCCCCCAGGGACCCTTCTCCCGCAGCCTCTGACCATATCTACCTCCTTAATTTTTCTATTGCCTTTACAATCGAGGTGATGATGTCTCTGTCCTCTGCTATAGCCCTCCTTTTCTTTGTGCCAACTATGGCCTTGAAGACTCCCTGTGCGGGGATAAAGGTTGCCTGGCAGTAGAGGTTATTTTTAATAAGAAATTCTGTAAGATCCTGCTTCTCCTGTGGTTTTTCTTCAGGCACATCCCAGTTAAGCTCAACCTGTTTGATGGGTGCAAGCCTGGTCTCTCTGACCTGGCTTTCTATTTCTGAAATTGTCTTTGTCTTCTCACTCAAAAGGCCTCTCTGGGCCTCTTCAGGAAGCTTTGCAATCTTTAGCGCCTTAGAGAGGCTGATCTCCCCTCTTTGCAGTTTTTCAAACCATTCCTTATTAAGCTTAAGGAGTTTTAGCCGTGCCTTAAGCGTCCTTATGGGAATGCCTGTTGTTTTATGGATTTCTTCAATGGAGTATCCTGATTGAATGAGTTTTCTTAATTGCTGTGCTTCCTGGGCCGGACTTGGCTTGCGGATGAAGTTTTCTGAGAGCAGTATAAGTGCAACCTCTGCCTCACTCGGCCTCTCTGAGAGGACCTTGGCAGGGATTGTTTTGACCCTGCTCTTCTTTAGAGAAAGAACCCTTTTTCTTCCTGCAAGGACGTGGTAGTTTTCACCATCCTTGTACAGTAAGACATCGTGGATCAGCCCAAGTCTTTTGATATTTCTGGCTAGAAAGGCTGGTGGTTTGACCCTGTCTTCCTCTTCAATAATAATCTTGCTTAGAGGAACCTCCTCGCAGGTAAATTGTTTTTCTGTGATTTTTTCAAAAAGCATCGTATTTTCACCTTTAAAGGATATTTGTATTTTTCTCAGTCCAGTTCCCGGATTGTGAAATCTATAGTCTCCTCTGAAAAACTTGTTACTTTGAGGGACTTCATCAGTCAGCAAGCTGACTATCACTTAGCCTATCCTCTCCCAGGGGAATTACTATTACTGCTGCTTCCCCTGTACCGAAGGGCCTCTCACGCCACCCCACATAACAGACAAGGTCTTTGTGGATGCACTTGCTCATAGATTTACCCTTCAAATAAGGGTAACTGTTTCAAACCCCCCTCTCTGGTAGTCTTTGTCTTGTCTGGCCGGATGCCTTGTTTTTTGATATTCTTACCTTCAAGGGCTATTTGTGTTTTTGGTAGAATGTCAAAGATAACGCATTTTTTCCTGTAGCCTTCGTCTGGATAGAAAAAGTCAAGGAGTATATCGATTTCTGCTATTGGCTGTTTTCTGTTTCCTGTTATAATGTTAATCCTCATCCCATCAAAGTATTTATCCTTAAGATTGCAGTCAATCCGTTTGCCATTCTTTAGCACAAAGAATTCTTCATCAACTTTCAGGGTGATTGTCTCAATCTCTGCCCTTCTTTCAATCTCTGGGTTATATCCGTTGTAATGGCTGCGGTCTCTGCCTTTGTAGCCCTCTACCTTTTCAAGTATGGCCTTTATCAGGGGTATTTCAGTAATCTTCTCCCTTGTCCCGTAGTCAGGGGACTCAAGGTATTGAAGAAGGAAGTGCTCAAGGGATGGAGAGGACTCAACCTCTTCTGGCGTGGGAGATGTCTTGTTTTTCCAGGTAAACATCCTTCCTCCTTTGTTAAAAGTGCTGGCTCTATCAGCAATTATCCTGGCCTCATTAAAGATGTGCCTGTATCTCAGGACATTTTTTGCAATTGTTGTCTTCCTGCATCTTTTAAGCTTCTCTTTCAGTTCTCTTGCCTCAGGCAGGTCTTTTCTCAAAAGGTAGGCAAGGTCCTGCAGGCTGTACAGTCTTACAGCCGTTTGCTCTGGTCTTTTGAGGCTTGAGACGGCCTTGCTGATGCTGGAAAGCTCGGCGGTTTCCTTATCCTTGCTCAGGGAACTTATAACCTTTTGGTGGCCGTTGCATTCCAGGATGGCAACAGATATTGCCCCCTCATCTCCCGACCTGGTAGCTGTGAATATATTAACCTGATACATGATTTTCAGGAAAGATGGCCTTTACCCTACAGAGTAGGTCTCCACATAAACGACCTTTTTGCTTCTGCACCGGGGACATCTGACGCCTTTCCATCTCTTGATCTTGCCTGCCTTGTCAAAGACAGGGACCTTATCATTGGGCCCTACTGTCTCTAAAAACCTGAGACAGCACTTTTCACAGAGGAAAATGCATGTGAATAACACCCTGTTGCCTCCTTTTTTTATTTTCAAAAAAGGGAAATCTTTGCAATGGGGGGTCAAAACAGACGTCTTTTAGAAAAGGGATGCCCTCTTTTGGCTTTATTCTGCCCCAAGGATGACTGTAAGTTCCCTTTTGAAATCCGGGGCAAAATCCACATCTACAAAGCCAGTTTCATTAAGTTTTGCTGTAAGTCTTCCAACATACTTTTTAAGCTCTTCTGGTTTGCTCCACCACCTTGGTGTCCTATCTGGCGGCGTCTTCCATCCCAAATAGATGCTGGAATAAGAAAATGCTACCCGCACTGGTTGCACCTGGCCAAGGTTTAACGAAGAGGACGCAATTTTAAGTACCCTCTTGAAGGTCTTTTGGTCAATGCCTTGTTCATCCCCATATTCCCTTACATAAGAGATAATTGCATCGTCATAAAACCCACTGCTCAGTTTGAAATCAATTGAATAGGAAATACCCCTTTTGCCCTCTTCTTTTCCCAGACATATTACTGGATATTGGGAACCAATCTCCGTATATCTATGGGCGATCGGATTGTATATGGCCCTTACATAAGCAAACGGGGCCTTAACGATTGTAAGTAGCATAGTTCTCTCCCCTACTTTTTCTGGTACACGGTTCATCCAAACTACAGGCATCCTGTGGATGTGCCTCAGGTGCCATAAATCCTGTGTAAGGATGCAAAATCGGTGCATCCTGATTTGCTATTTTTAAGTATTCCTCTATCTTTTTCTTGCCAACTATTATCCTCTTCTCCCGATTATCATTTATGAGGAGTACCGGAATATCTTTTATTCCCAGGGCCTTAAGTATCTCTGAATAACGTTTAACCGGCAGTGTCTGCACTTTGATGCGGCAGCGTTTGCACTTATTTATGAGCTCGTGGCAATGAGGACACTCATTACTGTAAAAAAGTATCAGCCTGTCTCCTGAGGGAATACATGCCTGGCTTGGGTGCATGAAAAAAGAAAGGGTTACTATGGAAACAAGCCCCGCAACCCCTGAAATAAGTCCTGTTTTTTCATCTGCCGCTATAAGTTTCAATAATGTAATGCCAAAAAATATTGCTGCTGTGACCATGCATAAATGGCAGGTCTCTGGGAGGACAAGCCTTTGATAGGCGATGAGAAATCCCTCACTTGAAATTGAGGCTGCAATGAGGATGTGCATTACTCTCTTGCATTTGAAGAGATTTAGCAGAATTAAAGCGGTAAATACAACAGCGCCTGTCAGGTTGAAACTGTATTTAAAACGCAGGCTCTGGGCGGCAAGTTTGCAGCCTTCTGTGTCGCATACAGTGTGATGGAATATTGGCTCTGAAAGACACAAGGCAATTCCCACCAGGCAAAGTGTGATGAAGATATAATCTGTGACCTTTCTCATTTGAGGTTTACACTTTAAATGTCTTTCTCTCATTAAATTCCTGCCTCTTTCCCTCGTTCCAGTTCTTCACGGGCCTGTAGTAGCCAACCACACGGGAATACACCTCACACTCCTGCCCGCACTCAGGACACCTTGAGTGCTCCCCGCTTATGTAGCCATGCCTTGGGCACACACTGAAGGTTGGTGTTATGGAGAGGTAGGGAATTCTGTAGTCTTCAAGTATTCTCTTGACCAGAAGTTTACAGACCCCTCCATTTGGCAGCCTTTCGCCAAGAAACAGATGAAAAACAGTGCCGCCTGTATACAGGCACTGAAGCCCCTCCTGGTGTCCCAGTGCAAAGACCACATCATCAGTGTAGGAGGCAGGAAGCTGGGTTGAGTTTGTGTAATAGGGGGACTCATCTGTTCCGGCAGTCCTAATCTGTGGGAAGTTCTGTTTGTCTATTTTTGCAAGGCGATATGAACTCCCCTCTGCTGGTGTGGCCTCAAGATTGTAGAGATTTCCTGTCTCCTGCTGAAAGGAGACAATCTTCTTCCTCATAAAGGAGAGTACAGCCGCAGCCAGGTTTTTCCCTTCCTCTGTAGCAATGTCTTTCCCTATCAGGTTAAGACATGCCTCATTCATCCCCACAAGCCCTATGGTGGAGAAAAACGTGCTGTATCCCCTGGGAAGATACCTCTTTGTAAACGGGAAAAGCCCCCTATTAAGGTTTCTCTCAAGCAGTTTTCTCTTTATCTCAAGGCTTTCCTTTGCAATATTCATGTAATGCTCAATCAATGAGAAGAACCTCTCCTCGCTGCCCCCTGACAGATAGGCAAGTCTTGGCATGTTAAGTGTCACAACGCCAATTGAGCCTGTTGTATCCCCTGAGGCAAAAAGCCCTCCGGTCTTGTACTTAAGCTGCCTCAGGTCCATAGAGAGCCTGCAGCACATGCTCCTTATGTCCTCAGGCTTAAGCACTGAGTTTATGAAGTTTTGGAAATAAGGAATACCATACTTTGCCGTCATCTCAAAGAGAAGATTGCCATTTTCACTGTTCCAGCAAAACTCCTTTGTCACATTGTATGTTGGTATGGGAAATGGGAAAATCCTTCCCTGGGCATCTCCCTCAAGCATTACCTCAAGAAATGCCCTGTTTATCATGTCAACCTCTTTCTGGTAATCCCCATAGGTGGCATCAAGGAGTTTACCGCCAGGGCCAATGGCAGCCTCCCTTCTAAGATACCCTGGAATGGTAAAGTCAAGGGTAATATTAGTAAAGGGAGATTGTCCTCCCCACCTGCTTGTTACGTTGAGATTAAAGACAAACTGCTGGATTTCCTGTTTTACCTCTCTGTAAGAGAGGCGGTCTTCCCTTACAAACGGGGCAAGCAGCGTGTCAACATTGTTAAATGCCTGGGCGCCTGCCCACTCGTTCTGAAGCGTGCCAATGTAGTTTACCATCTGAAGCAGTGCTGAGCCAAAGTGCCTTGGTGGCTTTGCAGATGTCTTCCCCTCCACCCCGCCAAAGCCCTTGAGCAGAAGGTCTCTCAGTGAGTGTCCGCAGCAGTATCCGGTAATGCCCATACTTAGATCATGGATGTGGAAGAACCCCTCCCTGTGGACCTCCGCTATCTCAGGTGGGTAGATGTAATTCAAGACGTAATTTGCGATCATAGTACCTGCCGAATGGAGCAGAAGCCCTCCAAATCCAAACCCTATGTTTGCATTCTCCCACACCCTCCAGTCATGGTCCTTTATGTAGTTTTCTATTACATCATTTACATCTAGAAGACCCGCACGGCTTGCCCTTGCCTGCTGGCGCATGTGTCTGTAGATGGCATAGCGGACCTCTGTCTTATGGTAGTTCAGTGTATGCAGTGCCTTTATGACCAGGTCCTGGATGTGCTCAAGGTGGACCGCATCCTTGCCCTCTTCCTCAAGCCACCTCAGCACCTTTACTGTTACACGCCAGGCCGCTGCCTCAGGTGAGGCTACCTCCTTTGAGGCAGCAAAGGCCTTTTGGGCTGCTGCTGTAATCTTGCAGCAGTCAAAGGCAACCATGTTTCCATCTCTTTTAATGACATACCTTGCCATGTATTTCCCCCGCTACTTTGCTGGCTCTATGGTTACCTTGATCCTCTCTGGGGCAGGGGACCCTGCAAACCACTTCTGGACATATATGGTCCTCAGTATCGGGGGTTGTCCCTCTGTCTCCTCCATGTAACGGATGGTGTTTTTTGTCTCCTTCTCCTTGCTTAGTGTGATGGTTTTCTTGTCCATAACCTACCTCCTTTTTTGATTTTATTTTTGGGGATAAATCTTGGACAATTAAGAAAAAAGGTACAAACCTTTAACTTCAAGGCTTTTTGGGGTGCCATCATGCCTGAAGTCTTGCACTAGGCCTCAATGACCGGCATGAAGACCGAGAGATAATCCGGGACATCAGCGCTGGTGATAATGCATGGTTCCTCAGGGCAGCTGAAGGATAGAAAAACGCTGTTGCAGTAAAGCGGACTCAAAAGCCTCTGGATAATGTTTGCTGCCACCTTAAAGCCCTGTGGCTGATCAGGGCCACTTTTAATGGAAATCTCCTCATAGGCCTCTCCAGTGGAAGTCTCACTGCAGTAAAGTGACAGTTTCTCTTTTTCAAAGGTAAGCTTTATGGCCCCTGGCTTCATAATTGCAAGCCTGTTGAGTGCACCTACAAGCCTTTTTGCATCAATCTCCACCCGGTATGGCTTTCTGGCATTGATTATCTCCTCAATCTCTGGATAGGGCTCACTGATAAGCCTGAAGATAACCTTCTCACTACCTGCCTCCACAACGCCCATTTCCTTGTTAAACCCGATACTGACCTCTTGTGTTTTTAGAATGGACAGAACTCTGCACACATCCTTTGAAAACAGGGATCTTCCCGGAAACTCATCTGGCACCTTTACCCTTACAAGGGCGCATGCAAGTTTTGTCCTGTCTGTGGCAACAAACCGCAGCCCCTCATCCCGCCTCTCACACAGGATGTTCCTCACAATATAGTCTGTGTCATCTGCCCCTGTGCAGGGCATTACCATGGCCATTGCATCTGTAAGTTCATCAAGCGGTACGGTAACTGTCTTAAGCCCCTCAGGGACCTTTATCGTGGGAAAGTCATCAGGATCTATCGTAACAAGGGAAAAGCGGCTTTTCTTTGTGGCTATTTGAAATTTATTGTTTCTCTGATAGAGGGGTATCTCCTCAGCCTCCACACTCTTTACAATCTGGAAAAGTTGCGTTGCTGGCAGGGCCACCTCTCCACCTTCCTCCACCTCCGCCGGGCAAAGCCCGATATATGTACACTCAAGATCTGTCCCCGTTATCTCAAGTGCGCTGTCCTTTGTCCTGACCAATAGATGTGAGAGTATGGGCATGATGGTAGCATGCTTTTTTGATGCAATGGCACATGCCCTATGAAGGATGCTGGCAAACTCCTGTGCTTTTACCTTTGCCTTCATCTGTATCCTCCTTATCCTTTCATCAAAAGGGAAGGTTTTGTTTTTTTTGTTTGACTGGCCGGAGAAGGCGTCTGGTCTATAAGCACGGAAGCAAAAACACTAGGTCTCCAATTGCCTTGGAGGCCATTATGACATCAAATATAGCCCCTCCTATCTCTTCAGGCTCAGTGTCTCTATATATCTCTCCATTCTCTACTTTTACATTTGACCGTGATGCAATCAGTTCAAATAAACACTTTCTCCTTGGAGTGGAATATATATCAAAGGCATGGGAGTGAAGATGTCTTGTGGTTTGCCCAAGGTCACTTACACGGATGAGATTGTGAGAGATCTCCTTTATGAAGATCTCAATATTATCATTATTTGGGTAGATATAGGGAGTCGTTACCTTAAGCCAGCCATCTATGCTTATACACTCAAACTCACCCTTGAGTGTATTGATATAACTTCTTATAATTTCTTCACATCTTAGCATGGCATTCTCCCTGAGACAGGCAGGATATCCTGTCCAGTCTAAATACTAAATACTCGTTTTCCATTGCTTTCCTCCTCATTTTATTTTCACAGGAAAGGGAAACTGTTTATTTAATGGTGCCTTAGACGGCCTTTTTGGCCCTGATTGAGTGTTGTACTTTGTCTGTCTGGTGTTATTTAGAAAAAAAGCGGCTCTTTGAAAAAAGAATAGGGAGAGACGAGAGAGGAGTGTAGCGCTTCCTTCTCCTTTCTTAACACCTCCTCTCTCTTCCTCCCGGGTGCTCCCGCTTGGAAGCATTGGGGTGGGAGAGAGAGGAGGGAAATAAAAAAGAAAGGAGGAGGAAGAAGATGGAAAATTTTGCAACCTTGGGGGAACTTTATCCCCACGAATTTGAACAACTGGAGGAAAATTACTGGAATAGC
>Ga0190363_1000384_pt1 | contig 25736 bp, 20 predicted proteins | sample 48721867_MG_FD_161272 | JGI IMG/M metagenome (GOLD analysis project Ga0190363, IMG submission 161272) | Hydrothermal vent microbial mat bacterial communities from Southern Trench, Guaymas Basin, Mexico - 4872-18-6-7_MG | ecosystem: Environmental > Aquatic > Marine > Hydrothermal vents >... | reverse complement strand
GTTTTTTATACTTATGTGAGCGCATTCCATAGGACTTCCCTGCAAAGTGAGAAATCATTCACATACAATCACAAATGCATTTTAAATACCCTTATGTTACTAAGCAATTTCACAAGGCTTCCAGAGCGCTAGGGTGTAGTATTCATAGTGGTCTTTCGTAATTTTTAAATACTGCTGTAGTGTAGTTCTTATTAGTCTAGCACTCTTGTATTCCTATACGAATTTGCTAAATCCACTTTATACTTACTAACAACCTAACTACACCATGAAAATACTGTTATCATATTTGGGCCCGTAGCCTAGCCAGGACAAGGCGCCGGCCTCCTAAGCCGGTGATCCGGGGTTCAAATCCCCGCGGGCCCGCCAACAACTCATTCTTGCGAGAATGTCTCTACTAAAAGATCCTCTAGTCTCTTTCTAACAGTAGATAGTACCCACTCACAGATTGATGTATTTAGTGAGTTCCCACTTTGTAATATCACTCTCTGGGTTAAATGTGCCGTTTTCTCTTCTAAAGCTTTCTATCTCTTCAGTCTTTATTCCCATAAACTTGCTTACGATGTCACCCATAGGAGTAAATACGTAATGGTGTTTCCTTAAAAGGTCTAGCGCTTCCTCTAGGCTTGATGGTAAAAGCCTTTCATCATCAAAGCTTTTTTATAAACGTTTTCTGAGGTCATATAAGTCTCTGGATCAATCTTTTTCTTTATTCCTTCAATTCCAGCACATAAAATGGCAGCGAATGCTATAAAGGAATTTACTGCAGCGTCAGGGGTTCTAATCTCAACCCTTCTTCCTTCAGGGCATGTTATCTTGGGAACCCTTATCATAGCGGATCTGTTATAAACACCGTTTCCTCGAACCGTATCACTCTGTATATTTTTGTTTCATCGTGATACGGTTTCATTGGTTCCGCCTCGCCTAGACGGCTCATCCCGTGGGGTCATGGGCGGCGGTCGAGCCCAACGGCACAGTCCTTAACGTCTTTGTCAACGGTAAACTCTATACTACGCTTAGCTTAAACATGAAGAACAACGCGGAATCTAATAATCCAGAACAAAATAATTCAACGTCCAATGAATCTAGTGATAAAATTCCACTGATCATTGAATCCCTCTTCGCCGTGTTAATGACGGCAGTAGTTGTTGGGATAGTAGTCTTTACTGTAAGATCTAGAAGACACTAAGGTTATTCTTGTATTTCCTATAAAATAGCTCCTGCTTCATTTTCTTTCTTTTTGTTCTATTAGAATTAAAAGCTAAGATTTGTTCTTTGCTTTTGAGTTAGTATTTTACCCCCTAAGGGATGATATCTTCTCAACGTGGTTTTATGACCTACCTCGCCCTTAAGGGCGGGGCTTCAGGAGGAGTTTGGTCGTTCCGCTAAGGAACGATCCTTATCCTCCTTGGCGGGGTCACGCCGCCACTACCCTCTAGCCTTACGGCTTCGGGGGACCTTCTTCAGGTTGATTGTAACTATTACCCTTGTACATCCTATGTGTATGTTAGAGTATTTTAAAACTACCGCCAACGTCCCCCTCCCGCCACCCCCTCGCGTATCCCCGGTTTGAAAGGCGAAGTTTTGCAAACAACGATTTTATAACAAACTTTGATCATCTAAATAAGACGTCATGTTAACACAGTTGACCAGGTGATACGCTATGGATGGCCTTTCAGGATTTTTTGGTGCTCTATTATTTTGGCTGCTATTTCTATATTTGTTCTTAGCACCTCAGCTTCAGCATAGGGCTTTACAAGTTGCTAGAGAAAGAATTTTAGAGAGACTTGCTGATACCAGAGGCAGCACTGTGATAACGTTGATACACAGACAAGAAAGCGTGGGTTTTTTGGGAATCCCTCTCTACAGGTATATCTCAATAGAGGACTCAGAGGAGGTTCTTAGAGCAATTAGGGCTGCACCAAAGGACAAGCCAATAGACCTCATAATACATACCCCTGGAGGCCTAGTGTTAGCAGCATCTCAAATAGCTATGGCCTTAAAGCAACATCCTGAAGAGACGAGAGTAATAATACCGCATTATGCCATGAGCGGTGGCACTTTAATTGCTCTGGCAGCTGATAAGATAATAATGGATCCAAATGCAGTTTTGGGACCTGTTGATCCACAAATAGGAGAGTTTCCAGCTCCAAGCATATTAAGGGCTGTGGAGATGAAGGGAAAGGAGAAAGTAGATGATAAGACGCTAATACTCTATGACGTGTCATTAAAAGCAATAAATCAGGTTAAGAGTCTAGTATATGAACTCTTAAAGGACAAACTCGGAGATGAGAAGGCTAAAGAGGTGGCGGAGATATTAACGTCTGGAAAGTGGACGCATGATTACCCAATAACAGTAGAAGAGGCAAGGAGCTTAGGACTCCCCGTAAGCACAGACGTTCCTCCAGAGGTATACGAGCTCATGGAGCTCTATAAGCAGCCAGTAAGGTATAGGCCTGAGAGCGTGGAATTCGTTCCTCCAAGAGCTACGAGGACTAGAGAGACTAGATGATAATCAAAAAGTAAGCCTTGCCTTTTAGGTCAGGCTCTTTTCTTTGGTCTCCTCTATTATTAATTTATCGCTAAAAGCTTTTGATTAGATCTCTTAAGGAAGGACTTTGCTCTTAGCTTTGAGAGGATGTTAGACGATCGTAAACTATCATCACTACAGATGAAGCTATGAAGAGGAGTAAGCTGGCAAGGTATGGAAGAGTTGGCATTATTAAGGCTAATAATCCAGCAAGTGCTGGAGACACTATGGCTATAATTTTCCTATAGCTTGCTAAAGCAGATAGTATTGTACTTGCCTTATCGCCTGGAATTCTTCCAAATACCCATGATCTATAAAATGGAAACGCTAACGTATCCCCAAATCTCGATACTGCATACGCAATTACTGCTATGTATAATGAAGGTCCTAAGAACATAATTAAAGCCCAAAGTGAAATGAGAGAATATCCTATACCAATAGCAAGAAACCTCCTTTCTCTACTTATCCTCTCAGACATGTATGTTGCAGCTATTGCTCCTATAGATATAGCACCTTCTATTATCATGACTTCAAAGAGCGTTTTTCCTAGAACGTTTATGACATAATTTAGAAGGACAATTTCAGGAGCCATAGACCACGCTAACGTTGTCAGCGCCTCCATTAGAAGTATTAACCTGAACTCTCTGTCAACTCTGAACTCGAATTTTTCAACCTCTACTCGTTCTTTTGCATCCATTCTTGGCAGTGAGAGCGCTAAGTATGCCATTGTCACTAGGGAGGACGCTCCAAAAAAGAAAAACGCTAACCTGTAGTTCTTTGGTGATGTGAAAACGTAGCCAAAGATGTAGCCGAGGACTAGGAATCCAAATAACTGACTTAACTCAGGAAGTCGCACGTGCCAAGCGAACACTTCTTCCATCCTGTCCTTAGGATATAACAGTCTTTCAGCAGCTTGATATAGGGGATAAAACATTGAGGATACGTCATCTATTACAAGTCCAATAAGAAGCATGATAGGCGCTATTGGCCCATAGGCAAGCCCATAGAAAATACAGGACGTACCCTCTAAGGCATCTATTAAAATAAGGCCATGCTTAATGGGAACCCTTTCAAAAATTCTTCCAATAATGTACATGAGCGGAATGGAGAGTATTTCAACAGCAGTGAATATTACTCCAATTTCTAGCACATTATAACCTATCATGTACATATAAAGAGGGACCATGTACCACGTTATGAGCAGGGGGGATATGATCACGTGGTATAAAATGTAAGCTCTTGCATGCTTTGGAATGTCCCTCCATTTCATTGTGCCTCCCTCTTTTTCACTGTTAAGAGTGCTATGAACACAAAGCATATTGCAATAGCTGTAAGAGCTCCTAGAAGAATCTCCCAAGGAAATCCTACATAGATCTCCATAGTGCAGGTAGAGCTAAGCCCTGATGAGTCATATACGGTGAGTGTAACCTTGTACCTTCCAGGGAGGGTGTAGGTGTGTGTCACTATTCTTCCAGTAGCTGTATGTCCATCTCCAAAGTTCCATTTATACTTCACTATGGGAGACACCACCCCAAATGACTTAGACGCGTTGAACGTAACCTCTTGGAAAATGTGTACACTTTTAGGGGAATATTCAAAGATAGCCCTAGGATAAGCGCCAACGTAATACTCAAAGCGTGTAGCTAAAGGATACTTATCAGGGTTCTCGTTAAGCACGTTGTATGGCTTATCAAGGACTCCATCTTGGTCTTTGTCCTCGATATTTAACTTGCCCCAGTAGTTTCCAAGCATGGAGCGTAAAGTCTGCCCTCTGTAATTGTATGCAATTGGCTCTATTGAGTAAAAGCGTATATTAGGGCGTTTAGCCAGGACATTAATTTGATTATCAAATAGATTATTTAAAAATACTAAAATCCATTGAGATCCTATGGATCTTATTGCTATGGTGCTCTTATCTATTGTGTTACACGTGATTGTGATATGGGAGGAATTCTCCACTGCAATTGCCTCTATATTACTATAAAATTTACTCCAAGATATTTTGACGTTTGTGCTATTATTGAGGTAAATGCCGAATAAGTTCTTTAATAGGGCGGTGTTGTTTACTATAATTTTAGAGGAGCTCTCTATGTACATTCCATATTTACAGCTTGAGATGTTTATTCCAAATAAACTTAAGTTGTATATTTTTGACGTTAAAATCCCCATATAGGATCCTTTGACTGAAACGTTTCTTATTGTTATATTTCTTGAGTTAATTACTATGATTTCGCCATATTTTCCTTCAATTACTAAGTTTTCTTTGCCCTCTATATACAAAAGAGGAAGGGATCCCACGGTGTTATTAATAAACACGTTGTTTACAGAGTCTTTTACAACAACTCCAAGTCTATCAAACGTGTTTCCAGTTACAAGGATATTTTTAGCATTATTAAGTGTTAGCAGAACGCTCTGAAAAGTATTTCCTATGACCCTTATATCAAAGGAACTTGCAATGATCATGCTAGCATTATATCTAATGCTTATGAAGCTGTTATTGCTGATTTGGATTCTAGAGCTCTTCACTATCCTGAATCCACCGTAAAATGGCATTAGCTCAAATTTGCACTCCTCAATATCAACTTTAATCGAGTTTTCTATATTTATGCCACTAAAAGTAAATATTTTCAAGTTTTTTATGTTAATATTCGTAGCATTCATAATTATCAGAGAATAACATGAGCACTTAGGTGAGCTTTTGTTGGTAGATATAATATCTAAGAATGAGTGTCTTATCCCTTGAAGAACTATAGATCTTGGAGTATGTGTGTCGCTATTTACTATGATCTTTGTAAATGGAGAGACGTAGGGAATAGCATCAAAAAGGGAGGAAAATTGCTCTGGAATGTGAATGGTCTTAGTGGGCCATCCATATAGGCTAAAGGAGGGGTCTCCGTACATATTAAACGCGTATATGTTAGCGACTTTTTGAGAACCTAAGTGATCAAATGATGAAAGGACGTTATAAAGGGCTATACCTACACGTCTTGTCTTTGCGATCTCTAATAAGAACTTATATCCTATATCAAATTGGCTTGGAAACGTGCTGGGAGACCACTCTCCTGCCCTGTACCAGATGTCCCTAGTAGCCCCTATGGTAACTAGAGCGCGTTTTAGTAGGACATACTGTATGTTCTGATAGTCCTCAGGGTAACCACCACTACATGACGCGAGAAATAAAACGGTAGGCTTTGGTCTGAGGTATTTTTCTACAATACTTAGGTTTACTATTGGCTCTATGCAAATTTCGTTACTCTCAGGGATGTCGTCTCCATCATCCCAACTCCATATTCTTCTGTAAATGCCATGGGAATTTCCATGTCCTGATATAAGTACTACTCCATATCCTTTGTTCCACTCCTCTATGAAATTCTCGTATGTGAGGTTAAAATTATAAAAAGCTGTCAGCTTGGAGATTGGTCTAATACCCTCCATTTCGTACATGCCACTGACGTTTAGGTATTTCTGTATATCCTTTGTGTATAAGAGATCTGCCATTTCATGACCATCTGTTCTTTCTATAATCCTATGCTCCTCGTACTTATAGTTTAACACGCTGAGAACAAGGAGAAGACTTCTTGGAGGAGGCTCTTTTTTCATGAGCCTACCAAGTAGATCATCCAACGTCCTAGTGTTACTGTTATAAACGGGAATTCTGCCTACATATACGTCGGGCTTAAAGTCAATACTTCCATCTCCTAGGTCATCTGGATACTCCCCACAGAGGTCATCACCATCCAAATCACACGATCCTGTTAGATCTGCATAGAAAAAGTCTGTTGGGACTCCTAATGCTGAGTTCTTATAGGGAAATGTCATGATCATTGGAACATCTCCATAGGTGTCATTAGGATCTCTAGGATCATCAGGATCAGGATTTCCTATAAGAAGTACGTACATTATGTTGAGCTCCTTGTAGTGGTTCTTTAGCCATGCTCTAATTTTTAGCGCCCTTTCTTGTCCTTTTAACTGTCCATAGTCCTTTTCGGTTATAACGTATACGTTATATCCTACTCTACTTAAGAAATCAACGTACTTAGTAAGGTTTTTACTCTTGTGAAGGATTTCTTCTGTTGTTACTATTACATAGCCCACAGCCTTTGTTCCTATACTGTTTAATTCCTTAGTATTGGGGATTGTAACAAAAACGTTTATCAGAAGGATTAATGTTAGGATTACAGTAGCCTTTGTGCTGTTCTTTTTAAGTGGTATGACCATGAACTTCACCAAAGGAAGAATCTTTACTGACTACGCTAGTCTCATTAAAAATTGAGAATTGCTTTCTTTATTTTATTATTGAGCTCTACTTTAGGATAAGGGCATTGTTAGCATTATGTTATTGTCATGAAAAAGCAAAACACATTTATAGTTATTCCTCAAATAACTTATTTGTAAGGTTAGACATGCTGTTTACTCCCTGGTGTTTAAATATGAACAACACCTATAAGCGCATTTTAGCCCTAGGAATAGTATTCGTAGCGGTCTTATCAGCGGTCCTCTCGGGATGTGTTGGTGGTGGAGGCGGAGGAGCAGCTCCAACACCATCTCCTAGCCCCTCCCCTGGTGCAACGCCGACAGCATCTCCGTCTCCTAGCCCGTCTCCAACTCCAGCAGCAAAGGAGTTTCACTCAATCGTTAAGACAGATATTCTACAGCCTGTGCAGGTATTCCTAGTCCTTAATTACCAACATGAGCCATTTAACAACCCAATTGTGAGAAAGGCTCTAGCATACGCAACACCATATCCTACGATAATACAGATTGTGTACAATAACCTCGTGGCTCAGAACTGGGTTGTAACTCCTAAAGGATGGCCTGGATACACGGAATATAACATTGAAAAGTACACATATGACATTAACAAGGCAAAGCAGCTTCTCCAACAGGCTGGGATTAATCCCGCTGATTATACAATAAGGATAATATATAACAGTGGCAACGCAGCTCGTGAGAAAACAGCTACACTCCTTCAGAACATTTGGAGCCAGCTAGGGTTCAAGATAAGCGTTGAGACCTATGAGTGGCCAGTATACCTGAGCAAGACTGAGCATGGAGATTACGACGTCTACATAGTAGGATGGGTACCAGACTATCTTGACACTGACAACTGGGTGGGGCCATTCCTCTATGGTGCTACGGAGTTCCACAGTGTTGAGGTTGCCGTAAACCCAGGTTCTGACTACATATCAACGCACATGGCTGCTGGAAATGTAGTTACGCTAGACAACCTACTTACGGCACAGAGGACAAACAACTCAATCTATGTTATAGAGACTGACAATGCTGTCCTTGTTATCGGAGCAAAGGGATCAGGTGCACAGGTGTCTAACCTGCCTTCTGGCAAGACGGTCATAGTAGTAACATACGACATTGATGAGAAGAATACTGAAAGCGTAAAGGCACTTATGGAGGCAGGACAGGGATTTGGAGCTATTAATCCTGCATTCTTCCGTGATGCTCACGTAGATGCCCTAGTGTATGCTGAGAGACAGGAGACAGATCCTGCAGTAAGAGAAGAGCTATTCAAGGCATTGAACATCCTTGGAAACCAGTTCTTGCCAGAAATTATTATAGGACAGAACTACATGGCACGTGTTTACTGGGACTGGGTTAAGGGTAGGTACTATCACCCAACACTTGCAGAGCGCTATGATCTCCTGACAGAGGACACACAGGCCCCAATAGTGACCATAGGAATTGGAGAGTACAAGAACGGACCAGACACATTGACAATATCTACGATTGGCTGGCCAGAGTCATTTGACCCAGCGTGGACCTATGAGACGTTTGGATGGGAGATATGGCACGAGATAGGAGACACATTAGTGACGTTCTGGAAGGAGGAAACCAAGGAAGTAGTGCCAGACTTGGCAGTTGCATGGGCTCATAGCAGCGATGGTCTAGACTACTACTTCGTCATAAGAGGTGGAGTAGTAGCTTATGACCCATGGAATGACAAGACATACCCAATAAGCGCACTTGATGTCCTCTTCTCATACTGGAGAGTTCACAGACTTGGACATTCCGTATCATGGATGGTTGAGACATTCATGGACGTTGATAGCTCAAGTGCTCTTACTGAGGATGAGTTCAACCAGCTCCTAGCGTCACAGCCACTAAAGGTTGAGTACAAAGGACAGACTGGAGAGGTTCACTCACTACAAGAGCTTCTGAACTTCTTCGGATATACTGGTGACACTGCTGGTGTGTTCCATCTGAGACTAAAGATACCCTACGGAGGTATACTAGCAATAGTAGCTGATCCATTCCTTTCAGTAGTCCCCATGAAGTACCTCCTCGGAGACAACTACGATGCCGCCGTGCAGGCATCGAATAACGGTAAGAACCCGAAGGCATGGGAGCAGTTTGTACAAGAGGGTCAAGACGATCCAACACACCAGCTCATGCACAAGAAGCCAGTTGGCACAGGTCCTTACTACGTTAAGGAGTACAAGGAGAATGCATACATAGTCCTAGAGAGGAATCCATACTACTGGAACAAGGACTACTGGAAGAAGGAGTTCGGCTATGACGTGAGCAAGGACAACGCTCTAGAGGTTGGATTCCACAAGTACGTTATATACATCATAAGCGATGATGCTAACACGAGAATAAGTCACTTCAAGACGGGAGTAGCAGACATAGCATATGTACCACAGGATAGGCTGGACACCGTTAGAGGCCTTACAATGAAAGGTAAAACGTGAAGTTCTCTTCTTTGTTCTCTTTTTATTTTATGTATGTCTGTTATTAACTTCCTTGTGAGTTTTTCTAGTTAGAATTTTGTTTGTATAGAGCTTATGTCATGTGAAAATTTTTCGAAACATATAAAGATTAGTATACAGGTCAAACTAAATATATCATCATGTTGTACTATATACAAAAGCCTTAAGGGAATGCGTGGGTAATTATTAAGGATATTTCATGGCTGGAGACTCTTGATATTAGCATTTAGTGAACATTTAAGGCACCTAAGCATGCATACTTTAAGTTACTTTGACGCCAGGTCCTAGCATTTGGTGGTGATCTCCAGATGAGTGGACTTAGGAGATTTTTAGTAAGGAGGCTCCTTACTTTCATCCCGACGATACTCGGAGTTACCCTATTAGTTTTTGTGATAGCATATGCAATCCCAGCAGATCCTGCGAAGGCGTGGATTGGCGGTGGAGAGAAGGTAAAGCCAGAGTACGTTGAAAAGATTAGAAAGGAATATCACATGGATAAGCCATGGTATGATCAATATGCCTTCCTAATGCACGGGCTTATCACGAATACGCTGATAGATCCTAGAACATCTAATCTGGTCATGGAGGAAGTTCTCACAAGGTTCCCTATAACGTTTCAGTTAACGCTTTTTGCATTCTTCTTTGCAATGATTATAGGAGTTCCTCTTGGAATACTCGCAGCGCTTAAAAAGGATACGTGGATAGATACATTTGTGAGGTTCTTTGCCCTCACAGGAGTTTCTCTACCAGTGTTCTGGCTTGCCTATTTACTAATATATGCATTTTACGTTAAGGTAAGAATAATAAACCTTGCAGGATTGCCACCCTCACCGCCTAAGGTTACAGGAGTCCCTGTAATAGATGCAGTACTCACTGGACACTTTGACCTATTTATGCAGCATGTCCACAGGTTCTGGCTTCCTGGGTTTGTTCTAGGGTTTATGAGCGCGGGGGTTCTTGCAAGATTTGTCAGGAACTCTTTCCTTGAGGCATTAAGCTCAGATTTTGTGGAGTACCTTAAGGCAAAGGGAGTTCCTAAGAGGACTGTGTATAGACACGCCCTTAAGAATGCCTTTGTGCCTATAGTAACCGTGATGGGTCTCCAGTTTGGAGGCCTTTTAGGAGGGGCTCCAATAACGGAGACTGTGTTTAGCATTCCTGGAATGGGATACTATGCTGTAAACTCAATAAGAAACCTAGACTTCCCTGCAGTAATTGCCGTGACGTTTATGTTTGCCCTAACCTATGTCACGATAAACCTCATAGTAGATATCCTCTACGCGTTCATAGACCCCAGAGTGAGGTACTGAGGTGATTTCCTTGGGAACTGAGGAATACGAGAAGAAGTTGCTTGATAGGGTATCGGACGCGATAATTGACGGTATAGCAAATATAATTGAGAAGGTGCGTCCAGGATACAAGAAAAAGAATAAGGCAAAGATTGACGAGAGAAAGTTAATGTTCTACGCGCTTAACAGATCACCTGCAGGAGTCGTGGGATTGTTCTTGGTTATACTATTTATATTCTTTGGGATATTTGGCCCATATGTTGCGAGGTATCCATACAACTACTTTCCAGTGTTTGAGAACCCATCAACGTATTTTCTGCCTCCGGGATCTCCAGGATTTCCATTAGGAACTGACCATTATGGGAGAGATTTGCTAAGCCTTTTACTATGTGGTGCCAGGACTTCTTTCGTAATTTCAATACTAGTAATAGCGCTTGGAGTGCCTTTAGGCATAATACTCGGACTAATAGCAGGATACTATGGAGGAGCTGTTGATGAAACAATCATGAGAGTTACAGACATATTTCTGTCATTCCCAGCCCTTATACTGGCAATTGCATTCTCCACAGCACTTCCAGACAGGATGACAGGATTCATATTAGCACATCCAACAGCACAAAAGCTTTTCCTTGCACTCTTTGCATTATCGCCGCGTGAGGTGCTCAACTTAGGAAGGCTTCTTTCAGTAATTGTAGCTATGGTAATCGTCTGGTGGCCTGGATACGCAAGGATTGTCAGGGGAAGTACTCTTGTAGAAAAGGAAAATGTATACGTTGAAGCTGCCAGGGCCCTAGGTCTTAGCCCAATTAAGATAATGTTTAAGCACATACTACCAAACATCATTGGTCCAATACTTGTCTACATAACCCTTGACTTCGGATCAGTGGTTATAATGGAGGCAGGGCTTAGTTACCTTGGCCTTGGAGCAACACCGCCAATAGCGGATTGGGGTAGGATAGTATATGACGGAAGCCAGTACTTCCCTGAGAGATGGTGGGTAGTGATGTTCCCAGGATTTGTAGTATTCCTCGTAGCGCTAGGCTGGAACCTTCTTGGGGACTCCCTAAGAGACATTCTAGATCCAAAGATGCGCAGAAGCATAGAGTTCAGACTGAAAAAGAAGACACAGGAGGTGACTGAAAGTGCCTAAGCCGATCCTCGATGTTCAAGATCTCACCGTTCACTTCTATACCTACGCTGGTGTAGTAAAGGCCATAGAGGGAGTATCATTCAAGATATTTGAGGGTGAGACGTTCGCTTTAGTTGGGGAAACGGGATGTGGGAAGACAGTGACCTCAAGGGCTCTCACAAGACTTATAGAGAGCCCTGGAAGAATCGTTAGGGGTAGGGTTTTGTATTACCGAACCGAAAGCTCCTCTCCCATAGATCTCCTAAAAATTCCAGAAGAGGAGCTTAGAGAAATCCGCGGTAAGGAGATAGCGTACATATTTCAAGATCCAACAGCGTCCTTGGATCCCCTGTACACTAACGGCTATCAAGTTTCCGAAGCAATGTACTACCATAGAACCGTGAGTAAAATAAAGGAAGGAATAATGCGTGCAGTTGATCTGTTTAAAAAAGTTCTTGTTCCAAACCCTGAGAAGAACGTTGAAACTTTTCCACACGAGCTTTCTGGAGGAATGAGGCAACGTGTTGTAATATCGGCTGCAATATCAAATAATCCAAAAATAGTAATTGCAGATGAACCAACGACGGCCTTGGATGTTACTGTTCAAGCTCAGATACTAGAGCTACTTAAGAAGCTTAAGGATGAGTATAACAGCACAGTAATATTAATAACTCACAACATGGGAGTAGTAGCTGAAATGGCAGATAGGGTCGCTGTTATGTATGCCGGAAAGATTGTAGAGCTTGGAGACGTCTTCTCAGTATTTGAAAAGCCTTATCATCCATACACAAGAGCTCTCCTAAGAGCTGTTCCAGATCCTCTTAAGAAAATAGAAAGGCTGGAGTCCATACCGGGAACTGTTCCTAATCTCATAAGTCCGCCACCTGGTTGTAGGTTCCACCCAAGATGCCCATACGCAACTGACAAGTGTAAGCTCAAGGAGCCGCCAGTAGTGGAGATAGAGAACGGACATTACGTGGCATGTTGGCTTTATGAAAAGCTGGAGGGTGAGGAAAAAACCTCTATGCAGCAGCCTGTTGAGGTGCAGTAACATGAGCGAGAAGCTCTTAGTCAAGGTTGAAAACCTAAAGAAATACTTTCCAGTAAGAGGGTTAATGCTGCGCAGGCTGTGGGTAAAGGCGGTTGATGGGGTCTCGTTCGAAATATACAAAAATGAGACTCTTGGACTTGTTGGAGAGTCTGGCTGCGGTAAGACTACCCTTGGAAGGACTATTTTAAGACTAATAGAGCCAACAGATGGCAAGGTATTCTTTGATGGAACTGATATAACAAAGCTTAGAGGAAAAGACCTGCTAAACTTTAGAAGAAGGGCACAGATAATGTTCCAGGATCCCTACTCATCGCTTAATCCTAGAATGACAGTGTTTGATATAATAATGGAGCCTGTTAGATTTTACGGAATAGAGGTTGATGACCCAGAGGACTTCGTCGTTCGTCTACTTGAGAGCGTAGGGCTGAATGAAATGCACTTGTACAGATATCCTCATGAGTTTAGTGGTGGACAGAGGCAAAGGATTGCCATTGCAAGGCTTTTGGCAATAAAGCCAGAGTTTATAGTGCTAGATGAGCCAACATCTGCCCTAGATGTCTCAGTTCAGGCTAACATACTGAACATGTTCAAGGACCTTCAAGCTCAGTACAAGTTCTCCTATCTGTTTATATCCCATGATCTTGGCGTAGTGAAGTACATGAGCCATCGTATGGCAGTGATGTACTTAGGTAAGATCATAGAGCTCGGACCTTCTGAGGAGATATTTAAGAAGCCTCTCCATCCGTATACCGACATGCTCCTTAAGAGCATACCAATACCGAATCCTAGAATAGCAAAGCAAAAGAAGGTTCAAGTCGTCGGAGAACCCCCTAATCCAATAAATATACCCCCAGGCTGTAGGTTCCATCCAAGATGCCCACATGCAAGGGACATCTGTAAAAAGGAAGAGCCACCATTAGTTGAGGTGGAGAAGGGGCACTTTGTCGCGTGCTGGCTTTACTCGGAAAAAGAAAAGACAAGTACAACCAGTTAGACTCTATCTACTATTTTTTTAATGGTGTCATATATAGCCCTTTCCTTTTTCATTAATTCAGAGAATATTCTATCTGGGTTCAAATTCTGATCAAAGATTAATATTTCCTCCCCTCTTTTCTCCAGTATCATGGGTACGTAGATGATCTCCTCTGCTGTCGGCCTCTCCCCTAGCCAGAATATTGTCTCTCTCATTATCATGGCGCCATATGAGGCCTCCCTGAACTCTTCAGCTAGAGAGTCGTCCTTTGAGAGAGCTCTTACGAACCCCGTAGGTATTAGGATTATCCTCTTCAGGTTATGCCTCCCCAAGAACTTTGCTCTGTGGTAAGCCTTAGACTTTGCAATTTCCAAGGAGTCTATATACGCAGCATTAAGGTCATCTATGATCCTATCAGGATCTATGTCATCAGCTCTCACTATAATTTCTCCGGATGAAGGCTCTCCTGGTATTGTACTCTTTGGATATGACCGTATTAAAAGGGCCTTTCTTGGAGAATACTCCACTTTATCAACGAAGAATGCATTGACTAGATATCTCCCCCTTGAGCTTCTTAGCACGAGATGGGGAAACCATACAAGCTTTCCAGGCAATTCTTCTAAGTCCTTTAGAGGAACATAGTACGTTCTCATGTTCATATCATTAACTTAGAAGAGCTATGAGAATTTATTTGTTATTGGTTAGCACACATTGCATCGATTATTTACGAAATCTTTTTAATTTTTTAACAAGGAATAGTAGTGTTTAAAGGTTCTAAAAGGCCATTGGTAATATATCAGGACATGTTGGCAGGGAATTCCAATGATCTGTGCAGTTCTTGCAGGAGGAGACTCTAGGACTTTTGGAAGGGATAAGCTCACGTATAAGGTCTATGGAAAGCCCCTAATTATGTACTGCATTGAGAGGGTTGAGAGATCTAAGGAAATCAATAAAATAGTGATTGTAACCAGAGAGGGGAGAGAGGACGAGTTCAAGCGTTTGGGGTATGATGTAATAGTTGATAACTTACTTGTAGGACCAATAGGGGGAATTTACGTGACTCTTCTTGAGTTTGGGGAGGCATTCGTTGTGGGAGGGGACATGCCCTTAATAGTTCCTGAGTTTGTTGATTTCATTGTTAAGATGTTTAGGCGCTCAAGAGGCGATCTAGTAGTGCCACTATGGCCTAATGGATTTCTTGAACCACTTCACGCAGTTTACTCAAGAGGTGTTATAAACACTCTTAAGGAGAGCATTCAAAGCAGAAGTTATAGGGTTCAAGACGCTATAAGGCGTTCAAGAGCGTGTTTCATAAAAGTGGAAGACCTTCCTCGCAAATGGCATGAGAGCTTTTTTAACGTTAATACCATGAAAGATATAGCAGAATTCGTCAAAAGGCTTAAAATGAGAGCATATTCTTAATTTTCTCAGTAAATTTCATTGCTCTTTTAAGATCTCTCTTGTTGAGATGGTCCTTCCGCTAATGAGCTTTAGAATGCTGTTTCTTTATTAATCTGCTAATAGATAATCTTCCAATTGATTAAGCTTTAGAGGGACAAAGAATATCATTACGCTGCTATAGATGCTAAGAGCTCATAATTTTGCGGGAAGGTCTTATGTGTTTGTGTAGATGCTTCGTTAGAATTACTAAACAAGCGTCCTTGCTAGCGATAATATAGAAGAAATTATTATATATGTGCACCTTTTTTCAATAGAGGTGTACTTATGGAGGTGTCAGAAATGGCGTGTTTTCTAGTGCCTGGGGGCTGCCATAATGATATTCATAGACCACCTTGCGGGGTATCTTGAAGAGGGCGTTTTCTTAGAGATGACAGCTGATGCTACAGTTCTTGGAATAGTTCTTGTTCTTGTAGCTATAGTCGCATGGGAAGCATATGTAATTTTTAAAGACCCAAAAGGAAAACTAAACATACTATTTAAGTGAATAACTTCCTAGCTTTTTTTATTTAATTTTTGTTGTTAGTGTTCTAATCCGTCTAAAAACGCATATATATGAGAAAGAGCATTCCTGTAGGGTTAATGAATAGTATCTCATCAGGTGCATTTACAAAGGTATAGTACCTGAGTTAGTGGGCTAGCATTGGCTCACTAAGGCTGCTAAAAGAGAAATAACCCCCGCGCGTTAATAAGGGAGATGTATTAAAAATCTAAAGGCGGCTTGAGAGAACATCTAGATGTAGGTGTATAAACATGAAAAAGGTATTTGTAGCGTATTTAAGTGTCCTATTGCTTGTGTTCTCGATTGCCTTACCAGTAACAGTGCAGGCAATGGAAATTGAAAAGACTACCGCAGATGTGACTTTGAACGTGAACACGGACTCTACGTTTGATCTGTATATCAATACTACCATAGAGGACAAGATGTTCAAGGATCTAAACGGAGTGCTGAGAGTAATATCCTCAGAGAACGAAACTGCGATGAATGGCAGCATATACGGAAACCTCTCTGAAGAAGCTGTTAATGAACTCATGTCTGAATATACAGAAGCGCCTAAGCATATAGTGCAGGATGCCTTCATAGTGGGAAATAGTACAGACTTTCATCTTACGTTTAATGTGACCGTTGGGGAATTCAGCGAGCTAGAAATAAGGATTGATGTTGTGAGCGTTGCTGATAATAGATCTCATGTTACAGTAAACTTCTACTCTAAGGAGTATCTTGACAAAATGACTCCAGAACAGATGCAAAATGTAACGACTTTAGTCGCCATGATTCAGACAATATGGCCACAGTATAAACCAATAGTAATCCAGAGTCTTGAGAACATGAACATAACGGTTTACGACATTGACATACAGGCATCAATATCTTCTGATATGAAGTATGCCATAATCACTGCAGTACTTGATATTGAAATGGACATAGAGGACGTCCTCAGTGCATCTTCAGGAATAATGGTTCCGGGATTCCCAGGAGTACCTATGCCAACGCCAACACCACCCTTCCAAGGAGGCCTTGGAAAAGGGCCAATTCCTGCAGTAATACCACCAGGCTTGTTTGGAGCGTGGTCCTATAGGATTAGGATGAGCAGTGAATATTCCAATGGATTCCTAACCTGTAAAGTCAATGGACACATTGAGGGACTCTCTGGAATTCCAATTCTAATGCAGGACATGGATGGAAATGTGTTCGGAGTTATAGTTACTGAGATCTCAGTTAAGCTTACTAAGAGTCATGAGGACGAGAAAGTAGTCATAAACGCTCATGTTTCAGGGTACACGATAGGCTCAGAGAAGCTATTTAGAGCAATGTTTAGAGAGCTTAAGAGGGCCGAAATGGAGTATGAGGACGTTAACATTAACTGGCACTTTGGAGGAACCACTAAACCTAAAATAGTAAACGGAAACGTCACATTCACAACTCCTGAAGTGATTTCAGCGTTAAAAATGGCTAAAAACAAAGTGAGAGCTGAAATAAGAAATGAAGGAGAGTTCCGCCTCTATCTTCCGGCAGGATATCTTAGGGAGATCTCAGGGAGGGCTATAAGCCCAGGAGCTATTGAACTCAAATATAACGCTGAAGATGAAATAAGCCCGCATGAAAACGTTAAAGTGGTATACGCGATCAAAATTACGAGTGATATCGTTAGAGATGCAACTCTTGAGCTTATAGTGCCAAAGAACGTTGATCTATCGAAGCTTAAAATATATAAAATAGATGGAGACTCTTGGAAGGAGCTTCAGTATAGTATCATCAAGAAGTTCAAAGATGGCTATCTTGTGGAGGTTTATACGTCGGGATTCTCATACATAGCTGTCATTGAGGAGACTGCACCACCACTAAGTCCATCACCTTCACCGTCGCCCAGTCCATCGCCTAGTCCATCTCCATCGCCGTCACCATCTCCTTCACCGTCGCCTAGCCCAAGTCCGTCTCCGAGCCCATCGCCTTCGCCTAGTCCGACGCCTGCTGCTGGTGGTCTTAGTACGGGTGCTATCGTTGGTATCGTGATTGCGGTGATTGTGATCATTGGTGTCGGCGCCTACTTCGCCATGAGAAGATAAGCTTTATTTTCTCTTTTCTCTTTTTGTTTTATTAATCCATTTTTATAAAACTATTGTCGGCAAAGCATTACCTTTCAGAGCAATTTGTCGTGAGCTTTTCCACATTTCTTAGATAAGATTTTTATCGTAAATGCAGAGGTTCAGCGGCTAAACTGAAGAAGCTCTATCTTTAAGAGTAGGCGATAGTTCATATTACTGATCATTTTTCACAAGCTGTTCTCAAGTGATCAAAATATATATCTATTTTAAATGATAGTCCTTTAGAGTGCACTGTAATAGTCAAGGAGGCACCAGAGATGGTGTCAAAGACTCCAGAGGCCCGCAGGGAAGAGATAATAAGTGGCCCACTGATGAAGGTTCTTTTTAAGTTATCACTGCCTACAATGGGAGCTGCCTTCTTAGATACGATATACTCCTTTCTGGACTCTATATGGCTTGGTGGCATAGGATCCTCGAGCATAAGCGCTCCCATGCTTACCCTCACTGTACTTTGGCTTATGTTTTCAATATTTAGTGGGATAATAAACGGCGCATTTCCCTACATTGCGCAAAATAGAGGTGCAGGCAAGGATGAAGATGCCAGAAAGGCCGCTGGACAGGCAATGCTTCTTTCCATGATAATCATGGGACCACTAGTTGCAACGTTCTTGCTGTTGCTCCCCTACATCGCAACTTTCTTTGGACTTAAGGGAGCGTTTAGAGAGGACTTTCTTGCATACGCCAGGATAGTAATATTCTCGGACATAGCTCTAGGCCTTGCCCAGATGTGTTTAGGCCTCATACGCCTCTGGGGTTATCCTGAGGTTGCTCTTTATGTTAGGGTTCCTTTTGTCCTCTTGAACGCTGTCCTTGACCCATTCCTCATATACGGTTGGGGACCATTCCCAAGGCTTGAGGTGAGAGGAGCAGCAATAGCAACACTCATAGCAGAAGTACTAGAGGGAGCTGTTGCCCTTTACCTTATAATATATGGAAAAGTCGGCATAAACATGCGACTTAAGCATCTAAAACTAGATGTTAAGCTAATAAAAGGAATAGTGAAGGTAGGAACTCCTATGGGGATTACGAACTTCACAGAGGCCTCTGGATTCTTTGTGCTTACAACAATAATCTCCAGGATAGGAGAAGTTGCAATAACCACGTGGACTATCTATGACAAGATAACGGGACTCTTCTGGTGGATGATAAACTCTCTCGGAAATGCTAGCGCTATAATTATAGGGCAGAGCATTGGAGCCAACAAGTTTGAGAGAGCAGAGGACACTATAAAGATAACGCTATTATTAGGCTTTGTAATATCCCTGATAGGAACTGTTGTAATAGCGATCCTTCATGAACAAGTATTTGCTATATTCTTAAGAAACCCAGAAGATCCGCTAAGACCTCTCGTGCTTAGGGAAAGTCTCTACATAACGACTATATTTGGTGCTTCACTTCCCGTGCTTTCTATATCATTTACGGCTATGGCTCCCTTCTATATATCCGGGAGAACGAAGTACCCAATGTACGTTGCGCTCGCAAGACTTTGGATGATGAGAGTCCCCCTTACCTTCCTCTTCGGAATAGTCTTGGGGTATGGGACAATAGGAGCTTGGACTGGAATGAGCTTAAGTAATTTCCTCGCAGGAGCCCTTGGATATGCTATTCTTAGAACTGGAAAGTGGAAGTATAGAGTCATAGAGACACCTGGAGTCTCAACGGGAGGAGACGTAGCTGCGTGTTCTAAGGAGAACCTCCTTGAAGATCACGAGTAATAAACTCATTTTTGAGTAATCAAAAAACAGCGTCTAATGATCTTTTCACTCTTTTAATGTCTACCCTTAAATCGCTATGTGCTACTATGATTACCGTTGCAAGCCCTATGAAGAGGCCGTTCTCAACAACTCCAGGAATACTGTTTAGCTTAGACTCCATCTCTACGGGATCCTCTATCCTCCCTACGTTAAGGTCTATTATATAATTCCCGTTATCTGTAATGTAAGGCTCTGATCCAAGTATCCTAAGACTAGCTTTTCCATACTTACTCAGCTCTCGTGCAGTGTGCTTCCACCCAAAAGGAATCACTTCAATAGGCAGTTTTCCCCTCTGTCCTAGAAATGTTACAAGTTTTGTCTCGTCTACAATAATTATTTCCTCTTTGCTCATCTTTGCTACAATTTTCTCCCTTGTAAGTGCTCCACCATACCCTTTGATGAGATTTCCCTGAGGATCCACTTCATCAGCGCCGTCAATTGTTATATCTACGTAATCAACATCATTAACATCCACAACTTTTAGACCAAGGGACTTAGCGAGCTCCTCACTACTCTTTGAGGTCGCGACACATATTATGTCCAAGTTTCGCTTAGCTAGGAGCCTTATTGCATGCGCAGCAGTAGACCCCGTGCCAAGCCCCACTATCATTCCATTTTTTACGAGCTTTACAGCCTCCTCAGCTGCTCTTCTCTTCATAAGTTCGACGTCCTTCATCTCACTCCCCTCAAAATTTCACTCTGGAAATGTATCCACGATCTTAAGGACCTTGTTCCTTGCAGATATGTACCACTCTGGCACCGATATCTCAGGGATAACCCTATGGGGCGTGTATGGCTTTATATCTAAGACAGGAGTGCCATCGTACAGGTCTAAACCACTGACATAAAGCACGTTTTTCCTTCTCTCTAATAGCTTCACTATTGTGAGAGCTATAGGGTTAGGTCTGTGTGGAGAGTCCGTACAGAAGACTCCAACCACTGGAACCTCTTTAAAATCAAGATTAAGCGCTCTTGCAATTTTTCTAAAGGGCTTTACCTTCAGTACAGACTTCTGGCCAGGCTGAACATCATGCAAGTACGCAATAACAATTATATGTGAGAATTCCTCTATGCCATCTAGACCCTCAGAGTACTCTGGCAGAAGCTCTATTCTACCTTTAACTCCATACAAAGAGTTTCGAATGGTGTCTTTAGTTTCGCTCACTCTGATATACCCTATAGGAGTGAAGGAAATGACTTTTCTCATGAGTATACACCATTGTGCACCTTTCTGCGTCATTTTCAGATGAATCAACTTTAACAATCTCTAAGATATATTAATCATGGATATATTATTATCCAGTAGTGGGACTGAAAAAACTATCATAAGGTGCGTCTAGAGGATTTACATTTGTCCAACTTCAGTTTGATATCCATGAATACTCCTAGTAAAACCCATAGAGAACTCATTGAGACATTGCTACTGGGAATTGAATGTGTACTTAGCAGCCTAAGTCCAAGAAAATCACTAACGAGCAATTAATAAAGAAAACTCATAAATATTTGAGTAATATTGTTCTTCTTAGGTTGTTATTCAAAGTAATTTTATGCTCGCGTGGAGGATTAAAATGGACTCAAATGGTGGGGATATAGAAGTTAAAAAGCCTAAAGTTCCCTCGAAAGATATTGGAATGCTTGAAGACATAATAACTGCCCTTGAGGAGGAAGTTCAAAAGCTTAGAGATGAAAATAGGAATTTAAAACTCAAAATAGCAGATTTATCTGAAGAGATAAGGCGCCTCAGGCTTGAGAATAAACAGCTTATGCTTGAAATAGAGTCTCTTAGAAAGCCCCCTCTAGTTATTGGAGATATAGAGGAAGTAGTTGATAATGAGAGAGTTATTGTTAGAAGTTCTACAGGCCCCAAGTTTTTGGTGTATCTCTCGCACTTCATAGACAGGTCGAAGCTTGCACCAGGCGTTAGGGTAGCAATGACGCAGTCAAACTTGACCGTAGTGGACGTGCTGCCTAGCAGTAAGGATCCCCTTGTGAGGGCTGCGGAGGTCATAGAAAGACCGAACGTTACATATAATGACATAGGGGGGCTAAAGGAGGCCATAAGAGAGATAAGGGAGTCAATAGAGCTTCCAATGACGAGGCCAGAGTTATTCGAGAGGCTTGGAATAGAACCTCCCAAAGGCGTTCTCCTCGTAGGCCCTCCAGGCACTGGTAAGACTCTTCTCGCTAAGGCTGTTGCTCATCACTCTAAGGCCACGTTCATACACGTTGTTGGATCTGAACTTGTTCAAAAGTACATAGGAGAAGGAGCTAGACTTGTAAGAGAGCTATTTCAGTTAGCAAGGGAGAAGTCACCGTCAATAGTTTTTATAGATGAGATAGATGCCATAGGGGCCAAACGAAGCCTTGATGACACCTCTGCGAGCAGGGAGGTAGAGAGGACTCTGATGCAGCTCCTTGCAGAGATGGATGGATTTGATCCTAGGGGAGACGTGAAGATAATCGCTGCGACAAACAGACCAGATATCTTAGATCCAGCACTTCTCAGGCCTGGGAGGTTTGATAGAATAATACGAATACCAATGCCAAATAAGGAGGCAAGAAGGGAAATATTCTTAATTCACACGAGACGCATGAGGTTATCAGAGGACGTTGACTTTGAAAAGCTGGCATCCTTAACAGAGGGAATGACTGGTGCTGACATAAAGGCAATATGCACCGAAGCGGGGATGTTTGCCATAAGGAACTCCCGTGAGTATGTGACTCTTGAGGACTTCATGAGAGCTATTAAGAAAGTTAAGAGCATGCAGAAAGCTCCTTTTGAAGAGGGTGTGCAGAAAGAGGAATCTCCAAAGGGCTTCTTCAGATAGCGGAGGGGAAGTTTTTGGCAATAGAAGAAACTATTGCCGAAAAGCTAGCAAGGGATCTCAGGGAGATAAGTGTTACGGAGTTCTTCGAGAAAAACAAGCATCTTTTGGGATTTAACAACCCGACAAAAGCGCTAATAGTAGCTGTTAAGGAGGCCGTAGATAACTCACTAGATGCATGTGAAGAAGCAAGGATACTTCCAGAAATATACGTTGAGGTTGCAGAGCTCAAAAAGGCTGAGAGAGGAAGCGTGTATAGGGTTATTGTGAGGGATAATGGGCCAGGAATACCACCGGAGTACGTTCCTCAGGTTTTTGGTAAGTTTCTTTATGGATCGAAGTTTCACAAAATAAAGCAGTCTAGGGGACAGCAGGGAATAGGAATCTCCGCAGTTGTTTTATATGCACAGGCCACAACGGGGAGCCCAACAATAGTAATAACAAGAACATCTCCAGAGGAGCCAGCATACAGATTTGAGATAATGATAGACGTCAAGAAGAACGAGCCTATAATACTCTCTAAAAAGGAGGTAAAAACGTGGCCCTTAGATCACGGAACAGAGGTTCGGTTTACCTTAATAGGAGATTACATAGAGAACCGAAAGCAGTCAATATTATCATACCTTGAGCAAATATCCGTAGTCGCTCCTTATGCCTCCATAGTATTTAAAAACCCTAAGGGCGAGATATTTAGGTTCAGGAGAAAAACTCAGAAGATGCCTCCGCCACCAAAAGAGATAAAGCCACACCCTCACGGGATAGATATAGGGTACCTCATGAGAATGCTTGCGAACACGCGAAGTAAGTCCCTAAAGACGTTCTTGATATCTGAGTTCACAAGAGTCGGAGAAAAGACAGCTGAGGAGATTCTAAGGATAGCAAAGCTTGATCCGGGAACGAGTCCCAAAAGCTTGAGTAAAGAGGACGTTGAGAGGCTCTACAAGGCCATGCAAAAGGTAAAGGTGCTAGCACCACCTACAGACTGTTTATCCCCCATTGGGGAAGAGCTTTTTAAGATAGGCATAAAAAGGCTTTATGGGGAAAAGGCGGAGTTTGTAGAGACAGTATCCAGAAGGCCAACTGTTTACGGCGGGAATCCGTTTCTAGTAGAGGTAGGAATAGCCTACGGAGGATCTCTTCCTAAAAATGCAAATGCAGAAATATACAGGTACGCAAATAAAATACCTCTTCTCTATGGCCAGTCAGGGTGTCTTATAACTAAGGTGATATCCTCCATAGACTGGAGGATTTATGGCCTCAATCAGCCAGGCGGTACGGGCATACCCCAGGATGCTGTCGTTTTCTTCGCACATGTGGCATCCACAAACGTTCCATACTTATCAGAATCAAAAGACGCTATTGCAGACATTCCTGAAATAGAAAGTGAGCTGAGACTTGCGTTTCAGGAGCTTGGAAGGCTTTTGAGGCTTCACATACAGAAGAAGAGAAAGCTTGCGAAGATAGCCGAAAAGAAGAAGATTATTAGTGATATCCTTCCAGCAATTGCGGAAAAGGTCTCTAGAATAGTGAATAAACCTATACCAGAGTTGGAGCCAGTTATAGCGAGAATTATGAATAACTACCTATTTGAGGATGAGGTTAGGTATCATAGGAGGAAGAGAACATATGAAGTAATAGTCAACGTCACGAATTACACGAGAATCAGGAAGAAATTTGACATGTACCTTAGAATACCAAAGGAGGCTGAGATAATACACGTAGAGCCAGAGCCTGCTGAAATTGTAAATAATTACATTCACTGGAAGGTTTCTAGAATGGAGACCAACGAAAGAAGAACGTTTTACGTGTCCTTTAAAGGCGTTGAGGAGGGAGTGTATGAGGAGGCTGAGATATTTGTTGACGGCATTGAGGCAGAGTTCCTGGTAGGGGCTGAGGCCTTTAGCGAGGAAGAGTACACGGACATGTATGGAATAACTGTGAAAGAGACGCCGGAGGAGGTAGAAGAGGTGATGGGATGACTGTAAAGGAGCCAAAGACTATATACTCTGGTCCACAAAAGGCCCTTGAGGAGCTTCAGAAGCTTGCTGAGCAAATATATGAGCAGCTCTCAGGAGGCATTCCCCCCCATGTCAAGTTTCCAAGTAGGACAAAGGACAACATAGTATTTGATCCGAATCTGAGGGTTTGGAAGTACGGAAAAAGACTCACAGAGAGGAGCGTTAAGACGCTAAGAGGGGCCTACATGTTTCTCAGGATGATGTACGTCATAGATTTCATAAGAGAAATGATAGAAGCAAATAAGTCTTCTACGCTTAGAGAGCTCTACTACATCTCAGAAGGATGGGGCGTTGCGAAGTTTCACTCACAGCAGGAAAGTGATCGCCTTGTAGAGGATCTAGAAATAATGACAAGGCTCCTTAGAGAGGACTTTAAGCTAAGACCTGAGGAAAATGGAGCTGCTATAATAGGAGACATCACAATAGAGGAAGTTACTAGGAGCGGGGATGTTAGGAGGATACACTGCCAGGATGACGTTGGTGATGCTGGTTACAACATTCCAGCGTATGTAGAGCCTGATAAGATTAGATTTGTTGATGTTGGAGCTGACTTTGTAATAGCAATAGAAACAGGTGGTATGTTCGACAGGCTTGTTGAGAACAGATTCGATGAGACACATAATGCTATTTTAGTCCATCTTAAGGGACAACCTGCAAGAAGCACTCGTAGAATCATAAAGAGAATGAATGAAGAGCTCGGGCTTCCCGTTGTGGTATTCACTGACGGTGACCCATGGTCCTTTAGGATATATGCTTCAATAGCATACGGAGCCATAAAGACCGCGCACATCTCGGAATACTTAGCTACGCCCGATGCGAAGTTCCTTGGAGTAACTCCCTCAGACATAATAAATTATGAGTTGCCCACGGACAAGCTTACACAGCGTGATATAAAGGCATTACATGATGAGCTCAAGGATCCTAGGTTTTCCTCGGAGTTTTGGCAGAGTGAGATTAGGCTTCAGTTGAAGCTTGGGAAGAAGGCTGAGCAGCAGGCGCTGGCGAAGTATGGCCTTGATTACGTGACAAAAGTTTATCTGCCAGAGAAGCTGAGCGAAATGGGAATACTTAAAAGGTGAAGAGTCTTCAGCGGGATATTAAGGACATCATGGATGTAAAGTCCTCTGAAGAGAATTCATCATATACCTTAATCTCATCGCCTAAGACGTCTACTAAAGCCTGCAACATAAGGAAGTCACACACTATCGCTATGACACACCTGCCAAGTTTTTCTATTTCTACCTTTACCTTTTTAGAAAAAGCATAAGCTTCACCGCGCATGATATCTATCTTGTAAAACGATTTATAAAGCCACCTTAAGAACGAAATGACATCTTGCCATGAAGGCCTTTGTATTCTCCTAAGGAGCATGTTGTATCT
>Ga0190363_1000380_pt1 | contig 25854 bp, 24 predicted proteins | sample 48721867_MG_FD_161272 | JGI IMG/M metagenome (GOLD analysis project Ga0190363, IMG submission 161272) | Hydrothermal vent microbial mat bacterial communities from Southern Trench, Guaymas Basin, Mexico - 4872-18-6-7_MG | ecosystem: Environmental > Aquatic > Marine > Hydrothermal vents >... | reverse complement strand
CACCAGGATTTATACGACCATTCCCATTACCAGCACCATCATTCACCTCTGAACCAAGATAAGAAACATAAGGACCATTAGAGAATACTGTCATATAGCCTATATAAGGAATTCTATTCTTTGCTGTAACCACTACCTTTACGGAATCACCGGCTATCACAGGTGCAGACACCTGCACGTTCGCAATTCCTCCGGCATCGGCCATAGCCCTTCCAACAAGATACCCATCCCTTGAAAGGGCAACCAGAGCTCCGGGCTGATCCGTTGTTATCTGAACTGTGGGGGTCCCATGAGGGATGGCTCCTGGGTGTGACACTGTAATATTTGAAGGATCATCTGTCCACACTTCAAGGCTTGGGTCACCAAATATCCATAATTCGTAAATACACCATCTATATACACCGGCATCTTCTTCAGCATAAGCAACAGGCACCCAATTGGCTAGAGAAAGAGCATGAGCTTCACCCAGCGTTAATATGCTATCTTGAAAGATATAATGATAGAAGGAGACATCGATGTTCTCTGAAGGCCCCATCTCTGGTGGGTATCCCCATCCGTATCTTGTATTCATAATGGAAGCAACTGCGCCGCCTCCCACTCTGTTGACAAGCTCCTCAGCAAAACAATCCCCACCTGACACTTCATCTATTGCTCCTGTAAAACAGCTTATTGCATTATGTATACCCAATTTATCGCCGTTTGTCATGTTACTCAGATCACTTATTCTTACAAAAGCGGAACAACCGTATTCGTTTCCATGTGCAGAATAGTGAGAAAAACCTGCACCATTATTTATTGCATTCAAAAAAGTTGAAGTGGATAGGTTTCCAAGAGACTCATATAATTTTACATCATTCCAAGGAGGAGTCGGTGAAGTATCAGCAATGGCATTATTTACAGTATCTCCCCAATAATTATACAACGAAAATAGTTCTGTCGCAGGTAACACCAGATTCGTTACATAACCCGAAGGGGGACTCTGTTCATATGTGAGAACTTTATTCACCAGATTGCTTAATTGAGAAATATTCTTTATAGGGAACCTGCCTACGAGAACATCTGGGTACATATCCACACTGTCTTCAATTTCTCCGAAAATATTATCTCCGTCTTCATCCCACGTCCCATCAAGGTCTGAGTAATAAAGATCCGATGGAATTGTGTCCTCATCAGTGTAATAGCCCGCTCCAGAGGTGAGATAGTAGACATCTCTCCTCGGCACAATCTCCTCGCCATTCTCATAGTCTGCCTGACCTCCAAGTAATACATAGATAAGGCCTTTGTTGTTATAATAGTCCTTGATAAAATTCCTTATTTTTTCGGGATTATCTCTTCCGGAATAGGATGCATAAATGGAATCCAGTGATACAATCTCGCACCTTATACCCTTCTCCTCCTTCCATCTCCTGAGGCCCTCAAAGTAAGGAGCGAAGCTACTCTGTGTTATAATGACCATCTCCACTGTATCCTGAAGACTCTTAAGAGATTTCAGGCCGGGCTGGAATATGCTAATATCTTCGGGATTGGAAACCATGCTTTTTACGAGCTTTCCAAACACCTGTCTCTGTTTCTTGGTTAGAGATTTGGGAGCTGTAACTTTATAATCGATGCGAAACTCAATCTCGCTGACAAATTCTATCTCTCCTGTTTTTGGGTGATATATCACGGGATTTAAAACAAGACTTGCAATGGAGTAACCGGAAAAATTACCGGTTCTCTTAACCACAAGAATCTTTTCTGGATAGGTATCTTTACTGTAATACACCGGGTCAGGTTCAAGGAACTCTTTCTGCTTTGCAATAGAAATAGGGACGGGACCCTGTTCGGGATAAATGCGATACGAACCGGGCAACTTCACGGTCTTCACTCTGAGTATCTCCAAGGATGTAACTTCTGCACCTGATGGTAACAGGTATTTGACACTTAGATGGGGGATTCTAGGTGCACCTTTGGGTCCGAAGTAAGCAGCTTCAGGATAATAAACATGTGCATATCCATCTTTTACTCTTATTTTCAGATATTCAGGGTTCAGTGATATGCTTTTCTGCAGACTCCCTGCTTCCAAGACTAAAGGAAGCAATAACAAGATTATATACCTCATATAACCTCCTTTTTAGATAAAAATTTATTTTACAGGGGAATCCCAGTTGAAACAAAACTCTTGCTTGATATAATTCCATGAAGCTTTTATAATATTCACCCAAAAAAGGAGGATAAAATGCCAGCACCTAAAAGGAGACACTCAAGGGCCCGTTCAAGAAAAAGAAGGACCCATTATAAGATTAAATTAAGTGGTTATGCTGTTTGTTCAAACTGTGGAGCCCCTATCAGGCCTCATACGGTTTGCCCACATTGTGGTTATTATAATGGTAAGCCGGTGCTTGTCGTAAAAACCAAAGAGGGCTGATCAGGGCTTGATATATAATCCCACAGGTAGAAGGATAACAAATCCTAGAACAAGCAGTATCACTGAGATAGTTATTTCACCCAGGCCAACAAGTACAAAACCAATTATGCCCAGGAGCAAGCCTGCTCCACTCACTATATAATTCTTCTTACTCAATGCCGCCCTTTTGGGGGCTTTCTTCTCTGGTTTTCCTTTCTTCATTACCAGCCTCCTTCTTATAAAGTTTACCACGTTTAAGGTAATAGATTTCCAAAGGGATGTCCTCAGTAAATACCCAGTCTGATGATAGACCCTGGAAATATTTCAAATCCTTCAAACCAAGTAAAATCTCTGCAGGTGAAATTTCTCTCTTACCTGCTACTACTTTATTTAAAATAAGTCCACAATCATATCCCCTCATCGCAATATAAGTGGGGACATAATTGTACAGCTCATAATACTTATTCTTGAATTCTTCTCTTTTATTGTTAAGTTTTATTATGTCCCGAAAGGTCAAAGGAAGGGAAGAAAACATAAAATTTTCAAGGCTGAAGGCTCCGGTTTCGAAAACTCCCTTCCACAGCGATAAACCGAAAACTGGAACTTCTGGGAACATTACCCTGGCTCTCGAAGCCATAAAAAGAGCCCTTTTATCACCCCCGGGAACAAATATTCCGTCAAGAAGGGTGGTATCCACTGTCTCGAATACAGAGTCAGGTAGGGTAGAATCTCCATACTCAATTTCAAAAAGGACCTTTCCATAATTTTTTTCCAGTTCCTTGCTAAATAATCTTTGCCACAGGTATCCCTCTGCATTCTTATTGAAAATTAAACCAAAGTAGACATAACCCAGCTGATTAATTAAATAATCCACCAGTTTTTTAATTTCAAGCTCGTAGATTCTGTATGGCGTGTAGATAAAATTCAGGGTTTCGGGAGGAATATACACCGCCACAGGGGAAAATACCGGAATGGCTGCTTCGAGTTGTTGTGAAAGGTAAAACATGTATCTGGATGAAAGGGGACCCACTGCACAGCAAATATTGTTAATATCATTTATACTGTAAAAATCCTTCTCATTTAAAACCTCAAATTTTCCCTTAAAAGACATCCGAAAACCTCTAATAAATTCTTCTCCAAGTTCATACAGTCTCCCTTGTGGAACAAAAAGGTATATTATACCCCTGCGAAACAATTTTCCCAGCCTGTTTGTATCTCTCAGTCTTTTCAGTATTTCCGGCTTCAGCCCAAGAAGACTAGAAAGTCTTAAAAGGGCTGCATCTTGTTCCTTTTCACCATAGACTGCCCTGTAATAGGCGAATATCGCTCTATCAGGATGTCCAAGCTTTTCATAAGAAAGTCCTGCATAGAAAGATGCTCCTTCAAAATTCAACATCTCTCCATCTCTTTTTTTAAGCAATTCGTAATAATATAGAGAACTATCATGTTCACCCAGTCTTGTGTAAGATACAGTGAGAAGAGCAAGAGCTTTAGTATTTTTGAAGTATTTGCTGTAAGAGAGTATCCGGTTTATGCATTTTCTATACTCTTTCATCTCATAAAAATTGTATGCCTCTTTTATCTCCCTCGGCTCACCAAAAATAGAAAATATAAGAAAGAAGGGAAAAATAAATTTCATTCTCCAAGGCCCTCCCTAGTTAATTCCGCATATTTCACATACCTTCTAGCTATTTCTTTTATCATGGAGACCTCCTCCTCATGAAGTTCCCTTACGACTTTTGCTGGTATCCCGAGAACAAGAACTCCTGGAGGAATTTTTGTATGAGGGGGAACAAGAGCCTGGGCACCCACTATAACATTTTCGCCTATTTCCACATCATCCAGCACCACTGCTCCGATTCCTATTAGAACAAAAGAAGATACGGAAGCCCCATGTATAACGGCTCTATGTCCCACTGTTACATAATCTCCTATAAAAACAGGATATTTCCCCTTCGTTCCATGAAGTATAGCGCCATCCTGTATATTGGAATAGGCCCCTATTTCTATCCTCTCCACATCCCCCCTTACCACGGCATTATACCAAATGGTTGAATAATCCCCAATTTTCACATCGCCTACAACTATTGAACCAGGTGCAAGAAAGACCCCTCTTCCCAGTTCGGGTTTCTTTCCGTCATATTCCAGGATTCTGCCCATGCATAGATTTTATAGTTTTAAAAAAGTGGGTTCAATTTTTCCACATTTTTCTTCTTGCAAAATCTTTCCTATTCAGTTAATATAATTTAGCTATGATTTACTTAATTTTTTTGCTCCTGAGCTTTAATTTTCAGCAAATAAAGCCCTTTCCGTACAAATTTGAAGGGATCACCCGGATTTCTGTCATTGATTTTAATGTGGATGGAAGGACAGATTTAATTCTGTGGGGTGAAGGTAGAGCGCCGCTGCTCCTGGAAAATTTGGGAGAATCTAATTTTTTGGAAAGAAGCATCCCGGCTTTTTCAGATTATACCTTTGGTATCGTGTACCTGGGTGTTATTAACTACAACAGGGATGAATACCCCGATATACTAGTGATCGTCAATTTACCCGGAGTTCTACCAGAAGTCCTGGTAAATGATTTTGGAAATGGGTTTGTAAAAAATATATTGAATATAACTCCCCCCGATATAGTAGATTCAGTGTTATTATCCGATGTAAATCAAGATGATCGAAGTGATATCCTGTTCTGGGGCACAGAATTGACTACATTTCTGCAGAAAAAGGAATACATTTTTGAAAAAGATACACTTCTTCGGAAATTTTTAATACACAAAGCCACCCTAACGGACTTCGATTTTGATGGAAAGATGGATACCCTCTTTCTTGCAGACTCAACGCTCATATTGAATGACACAATCCTGGACCAAAATGTCACTTCCTATACAGTTATGGACTGGAATGAGGACAATACCCCGGATGTATGCTTAATCAAGAATGGGGAAGTTTTCTGTCTCCTCAATGTAACACCGAATGTCAAACACCTCTCCATCAAGACTTCTGGAATAGAAGGGATTAAAATCATATTTTTCCACGGAGATACTGCAAGCTTCATTAGAACATATAAAACAGCTAGACTGGATATCTACAAGGAAATCGATTCCATATATGCCATCTCTGAAGGAGACACAGTTGTGCTGGATACGGCCACAAATGGTATGGATTTTCCTCTCATTTCCTCGGTCAGGGAGAAAGATACTTTGATTGATGTAAATCCCCGAATTACCCGGGATGGCTTCGAGGTCCAGTGTATCATGAGGACAGAAGGGTTCATGAGAGTAACTCTCTTCTCCCGGGACGGAAGATTAATAGGCATCCTTGATGAAAGACAGGCAGAACCTGGAATCTATTATATTCCTTATGAAGGAAGCCATCTTAGACCTGGTATATATATAATAAAATTCGAAGAACCTCTCGGAATTCACTCCACAAGGATAGTAATTACAAGATGAAAATCCAAATTAACCTCCCACTTGATAAAGACATTCTTGAAAAGTTTGATATTTTTGTGGTTGGAGGAACAATAAGGGATATACTTCTGGGAGATATTCCTCGTGATTTTGATATTGTGGTTCCTCCACCGGTGGAGACTTTTCTTCATGAGTTAAAAAAGAAAAACTACAGATTTTTCGTCCTTGATGAGAAGGAACAGGAATATCGAATAATTTTGTCCAAGGAGGAGTGGATTGACCTTTCTCAAATAAAGGGTGAAACCATTGAAAGCGACCTTATAATGAGAGATTTTACTATCAATTCCATAGGCGTACATTTGAAAAGTGGAACGCTTATAGACCCAACAGACGGTATAAAAGACCTCAAAGGAAAAATTATCAGGACTGTGAGTGGCACTAATCTCATCCAGGATCCCTTGAGAATCTTAAGAGCTTTCAGATTCTTCGCCACGCTGGGCTTCAACATAGAAAAAAAGACAGAGGAATTAATAAGAGAATTGCATCCTCTTATCAATATTGTGGCAATGGAAAGAATCAAATATGAACTTTTCCTCATCTTAAAAACTGATCAGGCTTATAAAACCTTCAAATATATGGAGGAGGTGGGTCTATTATACGATATATTTCCAGAATTAAGGCCACTTCGTTATACCTCCCAAAGATATTATAATGAACAGAATCTTCTTTATCACAGCATGATGACAATGAAATATACAGAAGAAATAATTGAGAAAGAAACTCATCCACAGGAAGCAGGTGACTTAAAGGTATTAATTAAACTCGCGTCTCTCTTGCATGATATAGCAAAACCAGAAACACTGTCTTATGACGATGAAGGAAATACACATTTTTACGGCCACGACAAGATAGGTGCTGAGAAGGTGGAGCAGATAGCCTTGAGACTGAAGTTTTCCAATAAAGAAAAGGATATCCTAAAAAAACTCGTGAGATATCATATGTATCCTCATCTTCTTTCTGCTGAAAAAGAAATTACAAAAAAAGCCGCGAACCGATACTTGAGAAAGACAGATGAGCTTGCTTTCCCACTTCTGAGAATGGCACTAGGCGATGCTATGGCTTCTCCGCCAAGGCCTGGTGGGATGCAGGGCTATGAAAGATTGGAGAAAATTCTAAAGGAAATTCTGGAAGAGAAAAAGAAACAAAAGAAAAGAATAATAACCGGGCATGATCTTATATCCCTTGGCCTTGAACCTGGACCTTTATTCAGAAAAATACTTGAAGAAATTGAGGATATGTGGGCTCAGGGTGAGATAAAGACAAAGGAAGAAGCACTTGCCTATATAAAGCAAAAATATATTCAACCCCGCTAAAACATACGTCTCAGAGCCATATAGAGCGCCATATTCAAAGAAATAAAATTTTATAAGTATAAAACCATTATTTTTGTTCATAAAGAAGCGAATACGGACGCCTAAATGCACGGCGTTAAAAATCACTTTTTATTCTCCTGAATTCCAAGTTTCCGTATTCTATACCGAAGAACTCTTTCCGATATACCCAGCTCCCGGGCAGCCCTTGTTTTTACCCAGTTATTTCTTTTCAGAGCTTCAAGAATTATACTCCTTTCAATTGCTTCGATTCTCTCATCCAGAGACAGGAACTCTTGCTCCTGTGGAAAAATTTCCTTCCTGAGGGAGAGGGGGAGTTCTTCTGTAGTGATATACTCACCCTGGGATAACACTACTGCACGCTCCACTATATTTTCAAGCTCTCTGACATTTCCAGGATAATGGTATCGCAGAAGTAATTCGTAGGCTTCTCTTGTAAATCCCTTTATTTTTTTAGCTTCTCTTGCGCTGTAAATCTTAAGAAAATGCTCCAGTAAATATGGTATATCCTCCTTTCTTTCTCTGAGGGCCGGGATGTGTATATGAATCACATTTATACGATAAAAAAGGTCATCTCTGAAGGTTCCTGCTTTCACCATCTCTTCAAGATCTCTGTTTGTTGCTGTAAGAAGGCGAAAATCCACCTTTTTGGGCTTCAATCCCCCGAGTCTCTGAATCTCCTTTTCTTCAATAACTCTTAAAAGCTTGACCTGCAGGGGAAGAGGTAATTCCCCAATCTCGTCTAGAAAGAGAGTACCTCCATGTGCTCTCTCTATCAATCCCGGTTTTTCTCTATCTGCACCTGTGAAGGCGCCTTTTTCGTAGCCAAAAAGCTCAGACTCTATTAAACTCTCCGGAATAGCTGCAAGATTCACTGCTACAAAGGGCCCGTTCTTTCGTTGAGACTTTTCATGTATCAACCTGGCAATTAGCTCTTTCCCCGTACCACTCTCTCCGGTAATTAATACAGTGGAAGAAGAACCAGCAACTCTAATGGCTATATCGACAACTTGTTTCATTGCATAAGACTCAGCAACGATACCCTTAAGCCTCTCGGGCCTTACAATTGTGCGCAACACTTTAACCTCTCTTTCCAATCTGAGATTCTCCTGGGCTTTACGAATGTTGATAAGAAGCTCTTCCAGATTTATCGGCTTTACAAGATAATTGAAGGCGCCGTTCTTCAGAGATTCAACAACCAGTTTCACATCCTGAAAAGCTGTGATCATTATGGCTTTTATTTCAAGGTTTATCTTTCGAATCTCCTTAAGCACCTCTATTCCAGATATATCCGGTAGCCTTATATCAATGAGCACAACATCAAAAGCCATTTTTTTAACCTTTTTTATGCCCTCTTCCCCTGTTTCTGCTTCGTCTACGGTGTATCCCCTTTCTTCCAAGAATTCTCGAAGCAACATCCTCTGGGAGCCCTCATCCTCAATAATAAGTATTTTAGACATCCTGAACCTCCATTTCTATAATAACTAGCGTTCCTCTCCCTGGCTGACTCTTCACATAAAGTCTCCCACCATGAGCTTCTATTATTCTCCTTGTGACCGCGAGACCTATACCAAGCCCGCGAGTTTTTGTTGTATAAAAAAAGCCCATTGCTTTTGAAAGGGTCTCCTCGTCCATCCCCTTTCCGGTATCTTTTAATTCTATTATAATCTTTTTCCCAGACCTCCTCGCGGCAATATATACTGTACCATTGTCCTCTATAGCCTCAAAAGCATTTTTTATAAGATTGTAAAAAACCTGATTCATGAGATCTGGATCACATGGCAACACCATTTCTTTTGGAACATCCACCTCAACCTTTATGGAAGGCATGCCCAGTTCCACCTTAACAGAGTTCAGTGCTTTATTAATAATATCTCTGAGCCGGCATGACCCCTTTTTCACGGTCACAGGCCGGGCAATATCGCGGAATTGATCCACAATCCTATTCATTCTTGATATTTCATTGTCAATAATAGAAAGGTATTTTTCTTCCACGGTTCCCATTTCTTTTAACCTGTCCAATAATAAACTTAACGTATTTAATGGATTTTTAATCTCATGGGCTACTGCAGAAGAAAGAGCTGATAGTTCTTCGAAATGCTTTCTTAAGGCCGCTTCCTCTCTGAGAGCAATTTCTCTTTTCAGGATGAGATTCTCCAATTTTACAACCAGGAAAATGGAAATTATTGCTGAAATTATAAGAACCAGAAGAACTATTACAAAATTTTTCTTTGCTCTTCTTTCAAACTCATCCATATATTCCAAGGAGTAACCGCCAACAATGAAATAACCATTTCTCAACTCCCTACTGAATTCCATAATCCGATGTACAGGAGTTTTTATCACACGTAGCCCCTCGATGGATTCCCTTCTGATAGGGAGAAAACCTTCATATCTCGAATCCCAGTACACTAAGGTATCTGCCCTAAGAAGAGCCAGATAATCAAAATCTCCACTTTCCGTCAGAGAATAAAACAGAATCTTCACCTTCTTTACATCGGGAATCTCCGTCTTGAATATCTCTCCCATTAACCCGGCTACGGAAATAACATGCCTTCGGGAAATCTCCTCCAGCTCTGAAAGCGTTCTTTTCTGATTCCAGATGTAAATGGTTCCAAAAAGAAGGAAAAGCAAAATATAAATGCATACAAGAAAATAACGTCCCTTCACCGTCCCCTTCTTCTCCTCATCCGATCGGCACATCGCCAGAGAGGAAACCCTTCTTTATCTCTAAGATAAATATCCCTGTTCCTTGAGCGGAAGTTAATAAATCCTGCCACTATTATATGCTCCCCGTTATTTTTATTGAGAGAGCCTCTCACTTCCACAATTTCCCCTCTTCGGGGCAGCTCCTCTATATACCAAGGAGGACCCAGTATAATTTTAAATGTATCTGTATCTGCATCAACCATAAGGAATACCAGTGGTGCACCGGATCGAGGCCCTTTTTCTTCCCCTACTTTTATTATCCTTCCCTTTATTTCTATTTGATTTTCAAGATCATAGTAAAATCTTCCCTGTGGGCCTGCTAAAATTAAGGTTATAACCAGAAAAAGCATAATATTTCCACCTCCTACATAGAGAAAGACAGAAAAAATCTAAAAGCACCCATATTGTAAATATATTTCTCCACATTAGAATCATTTTGATTGTAGAGGTAGTCCAGATTCAAATCAAGGACCCGTGAACCTACCGGAAAGCTCTTCTTTAATGCCAGGTAAAAATATTTAAGATTATCCTTTCTCAAGGAAGTGGAATCTGCCGTGTATGTATTAAGATAATCTCTTGTTTCCACCCCCAACTCCAGGTTCACTTTTATTAGGAGTGGTAAATATACAGTGGTACCCACCATGAAACCTGTGAGGTCGTATGCATAAGGATCATCGTAAATATCGGAGTCTATATATACACTACCGGATGAAGAAGGAGCTTCTCCTCCTATCAAATTTCTTCTCGTATATTGAAAATAAACACCTGCATAATCTGTGAGGCTTCTTGAGATTCTTATTCCATATCCTATCCTGTACAACGCTTCTTCAGATATTGAATAATCAACTGGGATCCGAGGCAGTCTTCTCCCTATTGCCGGCCTCACATAGGTATCACTGTACTCTATTAACTTCACATTCTTTCTTCCCATATCCCCGAGCAATTTTACTGTTGTTCTGGTTAATGGGAAAATACTAAAATCAAGCCTCGCTATGTGTTCACTCTCTTTAAAATAATCCGCATATTCAAGATATTGGTATGTGTAGTTTGCCTTCAACATTGTTTGGTCCGTGGGGTAAATTTTCAGCTCCGGAACAAAACTGATTCTCTGATATTCGGTATATCCATCGCTATATTTAAACAGGTGCTCCACCCCGAGTTTTATGTAATTCCCCACTCCGGGGAGATCGACAAAATAGGAGACCCCCATAAGATTTTTAAAGTACGATAGAGAATCATGTTCAAAAAATTTATTGTACTGAGGACTTATAAATAGAAGAAGAGGGGAGTCACCACCCGTCTCAAGGTCTACCAGCACAGAAAATATAGCATCACCAACACCTGTACTGTCCTGAAAAATGTTGCTACTGTACTCCTGTCCTGCAGTGAGTGTAAAATTGATTGATATTATAAACGCAAGAATTATGTTTCCAATCATAGTATTATTATAACCCCCTTTTCCTTCAAGAAAAAAGGGGGGCAAAGCCCCCCTTAATCTTTTATTGAGTTCCTCTTCTCTGCTTTCTGCCTAGAGAACTTCCACCTGCTCGTCTCGTGCCGCCGTTTCTGCCGCTCCATTGGGGGAATCCATTTTCGTCTCTCAAACGGAATTGCTCTCGGGTATGCGTATTCACCATTTCTCTTGCAAGCACAAGTTTGCCTTTACCAGGAACTTCGGTATAGGAACCGGTGATTTTAACCTCGTCGTTTATCTTAACCTTTGGAACCACATAATCTGGGCCAAGTTCAACTGTATATCTCTTTTTGTCTTTGGTCTCAACTGTAATCTGCTTAATCAGATTTCTTCCGTTGAGTGAGGTTATATTTTTAACCTCTATTACTTTTCCTTCAATGGTCACTTCTTTGGATATATCATAGTATCTTGCTCTTGTCTGAGCATTGAGACCCGCAACCCCCAGGAATGTTATTATTGCTCCAAGTATTATGTTTCTCATCTTTAATTTCTCCCTCTGTATTTATTTCTCTCCATATTTGGAATCTCTGGTTTTTGACTTCTTTCTTTTCTTTCCACCTTTTTATTCTCCCTTATTCTTTTTCTGAGTTGAAGCGAATCAGGGATACCATCTCCATCTTCGTCTCTGAGTCTTAACCTTTTCTGAAGCTGGGTTCTCACCTGGGTTGTATCACCAGCATTTTTGACTCTTACCTGATTCAACACCCTGACCTGCATGGTATCATTACGGGTCACAGTGACCTCATGAGAGACATCAACCCTGTCATTTGACACATTTACCATCACCTCTGTGGTATCTTTTGTAACCTTTACTTCTCTCTCCACCTCTGCCTGCTGGGCAGAGAGGAGTCCGGCCATTCCTGCTATTAGTGTTATGGTGAAGAGTTTCTTCATGATCTCACCTCCTTTTCTATTGTATATTATTACAATTCCGGTGCCAGAATCAGAGAAAAATCAGGATTTCCTTGTAAACCCAAGGGGAAAAGGGGGATATATACACCATTTGTTCGACAATTTTGTCGAAATTTTAAAGTGGAATTGTAAGCAAATTTACAAAATCTGTCTTTTAATACCCGATCTCTCTAATAAATCTTAAATTTTTTCTCCATTTTTCTGAAACCTTTACCCACAGCTCAAGGTGAACAGGTCTTCCGAGAAACAGTTCTATTTCCCTCCTTGCATGTATACCCAGTCTCTTTATCGCCTGCCCTCCTTTCCCGATAATTATAGCCTTCTGTGAAGGCCTTTCCACATGAATTGTAGCCCTTATATAATCTTTTCCACCATGTTTCTCCGATTTTTCTATAAATTCCTCAATTTCCACAGCAGTAGTATAGGGTATTTCTTCTCCGTAAAATTGGAAAACCTTTTCCCTCAGAATTTCCTGGACCACAAACCTTTCCGGTCTATCCGTGATCATGTCTTCAGGATAAAAGGGCTCTCCCTCTGGAAGGTATTCTATTATGGCCTTAAGAAGCTCATCAAAATTGATGGCTTTCAAGATACTCACGGGTATAATTTCTTTAAATTCATACAGCTTAGAATATTCGTCTATGATGGGTAACAGCTCCGGCTTTCTCACCAGATCGACCTTATTTATAGCCAGTATGGCTGGCTTTTCCCTCTCCTTTATTTCTTCCACAATGTGGATGTCTATGTCCTCTGGCGGATAAGGTTCTGTCATCATAAGGATCAGGTCTGCTTCTTCTAGGGCTTCCATTGCTCTTCTGACCATCCACCTATCCAATTCATGTTTTGGCCTATCCATAATACCCGGTGTATCCAGAAATAGTATTTGGTAATTCCTACCGGTCAGTATTCCCAGTATCTTATGTCTGGTGGTCTGTGGTTTTGGGCTGATAGCTGCAAGTTTGAAATTCAGTACTGAGTTCATGAATGTGGATTTACCTACATTGGGTTTTCCTATTATCCCCACATAGCCTGACTTAAATCCTCTCCCTTTTTCTAATTCCAATTTCAAAATACCTCCTTTTTATCATTAGTCCAGGAAAAATTTCATCCCTGGAATTGAATATATTGTTAACCCGCAAAAAACATTCTAACTTAGCCTTTAATTTTAAACCAAGGGAAACATCGCTCCACAATGCACTTTTACCATGGAATAAATAGTGCAAATAATAAGAGAATTCGAAATTCTTGAAAGCTACCTTATACCCTAAATATCCCTTTTCCTGGAAAATGTTTATATCAGAAAAAACCCTTGTATAATTTAAAAAGACACGCTCTGAACGTAAGCCAACATCTAATCTGTTTTCTTTCGTATCTCTGAATTTCGAAAGATACAAACTTATAGGGTCGGGCCTGTAAATCTCGTCGAAGATATTTCTGGTAAATTGCAGGTAAAATCCCTTATAACCCAGAGTGATACCTTCCACCTTTTTCTTTGATCTTATCCGTAAAGGAAGAGAGTCGGCTAAGAAATAATCAAATTTCTCGATATCACCGAGGAAAATCTTTCTATCCCTCAAGATCTTGAGGAAAAACCCCCTGTATAGATAATAAAATTTTAAGGCGGGATAAAAATCTTCTCTTAATTTAATAAGGAAAAACCCGTTTTCCCAGAGGAATCCCCCTCCAAATGCATTATAGAAAATTGGATTGGTTTCTACAAAAAGCACTGTATTTCCGGTCCTGTAACCAATCTGCACATCTCCTCCATGCAAAATTTCCCTCTTGCCATGTATGTAGTCCACGCTGTTCTTCAGTTCACCGGATATAAAACCTCCCCCACCTTCAAAATAAAACAGAATAGAATCTTTGAGCGTTATAAAACGACCCACTTCTTTCTCTTCTAAACCAAGAGACACAGGTCCCTCATAAGTTAAGGCACTCCTCCACGTGCTAACTCCATGGAAAAGGTGTTTTTCTCTAGAAACTTGCAATTCTCTAAAATCAAATTCCATCCTGAAAGGATAAAAAAGCCCAAGGGCAAATCTATCCAGTCCCTCCTCTGGAACATATCTCAAGTCTTCAGGTCTGGGTCTGAATTTATAAAGTGGAGAATAAATACTATCCGGTATAGGGAAAGGAACACTATTTAAAAGCATAAAAACAAGTAAGATTAACATCCTACTCCACCTTTTTAATGAGCAAGATTCCAATAATTAAAAAGAAGAGATTGGGGAACCACATGGCAGGAATAGCATTTATAACCCCTCTTCCTGCAAGTTCTTCCCCTCCCACAAGAAGCACATAGTAAATTGTAAAAAGTATGAAGGATATCCCGAAGGCAGAACCATAACCTCCTTTCTTTACAATGATTGCCAGTGGGGCTCCAATCAAGACAAATACTATGGATGCGAAGGGAATGGAAAACTTTTTGTGTATTTCCACCCAAAGTTGATTGATCCTTCTTTTGAGTATGCGGATTCTTATGCTGTCAGTAGGCGAAGTTGTTCTCAGATCATTTTTAAAGGATTCGATCTTCTCATGAAGCATCCGTATATTCATTTCCCTGTCTCCGCGATAAGTACGTTCCTGCCTCACTAGCCTGGTGTCCACGGGGATTTTGATAATCTGCTTTTTGAATTTTATCCTTCTAAATTCTTCCTTTTTCTCTCCTGTGGCCTCATGGATTTCACCATCATAAAGTTCAAGAATGAGGTATTCATCCCCTATACTATAGATTTTTCCTTTTTCTGCAATTACGGTTTTTACCCCTTTCCTAGCAACCTCCTCCAAGGTTATGTCAAATATATCCCCGGTTCTTTCGTTCTTATCACGGATATACAGAAGATAGTTGTCTATTTTGTTGAAAATACCCTTTTTAATCTCTATGGCCGGTTTTTTCTGCCTCACATCTATCATGAGGTTTTTCAATTTATGATTAGATTCTGGGAGTACGTAATTATTAAAAAGTACCATGATTCCAAAAACCAGGGTGGCGAAAAGGAGGGGAGCATAAAGGGTTCTTCTCACACTCACTCCCAGGGATTTAAGGGCCAAGATCTCAAAATCCTGTGCGAGTCTGCCGTATGCCACAAGGGCACCTATCAATACTGCCATGGGTACGGTCAGGGCGAGAATAAATGGGAGAGAAAGCAAGAATATTTCCAGAACGGTTAGGACTTGAAGTCCCTTTTTTATGATAAGGTCTAGAAGTTCGAAAACCCGGTTAAGGAGCAAAATGATGGTTAAAACAAAAAGGCCCCCAAGAAAAGGGGAGAGGATTTCCTTGAAAAGGTATCTATCTATTCTTTTCATTTTAAAAGCCTTACAATAATATTAATAATGATTGTCAGAATGAGGGAAAGGATAATGCTTGTCATTATCGGGAGATACAATGTAAAGCCGTCTTTTTTTACAACGATATCACCAGGAATTCTAAACCCTGTTTTTTCCACAAAAAGCATAATTAGGCCCACTATAATAAGTAAAACTCCAATATATATAACAATCTTACCCAGACTCATATTTTTATTTTACCACATTTTACACGAAAATAAAACAGTTTCAATTAAATTTCATTGAGTATAAATAAATTAGAGAATCAGTTTGACATTTTTTGAGACAGACATTATTATCTTTTTGCCGTCAAGGAGGCTTTAAATATATGTCATTGATAATCAAGTACTTAAACATTCCATTGATTTCTAAGAATTTGGGTGGGTTTTCAACAAAAAATTGTGGAAAAACTTGTGGATTTTTGTACAACTTCTTATTTTCCAATAAGTTATCTTTAATAAGTGGTGTGGAAAACCTGTGGAAATGTGGAGGTCTAATATGAGGGAAGAGCTTCAAAGCAATTACGATACCAGGGCTGCAAGTTTATGGAAAAATATCCTGGAAATTTTGAAATCCAAAATAAGTGAAACATCCTTCAGAACATGGTTTTCTCCTACCAAAGGGGTCTCTCTCCTGGAGGATAGAATAATAGTGGAGGCCCCCAATCCCTTCTGGATAGAATGGATTGAAGAACACTACCTTTCTGTAATAAACGAAACTGTTAAAGGACTCGGTCTTAATATAGAGGTGGTGTTCAGACCAGCTCCCAAAAAAGACCCTGAAAAAAAGAAAAAATCATCTCCCATAATTTACACTCCTGGGCCAAGATTAAACAGGAGATACACCTTCGAATCCTTTGTTACAGGTAAGTCTAATGAATTTGCATATGCCGCCTGCGTTGCTGTGGCAAAATCTCCTGCAAGGCAATATAACCCCCTCTTTATCTATGGTGGGGTGGGGCTGGGAAAAACGCATCTCTTACAGGCCATAGGTAACTATCTATATGAAAAAAGAAAGAACCTGAACATCTACTATACTTCTGCCGAAACTTTTATGAACGAATTGATTAATGCCATTCAGAAGCGAAAAACCGTTGATTTCAAGCTTAAAATGAGGAAAATAGATGTTTTGCTTCTCGATGATGTACAGTTCCTTGCGGATAAGGAGATGCTCCAGGAGGAGATATTCCATACATTCAATTCTCTTTATGACGCGGACAAGCAAATAGTGATGACCAGTGATAGGCCTCCAAAACATATTTACTCCCTTGAAGAGAGGCTGGTTTCCAGGTTCCAGTGGGGACTTGTTGTGGATATTAAACCACCTGAGCTGGAAACGAGAATCGCCATTACAAAAAGAAAAATGATGGAGGAAAGATTGTATTTACCGGAAGATGTGGTTCTCTTCATAGCCAAAAACATCAGATCCAACGTAAGAGAGATAGAGGGAGCTTTAAGAAGATTGAAAGCATACATTTCTATTACGGAGGCTGATATAAACTTAGATATTGCTAAGGATGTGCTCCACGACCTTATAAAATCAGAGGAAAGAGTGACAATAGAGGAGATTGTGGATGCTGTTGCTAAAGAGTTTGGAATAACATCTAAAATACTTCGATCCAAGACAAGGAAAAAAGAGGTAGCTTTAGCCAGACAGATTGCTATGTATCTAGCAAGAAATATAGTCGGGATGTCGCTGAAGGGAATTGGGACCTTTTTTGGAGGCAGGGATCATTCTACAGTTATCCACAGCATAGAAAAAATTGAAGAGATGAGGACCAATCCAAAAATTTCTACAGTCCTCAGAAGAATAGAAGCAAGATTGAAAAAATTGTGATTTTTCCACATATCACTTCCACATATTTTTATTCAAGATTGATAATGACTTATTTAACTTCTTCACACTTTACAATTACTAATACTTGTTTTAAAATATTTTTCTAAAGGAGGTAGTTATGGAATTCACTGTGGAAAAAGATAGATTGTTGAACATTGTTCAGCAAGTTTCAACAGCACTTCCAGCAAGAAGCACCATGCCCATCCTTCAGAATATACTGTTCGAAATAAAAGACGGTAAAATGACTCTTATGGCTTCCAATCTGGACTTTTCCATAAAAGGAACCATCCCTGTGGAAAGTGTGGAAAACATTACCTTTACATTACCTGGAAAGCCCCTTCTCAGAATACTTTCCACCCTTGAACCTACAGTGTTGAATATAAGTACATCGGGGAATCTTACTAAGATATCTTGGGGAAAAAGTTATTACGATCTTGCAGGCCAGCCTCCAGAAGATTTTCCAAGGATGAAGGAATTAGACGGAAAAAACAGGGTTCAAATTTTAAGAGAAGATGTTTTAAAAGGGTTTAGCTACACAGGTTTTTGCGCTGCAAAGGATGACCCTCGCCCGTTTTTGAACGGAATTCTCATAGAAGTTGAAGATGGTGAATTCAGAATGGTGGCTTCAGATGCCCACAAGCTTGCTTTTTACTGGAAGGGGGTGGATGCCACAGAGGGGAAGATCGAGGCTATTGTCCCCAGAAATGTGTTCGATTTTCTAAAGGGATCCGATGAGGAAAGTGTTAGAATCTCTCAGGATGGAAATAATCTATCTTTTGAATTTTCGGACACAAAGCTTATCACAAGACTCATTGAAGGTCCATATGCACCTTATAGAGAGGTGATACCAAAAGAAGAAGGATTTGTATTTAAATGCGAGAAAAAAGAACTTGAAAATATATTAAGGAGAATAAGTGAGATAGTACCCACTGGCTCAAATCTTATAGAATGGCATGTTGGTAGTACTTCTTACATACTAGCTGGCTCAGAATTCGGTGAAGCAAAGGAAGAATTGACTGGAGATTATACAGGGGAAGAAATGAGAATAGGTTTTAATGTGAGATTTCTCCATGAAATAGTGAGACACATCGATTCTGATGAAATTCTTTTACATTTTTATGATCCCCACCAGGCTGTTATGATCGAGCCTAAAAAAACAGAGGAAATGAATTACAACCTTCTATATCTCCTCATGCCGGTTAAACTGGAGTAATAGAGAAGGACGAGTATTATTCCGGTAATAAAACCTCCAATATGTGCCCACCAGGCAACACCGCCTGTTTTACCTGCATAAGGTAGAGTGAGAATTCCTTGGAAGAATTGTAGAATAAACCAGAATCCTATGAAAAAGAGTGCAGGAATTTTTGTAAGTCTGTAAAAAAGTCCGAAGGTAAAAGGATCAGGGATAAGAGTGATTACTCTCGCATGGGGATAGAGCAGCACATAGGCACCGAGAACGCCGGATATAGCCCCTGAAGCACCGATGTTGGGAATAAGAGAAGATGGAGTAATTATAATCTGTGCAAGGGCAGCCCCTATTCCTGATAAGATATAAAAGAAAAAATATCTTATGTGTCCAAGGGCATCTTCTACATTATCTCCAAATATATATAGATACAGCATATTTCCAGCAATGTGCATGAAACTTCCATGGAGAAACATGGATGTAAATATATTGAGAATCACAGGGTGGGAAACAAAAGGAGGTAAGTCTTTAAAACGAGTTATTTCGTAGGGTATGAGGCCATATTTGAGAAAGAAATAGTTCAGTCCTCTACCAAGCGACATTTCATAAAAGAAGATGATAATATTTATTCCGATAAGGACATAATTTACAATAGGAAAACTTCTTCTTGGATTTTCGTCTTTTAATGGAATCATGGAGGAAATTATAACATCGGGATAAAATTAAATCAAAAATCTTTGAAAACACTTCACCCCATCTTTAAATTTTTATCATGGATAAAGTCGAATATTTTGTCAGATTGATAGAAGAAAAAAATAGGATTTTTGTTCTTACCGGTGCTGGCGTAAGTACGGAAAGTGGGATTCCGGATTTTAGAGGAGAAAAGGGGCTGTATACAGAATATCCTGAATATGTATTTGACATAGATTATTTCAGAAAGGACCCTTCATTGTTTTATGAGGTTACAAAGAAACTTCTCCCTCAGCTTCTCGATGCAGAACCCAATCCAGCTCATAGACTTGTCTATAAACTTGAAGAAATGGGAAAGCTCCTTCTTGTTGCAACTCAAAACATAGATGGGCTTCATCAGAAGGCAGGTAATAAGAAAGTAGTAGAACTTCACGGTTCTTACAAAACATCTCATTGTCTTAAATGTGGCAAGGAATTCTCCTTTGAAGACCTCGTCACAGAACTGGAAAACGTCACGGTTCCGAAATGTGAGTGTGGAGGAGTGATTAAACCGGATGTTGTGTTTTTCGGGGAACCTCTCCCCCAGGATGCACTTATTAAAGCACAGGAGGCAGCCAAAAAAGCGACTCTCTGCATAGTTATGGGAAGCTCTCTTGTGGTTTATCCTGCAGCTTACCTGCCTCTCATATGTGTACAGGAAAAGGTTCCCCTTGTGATCATTAATAAGCGTGAAACAGCGCTTGATAGTTTTGCATCACTAAAAATTGAAAAGAGGCTCAGTAAATTCTGTGAGAGCGTTCTGAAATTGTTGTAAATCTGAGATTATATTTTAAATTACCCAGACAATCTTTTCACTTGCAAAATTTACAATCCCCCCCTATACTATAAATTAAAAAAGGGGAACAATGAATCCTCAGAGATATATATACTCTGAGCAATATGTTATTTTCTTTCACCAGAATTGTAAAAGTATAATAATCTGAAGGAGTGGTTTGATCATGAAATTGGTACGCAAAAGGGATGGACAACTTGTTCCTTTTGATGATTCTCGAATAAAGAGAGCAATTTTTTATGCTCTCGCAGCCACTGGAAATCCAGATAAGCTTCTTGCAGAACAACTGAAAGAAGAGGTGGTGAGGATACTGGAAACAACATATGGGGATGAACTGATACCCGATATTGAAGACATCCAGGATGTTGTTGAAAAAGTTTTAATGAAGAGAGGAGAGACAGAGGCAGCAAAGCATTATATTCTTTACCGTAAACAGCATCAGGAACTAAGAGATTTTAGGGAACTCTTTAAAACAGCTATTAACCTTGTTGATAATTATCTTGAAGATAGGGACTGGAGAATAAGAGAAAATTCCAATATGTCATATTCCCTTCAGGGTCTCAATTTTCATGTCTCCTCCTCTGTTATTGCTCGGTACTGGTTGACAAAGATATATCCAGAAGATGCTGGTAAAGCACATGTGAGAGGTGATATCCATATTCATGACCTGGGGATACTCGGACCCTATTGTGTGGGATGGGACCTTGAGGACCTTTTGAGAAGAGGTTTCGGAGGTGTTCCCGGAAAAATTTCCTCAAAACCTGCAAAACATTTCAGAACTGCTCTCGGGCAGATAGTGAATTTCTTCTATACTCTTCAGGGAGAAGCAGCGGGTGCCCAAGCTCTGAGTAATTTTGATACTCTTTTAGCCCCCTTTGTGAGATATGATAATCTTTCATACAAAGAGGTAAAACAGGCGCTTCAGGAATTTCTATTCAATGTTAATATTCCAACGAGGGTAGGATTTCAAACCCCGTTTTCAAATCTAACCTTCGACCTCACGGTTTCTCCTCTTTACAGGGACAGACTTGTTATTGTGGGTGGTAAGGAGAGAGCCGTAAAGTATGAGGAGTTCCAGCACGAGATGGATATGATAAATAGGGCTTTTATTGAGCTCATGATGGAGGGAGATGCGAATGGAAGAATCTTCACATTTCCAATTCCAACCTATAACATAACAAAGGATTTTGACTGGGACAATCCATCACTGATACCTCTGTGGGAGCTCACTGGAAAATATGGAGTTCCGTATTTCTCCAATTTTGTCAACTCAGACATGAAACCCGAGGATGCACGGTCTATGTGTTGCCGGCTCAGGCTGGATAACAGAGAACTCAGAAAGAGGGGAGGGGGTCTCTTCGGAGCAAATCCTCTCACAGGTTCAATAGGCGTGGTGACCATCAATCTTCCCAGAATCGGGTATATTTCAAGAACGGAGGGAGAGTTTTTCCACAGGTTAACCGAACTCATGGAAATAGCCAAGAAGGCCCTTGAGACCAAGAGGAAGATTCTTGAAAGGTTTACAGAGAAGGGACTTTATCCGTATTCTAAGGTTTATCTTGAGCCTATTAAGAAACTGAAAGGAGCTTACTGGGCAAATCATTTCTCAACCATAGGACTTATTGGAGTGAATGAAGCTGTTGAGAACTTCCTTGGAATACCTTTCTTCTCCAAGGAAGGGAAAGAGTTTGCAAAAAGAGTACTCAATTATATGAGGGAAATTCTTCAAGAATTTCAGGGAGAGACAGGTAATCTCTATAATCTCGAAGCCACTCCTGCCGAAGGTGCGTCTTACAGGCTTGCGAAGAAAGATCTTGAATACTTCCCTGATATAAAAATTCAGGGAACAAAGGATGAACCCTATTATACCAATTCGGTGCATCTTCCGGTTCAAGCAACTGACGATATTTTTGAGATTCTGGAATTTGAGGATGACCTTCAGATTCTGTTCACCGGTGGAACAGTGGTTCATCTCTTCATAGGCGAGAGTATCTTTGACCCTGATCTGGTGAAAAACCTTGTGAGGAAAATTGTTACCAACTATAGATTACCTTATTTCTCAATTACACCATGCTTCTCCATCTCTCCTGTTTCCGGATTCCTACCGGGAGTACACTATTATGATCCCAATCCGCATCCAAAAGAGGTTATTGAAAAGTATGGAGTTGTTGTGGAAATGGATGAGGAGGATCTGGCAAAATTACCTCAGGGAAGTTATATTGTTATTGAAGATGAGGCAGCCCGAACAGTGCATCAGCCAAGTTTGTTTCTCGGAATAGATCTCAATAAATCTGGAAAATAAAAGGAGAAAGAAAAATGGAAAAAACCGGAAGAAAAATTAAAGTTAAAGTTATTCCCTGTGAAGTTTATTCCCGGGTTGTGGGTTATTTCAGGCCTGTAAGCAACTGGAATCCGGGAAAGCAGAGAGAATTTAAGGAAAGAAAATTGATTGACCCCAAGAAACTAAAAAATGATAAAAGGCTTTCAGGGGATATCTTTAATTGATTATCCGGGACACGTAGCCTCGATAATATTTGTTGGAAGTTGCAATTTTCGGTGTCCCTTCTGTCATAATCCGGAACTTGTTTTGCCGGAAAGATTGAAGTTACTTCCAGATATTGATGAGGATGAGATAATAGAAAAATTGAAAAAAAGAAAAAAGATGGTTGATGGTGTGGAAATAACAGGTGGTGAGCCAACCCTTTACCGGAATTTGATTAATTTTCTGAAAAGGTTGAAGGAAGAGGTTCAGATAGATGTGAAAATCGATACCAATGGTTCAAATCCGGGCCTCCTCCAAAGGATTCTTGACGAGGGTCTATGTGATTATGTGGCCATGGATATAAAGAGTTCGCCTCCAAAATATAGTAAGGCCTGCGGGGTTAATGTGAATCTGGAAGCCATAAAGAGGTCGGTTGAAATAATAAAAGAAAAGGCACCTGACTATGAATTCAGAACCACGGTAGTCCCTTGTTTTGTTGAAGTGGAGGATATTCCCCTCATCTGCGAATTTCTGGGTAAAGTAAAAAGATATATTCTACAAAGATACCAAAAAGGAGAACTTGTAGACCCCTCCTTTTCCTTTGAGCCCTATCCTGATTCTGTATTACAGGAGATGCTTTCAAAAATAGAATGCGCGGAGGAGAAACTTATTCGGTAGGGTGAAAACCGATTGTTCTCCTTCTGGAGTTATCCTCTTTCCTAATCTCCTCAAGTAAATCTGCTATTCTCTTTCCTCCAAATCTCTTTTTGACCTTATCATCCAGCCAGTCTGCATACATGGAAAACTGGAACAGGATGGTTGCGAAAATATTGAAATCAAGGGTCCCTATAGGCAGGGAATAACTTATAAATATTCTACCGGAATTGACACTCACATTGCCAAAGGGTTTTGCAGCATCTGTTAGTAAGTATCGGTATAATTCAGGGGTTTCCTGCACTCCTTCAATAACGTCAGCCACAAAAAGTATATTGTCATCTCCCGGAACAATATGTATTTGTGTACTTCTGTATAACAGCACAATATGCTTCTCTGTCCTCTCCCCGATCTCCTTATGGGGAAGGTTCATTATGTCCAGAAAAAGGTGAATCTGATTCCATTCTTTTTCACCTATAAGAGTCATGGTTACCTCCTTGTTTGTATTTTAGACCATAATGGTTGAAAATCAAATATCAAAACCTTGCAAATTAAATAAAGAATCGTTAAAATAATTATGAACGAATGTTAAAACTGTTTGTAATATTAGTAATTTCGGCCATTCAGCTATTTACAACTACATGGTCTAAAACACTGCATTCCAGGCCATCAACTCTCACAGTTGCAAAAGATACAAACATAGTAGCAATAGGAACGGAAAAAGGTCATGTTGTTTTCCTGGGTTACGATGGCAAGACCAAGGATAGCACCAGATTAGATTCGCAAATTAAAGAAATAATAATTTCAAAGCAAAGAGTTACAATATTAACCGCTAATTCTCTATATATAGGACAAAGAGGTTTAAAATCATTGAAAAGGGTCATTTTAGACTTAGCCCCTCGTTGCTGTGTAGAAGTCAGAAATTTTATATTCGTGGTGGCTAATGATAGGTTGTTAATATATTCTCGGCGGGGTAGAAAAATAAAAACATTAAAACTACCAGCCACAGGAAGAAAGATTTTGGCTAAAAAGGATACAATTTTTATTTCGGGAAGTAATTTTATTATGGCCCTTCATAATGGAGAGAAGATTTTATGGAAACAGGTAGTTTTTAATCACGAAGAAGATTATGGACTTTGGAAATTCTACAAGGCCACTCTCAACTTAAAAGTCCTGCTACCTCTGGATAGCATTATAATCACCGATTATTATAACGATTCTTTAAAACAATCTTTTCTCTATGCTTTTACAAGTAAGAATGGTAAATTATTATGGGTAGATACGCTTCAACGCAAGATTTTCGACATATTATACTATAAAAATGCATTGTTTGTATCCACAGGAGACTATGGGATACGACGAAAAGCCGATGGATTTATATATAAAATAAATAAAAATGGGAAAATTATTGATTCAATTCATACTTATATTCCATTCTTAATCCTTTATGATTCTAATACCAGGATTGGTGCTATCCCTGTGATAAGTGAATTCGATTTATTTGATGAAAATCTCAATAATACTTATGTCACTCCATTCGGTAACATAGGAGGATTACCCCCCATGCCAGTGGATCTTAACAACGACGGATTTCAAGACCTAATTGTGCACGTTGCTCCAACTCTGGATACAATTTACATGTTTAACGCATTGCTAAGCATTTTCCCAAAACATCTTAAAAAAGTAAAAGAAATGGTAAAGCAGGCTGAGAATGAGAAACCAGAGAAAGCCTTGAGCCTTTTATCCATAGCCAGAGAATATTATCTCCTTTTTGGGTCAAATAATTTAAAGGAGGTAGAAAAAAAGATAGCAAATATTTATAAGGGATTTCACCGTAAACGGACTCTATTCAAAATATTAAAGATTCTCGGCCTAAGCTTGCTCTTCTTCGTGGTATTCAATTTCTTGATTGTTGGACTTAGGGCTGCTTACTACACTCTGCCGTTTCCACCTGATCAAGCAGCTTTAAGAGAACTCGAAAGCGGATTCTATCACTCTATGAAAAAAAGACTCCTCCTATTAAAAGGATTACAATCTTCAGTTAATTCAGGTGAAGGAGAACATTTTTCAACTGACCTAACATTCAATATGGTTGTTGAAGAAATGATTAAATTGGTAAATGAATATAGAGATGTGTTCAAAAAAGCAAGGATAAAATCTGTAAACAGAAGGAGGATATTGAGCGATCTCATGAAATTAAGAAAAAGCAAAAATGAAGTATATTTAAAAAGGCTTGAGTCAGATTTGATAAGCTTGAAAGAAGAATTTAAAAAATTCCAAGTGTCCCTGAGACATATGGTGGAAGAACTAGTTGAAGAATTTAAAAAAACTAATGAATCTCCGGTAAAATTTATATACGAAATTAAAGATTTTACAGATGTTTTGCTCTACAAGGATGTTGCAAAAATATACAAACTTTTTATAAAAAACGCTGTTCAAAATGCAATAGAGGCCTGCGAGTGTAAGGGGAGAGGTGAAGTAAAGATTAGTCTTCAAACGAGATTTGGGGAGAATGGCTTTGAGAGAGTAATAGTTATAGAAGATAATGGAATAGGTATG